>Ga0209980_10000867_pt1 | contig 16488 bp, 12 predicted proteins | sample CR02metaG_FD_183611 | JGI IMG/M metagenome (GOLD analysis project Ga0209980, IMG submission 183611) | Deep subsurface microbial communities from Mariana Trench to uncover new lineages of life (NeLLi) - CR02 metaG (SPAdes) (version 2) | ecosystem: Environmental > Aquatic > Marine > Ocean trench...
ACTCTACGGCGAGTTGCCGCGCATAGGCCGGAACGAGGTGCCGCGCGGCTCCGAAGCCATATGTCACTCTAAGATCCTGGAGCAGCATGCGTTACCTGGACATTTGATCATCGGCAGCGATTCCCACACACCCCACGCAGGCGCAATTGGATGTGTTGCCTTCGGGGTTGGCACGACTGCCATCTTCAACTCCTGGCTCACCAAGGATGTGCGAATCAGGGTTCCTCCGTCGCTGTTGATACGGATCAACGGCAAGAGGCCGCAGCAGGTTACGGCGAAAGATTTCATGCTGCAGATCTTGCGCCACCCGTATGTGCGCAACGGGCATGCAATCGGCAAAATCGTCGAGTATGCCGGCGAAGCCGTAAAGGATCTATCGGTGGACGAGCGCGCAACGATGACGAACATGGCTGCAGAGGTGGGCGCGTTCACTGGCATCGTGGCACCCGACGAAAAAGTCGTCGACTTCTTGGCTCGCGAGCGAGGCTTGGACCCCGACGAAGTGCGTCCGCTGCTTGCCGGTCTGTACTCAGATGAAGAAGCGGATTACGAGGAAGTCATCGACATTGACGCAGGCAGCTTGCAGCCGATGGTGGCGCTTCCCGGGGATCCGGGCAATGGCATGTTTATTCACGAGTTGGGAGATCGCGTGAAGGTGGATGTTGCCTATGCCGGGTCGTGCACCGCCGGCAAGAAGTCGGACATGGACATGTACGCCCTAGTATTCCAAGATGCAGCACACGCGGGCCGGCGAGTGCACCTGGACGTTGAATGTTTCATTCAGTGCGGCTCGCAGGAGGTGAAGCGTTACTGCGAGGAGAAGGGATACCTCGACTTGTTCGCCAAGGTAGGCGCCCAGTTCATTGAGCCGTCATGCGGGGCGTGCATCAACGCCGGCCCCGGCGTTTCCTACGACACGGAAACGGTGACGATAAGCGCGATCAACCGGAATTTTCCAGGCCGTTCCGGGCCGGGGCAGCTTTATCTCGCAAGTCCCTACACAACGGCGGCAAGCGCGATCGCGGGGTACATCACCCAATGGACGCCCGGGCAAATACCCGACCCGATAGAGGCCGGGTAGGGTACGACACTGCCGGCAGTCCCGGTAGGGCTCAGGCGGTCTGTCCCCTACCGGCCCGGTGATGTCATGCCGGACATGCCATTAGAGAGAAAAGCGTCGGCGGGATAGCGGCCGCTGGCGTTCCATAGCACCCAGTCTGTTATGCCGAGGTCGTAAGCCGCCTCCATCTGCGCACGGATCTCTGCCGCTCTGTAGCGGACGCGGCGGATGGAGAAGGACTGCAGGTAGGGGCGAATGCGTGCCGCGTTGCGGATTTTGTCGTTCCGCTTCAGACCAGCCGCCAACGCCCGGTGAACGATCGCGTACGGCTCTGCGTTGGGGAAGGGCACTCCGTACGCTCCTCTGTAATAATGGCTGGGATACACCATGGGAAGCACCACGTCTGCCAGGCTCGATATGTCCTCCCAGTACTGTCCAATCCCCATGTCGGTTCGGGCCGAGGTCGTGAGCCCGAAGACGTCTACGGTGAACGGGACCCCCATGGCTTTGACGCGGTCGCGGAGCTTGGCGAGGTTGGTGGTTACAGCGTCGCGCCGACTTTGGCCGGCTAGGCGAGCGGGGAAGATCGCCTTGTCCAGCAGCTCCGCCGGCTCGTCGGGAAAGCGGATGTAGTCGAACTGGATTTCGGCGAAGCCCATGAGCACGGCCTCTTGGGCGATGTCGGCTGCATAGAGCCAGACGGAGTCGCGATATGCATCCACCCAGTGATGACCGAGCCTGTCAGTCCACAGCCCGCCCTCAACGTGCTGCACGGACCAATCCTTCATACCGTTCGCAAGCAACTGATCCTTGGCGACGACAATCCGCGCGATGGGATGGATGCCGTGCTGTTGCAGTAACGCCAATCGTTTCCGAACGTCAGAGGCGCGCACGAGGCCGTTGGCGCCGATTGCGATGGCAATGGGTACGCTGGAGCGGTAGGTGAGATAGCCGGTTGCGTCCTTGACGTCGATGACGAAGGCGTTGACTTCGGTGGTGTCGGCCAGCCGCACGAGATCATAGAACCTCTTGCCGCCGAACACCCACGCGTTGAGATACAGGCCGCGCACGACAGCCGGGGCTTCGCCCACCGGCGGCGGCGGGAGTCGAATCGGCCGTACACTTGGTGGGACTACGCCACTCAGATAATCGGGCCGATCGGTATCGCGATGAATCCCTCTCCACGTGTGCGTGTCGCTTGCAGGCTCTAGCGCGAGGGGCGACGCGCCGGATGGGTCACCGGTGGGTGGCGGCGGCATATCTATGTTCGGCAAACCGAGAGAGACGAGATCCCTCAGGTAGTCCGGCCGCTCTATGTCACGATGGATTCCCCGCCACGCGACGAGTTGGCGGTCGGCTTCCGGCACGAAGCCGAGGGCCGTTTCAGGAGCCGGGACGACTTGCGCCGCCAGCGGCATAGCCGCCAGCAGCGCAAGACCCAGCGACAGACAGATTCGTCGCTCTTGCTGTTCCACCGATCCTCTGGTCAGTTGATCCGTCTCAGTTCCACTCTCCGGTTCGCCGAACGGCCGGCGGAAGTTGCGTTCGTCGCGATCGGCTGATCCGGTCCGTACCCCTGCGCATCCATCTGACCGAGAGGTACACCCTGTTGCGCCAAGTATGCACGGACGGCCTCGGCGCGGCCACGGGACAGCCGCATGTTGAGGTCGTACCCACCGGTCGCGTCCGTGTGCCCGCCGATCTCAATTCGTACTTCCGGGTGTCCCAGGAGGGACACCGCCACCACGTTCAGCACAGCGTACGAGCCTTGCGTGAGCCGTGAACTACCAGTGGTGAAATTCACGCCCTGCAACACCAGCGGCTCAACCCTCTGCGTGACTTCGTCGACCACGAACAGGACCGGGCAGCCCACGCTGTCCACGGTGGTGCCTGGAGCCGTGCTCGGGCAACGGTCCAGACGGTCGAAGACGCCGTCCAAGTCCGTGTCCGTGTCCGGCTCGCAGCCGCGCTCGTCCACCATAGTGTTGGGTGGGGTGTCCGGGCACTCGTCCAAGTGGTCGTAAACGCCGTCGCGGTCTTGGTCCATGGGGCAACCCAGATCGTCCACCGTTACGCCCATGGGCGTGGCGGTGCACTGGTCGATCCCATCGAACACGCCATCGGAGTCCTCATCCGAGGGACAACCGCTGGCATCCACGATCGCTCCGGTCGGCGTGTCGGGACATTGGTCGATGCCGTCGAATACCGAATCGCCGTCCTGGTCGGTGGGGCAACCGTTCTCGTCGGCCAAGGCGCCTGCCGGCGTGTCTGGGCAGATGTCGATTCCATTGAGCACTCCGTCGGAATCGGAGTCGGAGGGGCAGCCAGCCCCGTCCACGTCCGCGCCGCCCGGAGTATCAGGGCATTGATCCAATCCGTCCAGTACGCCGTCGGTGTCTGAATCGCTGGGGCAACCAGCGCTGTCGACGGTTGCGCCGAGGGGTGTTTCGGGGCAGTCATCGCGGCTGTTGCGGACATGGTCCTGGTCGTTGTCCCGTGGCGTCCCGCCGAAGCTGTAGATCGAGAGGCCTGCGGTGGCGCTGATATTAATGGAACCGCCACTGGCCAACGGTGCGTTGGAGTTCGGCACGTAGGTGGCGCGTCCCTCAATCCGGAACGCGGCCCTACCGCCCAGCGAGAGTCGCGGTCCCATCACGAAGTGAAATCCGTTGTCGTCGAATTGTTGGGCCGCCCGATAGAAAAGACGTTCGTATCCCAGCCCGATGGCCCAGGCACTGCCCCCAATGGGCGCGTGGGCGTAGAGCGTTCCACCGACTCGGGTTGCCGTGATCCTACTGCCCTGAGGGCCGGTGTTGGTTTCCGTGTAGTCTCCCGACGCTTCCAATGACAGCAATCGACTAAAGAAGATCGCCAGCCGCCCACCGGCGCCGAATTGGTTGGGGAAGCCGAGATCTGAATTGTCGTATTTTGTGAACGTCCCGAAAGTACCCAGCTCGATTTGGGTGCCCTTGCCCACCTGGGCCCCCGCGGGAGTTGCAAATGCGAGCAGCAAGGTGGCGGCGCACATGGCGCCCAGTGTGTTGCGCAGCGTCGGAGTCGGCATCGGAAGGCCTCCGTTAATTCATTAACTTGAGGGCCCTCGATGGAGGGCCTCGGGGGTTGGAGTCTGGTCCAACCGGTTTCCTAAGTCTAACATTCTCCGGAATTTCCGGTGTCGAAGCATGTCACCAAAACCGGCGGGTCTCAGTGACGGCAGTCACCCTCGGACGGTAACGGCAGGATGAGTGGAGTGGTGGAATAGTCGGGCTAGTCCTGCTGCCTGTGCCTCTCATCACCTACCAGGGCGGCGGGCCCTTCGAGACTCTTGGCGATGGAGGCCAGTCTTGTTGCGCTGCCGGTGAGGGTGCTGACAGAGCGGTGCTGGAGCCTCAAGGTGTCCGACACCGTCTTGGCATCTGCGGCGGCCTGCTGGGCAGCTTCTTTGGCCCCGCCGAGAATCCCCTTCGCCTGGTCGGCCAGGTCCAGATTTTCCCGAGGCAGATCGCTCATCATCCGACCCAAGCGGCGGGTATCTTCGGCGGCCTCGGCGATCCGGCTGAGTTCTGTGCCCCACGCTTCTGAATGGCGGGAAAGCTCGCTCAGCTGGGTGCCTATCTCCTCCATCAACCTCGCCGAGCTATCGATCACTTTGCGCGTGGTCTGGGCGCTCATCGCGATGCTGCGGGCCGCTTTTGCGCTTTCCTCAGCAAGGAGGCGGACCTCGTTGGCAACGACGGCGAAGCCTTTGCCGTGAACGCCCGCCCGGGCGGCCTCAATAGTGGCGTTCAGCGCGAGCAGGTTGGTTTGATGGGCTATGGACCCAATGGTTCCCGAGAATCCTTCGACATCGTTCGCCGCCTCTCGTAACCTGGCCACTTCAGCCGCGCCCACCTCGAGGGTCTCGGCGATTCGCGTCAACCGCCCAACCGCTGCAGCGCTCGATTCGTGCAAATCTGACGCAGTTTCAGCCATTTTATGTGTGGCCTCCTGCGTCTCGTCACCCAGGGCGGCGGCCTTCTGGACGCCGTCCACCAACTGGACGAGCGCTGTGACTGTTGCTGTTATGTGGGAGGCCGTCTCTTCCGCCCCGGCCAACGCTTTCTGTGCTCTGGCAGACGCGAATTGGTACGCGTGTTGGAGCTCGCCGACACTCTCTTGCATCTGGGAGACATCCTCGGCTGCTCGCTCTGACGTTTGCGCCATTGGCAGCAGGACCTCCCTTAGGGCCAGGGAAAGTGCCAGCTGAGGGGCGATGAGGTTGAGAAGGTCGGCGTCGGCCGGCCGGTACGCCTGTCGGTCGGAGTGTCGCACGCTCCAGAGCCCAACCAGTGTGTCTCCTCGGAAGAGAGGGATCAGAATCTCGGCACCGGCACGTTCACCGGCGGGCACGAGAAGTTCCCTTCCGGCAACGGCGCTGCTGACCGCCGGCTTGCGAGATTCTACGACCTCGCTGGTGAGGCCGCTGCCTGCATCGAACCGCATTCCCTCTCTCGTGGCCGTATCGGCAATGAGCTCCATCTCATTCGAGGCCTCGTCGTAGCGCGCGAACCACATGTGCTCCCAAGGAACTAGGGCCTGTGTGACCTGCTGGATTCGCTCAAAGCCTCGCTCGATGCTGGCGTCCAGGGCGACGGCCTCCGCCAGCCGGTTGACCAGGCGCAACTCATCTGCGTGAACGGCTCGCTTGAGTGTGAAGTGAAGCGCCACCGTCGACAGGAGGAGTACGGCGGACAAGGCGACCGCGTCCATAGTTGAAGCGTTGGAAGTGGCCAGTGCAGACCACCCTAGGGCGAGGGCCGCGGCGAAGAGCGCGGTGATCCCCTCCCATCTGGTGGTGAGTGCCCAAGCGATGCGGCTCACCCCGGAAAGTGCGATCTCGAGATAGAAGGTGCCGCGGGCCAGGAGAGGCAGCCCGACCAGCGCCAGAGTGAGTGGCAGCAGATTGGAAAGTGAGATTGCGTCGCTCCCCAGAACTCCGCCGCTGAGCCCATAGGCCAACCCCACGATGCCGGTGGCAGCAGACACGTGGCCCACGTTGGAGCGAACCTGGCTGACTGAGAGACTGCGGAAGAACATGTCTCCGCTGGTGGTGCCGATCGCGGCCACCAGCACCGCGAAGGGCCAGCCCCGCAAGAACAGCGCTATCAAGGCAACGGCGAGTACGAAGGAGGAGAACCCCTGGCCTGGAAGCGGAATGCCAAAACGACGGGTGAGCCCGGCCGCTGCCAACAGGACCACAAACTCCAGGGCGAAGCTACCTTGCTGGAAGTCGACACCGGCGGTCAGACTGCCAACAGCCGCGATGAGCAGTGCCAGGGCGGCCACCTGAACGACGGCCCGTACCCGTGGAGCCCAGGTGCGGCTGTATATTCTGGTCACAGAAGACTCGATTGTAGTTGTATGGCAGCGGCGGCAATGTTGCCTAGCACGGTCAAATGTGCAAGGCTGAGATGGAGTTACGTCATATTGACTGTATGGCCAGTCAGTTTGTTGGCAGAAGGCGGCTGCCGGCGAGACGTTCCAGCTGCTCAACTTGACATAGAGAGGGACGATGCAAGTAGGGATTCAATACTGCGTAGTCTGAAACTACGAACCGCAGGCCGCCAGTTTGGCGGCCGAAGTGAAGGAAGCGTACCCTGACGCCGAGATGAACCTCGTAGAGGCTTCTGGCGGTCTGTTTGAGGTCACGGTGGACGGGGATCTCGTATTCTCGAAGAAAGACCTCGGGCGTCATGCCGAGGAAGGTGAGGTTTTGCGTTTGATCGGCGAGCACCTCGATGGCTGAGGCGCGAATGGCCGTGGCGAAATCGGCCGGCAGATTGAGGATCTTCGACGGGCTGCCGGTTCCTTGGTGACACGTGCCAACCGTATTCGCGACCACTATCTCCCACCCGATCAAGAGGCGTTTCGTAGAGCCGACCCCCAAACGGGGCGAATAATCGTCATCGCTCCCACGCGCGCGGCGTGTGAAACCATCGAGCTTGCGCTGCACCTGAACGTCGAGACGGTGCTCGAACGCGAGCACGGCGACCAGATGCGAGAGCTGGCTCGGGGAGGACTGGGTTTCGGGATCATGGCGGGGACGGGGACGGGGAAGACGCTCGGCATTCGTCCGATTGCCGAGGAGATCGTGGGTCTGCCGTTGAGAGTTGGCGTGGTGAATCGCGAACGGGAAGCTACGCCTGAAACGCCGACGTGGAGCGTGGTGATCGTTACGACGGGGATCGCTCGCCGGTGGTTTCAAAGCGATCTGATTTTCCCGCAAGACACTTTGGTGGTTGACGAGATCCACCAGACATCCGCCGAGCTGGAGTTGTGTTTGGCGCTCGGCAAACGGGTAGGTTGCCGTTTCATCTGGCTGTCGGCGACTGTGGATCCTGCGTTTTATGCTAAGTACCTCGGTTCGAACGTGGTGCTCGAGACCAGCGCGTTTGATCCCAGCCTTGCGGCACACGTGACTACGCACTTCCGTGAGCCGCTCAAGTTTCTGGACGATGAGTTCATTCGACGGGTGAAGCGGGACAAACGCGGAGTGGCGGTGTTCCTACCGACGCGCGCGGAGGTCGAAGCTGTCGCTGCACAGATCGGATCTCAGTGGCAGGAATTGAACACCGCATTCTACCATGGCGGTGAGCCGATTAGGGTGATCCGACCATTTCTCGAGGGTGAAGTAAAGAAGCCGTTCCTCCTGGCGATGACCGCCGCCGGACAGTCGGCACTGAACGTGCAGGGCCTGGACACCGTAGTCATTCACGATGCACAATATGCAAACATCATCGAGCGGGGCCGGAACGTGCTCACCAGGCGTTACCTCGGTGAGAATGAATTGTTGCAGATGGCGGGTCGGGTCCACGGCCGGGTCCCGAATGGCGAGGTGTACATTCTCACCGATCGTGACCTAGAATTCGGTACGCTGCGGCCCACTCCTCCGATTTTTCAGCTGGCGGGCGACTCGGAGCGAGTGGCGTTGACGGCCGCGGCCCTAGGCATCGATCTTACGGAGCTGGACCTTCCCGTCGCACTCGATCGTGGAGCTTACCGCGACGCCGTGAACCGGTTGACGGAACGCGGTGTTGTAGCCGATGGCCGTCTCACCCGATACGGACGTGACGTCGAGGCGTTGCCCGTGGATCGGCCATGGGGCGAGCTGCTGATCCAGGCCGACGCTGATTTGATCCCCTTCCTTGCGGTGGCCTCGAACATTGACTCGTTGTACCGCATGAAACGGGAGGAGAGTGATCTTCGCGGATTGGTTGTGCGGGGAAGCGATCACCTCACCTCGTACAACGTGTATGCGGAGGCCGTTAACGAACATGGATACCTCGGCAAAGTTTTTGGTTTACCGCGGCATCTCTTTCACGACTCGCTGGAGGAGTGGGCCGAAGACCGGGGCGTTCTCGTCAAGGTGATCGAAGACGCAGCATTGGGTACCGCGTCGGTCTATCGCACGCTCGAGCTGCCGCTTCCCAAGAAGCTTCCCCTGGCGAGCGCAAGGACATTGAAGCTGTATCGGAACCACATCGCGGAGATCATGCCGTTCGATCTGGTTATCGACGAACAGATGTCGAACGGGGAGCGAGCCAGAGTGTCGCGGGGCTCGATGTGCGGTCCTTGGGGAGTTGTGGCAGGAACCGTACGCTATTTTGCGGGTCGGTCCGGCGCGCCGCGTGCCGCCATTGAGGGCACGAGCCTTTCTCTCTCTCTCATCCGACGCTTCGCCCGCCGGGCGCCTCCGACGGTTGAATATCGGCAAGTGGGTCGCCATGGCGGCTTGTTCATCGTGCAGAGCACCGAATACTTCGGTTTCGAATTGGACCGCGATCGCGAGCCGTTGATTGGCACTTTCCCCGCGAAGTTGGCTGACGGTGCACGCGCGGCGTTGACGGCGGCGTTGGTTGCCGGGACAACGGATCATGCCGATCAGCGACCGATTCGACGGGCGCTCGATCATCTCGGAGAGTACTGGCGGCGTTCGGGTGGAACACTTGCAGAGGCGGATCCGACAAACACTCGGCATCGAGTGGCAGAACAAATCGGCGATGTGAACAGCCTGGAGGATTTTCTCACAACGCGCCTGGAGCTGAACGTTGCCCGGGTCGTTCAAGAGGACGCGCGCGCCGAGCTGGACGCGCTTCCAAAATCCGCCATGGTGCACGGCGATCGGGTTCCCCTCGATTACGAGATCGAGAACAACGAGGCGGTAGTGCGGATGCGGCTACGCGAGGGACAAGCCCGCCGGCTGAGGCAAGAAGATTTGCCGAGGGTCGATCGTCCCCTGCGCTTTACGGTCGTGAGGGGTAAACGGGCCGCTGTCCGGGCATCGAATCTGGATGAGCTCCACCAGGCATTGGCGGCGCTCCCGCATCGGAAGGGACGGCGCCGGGTAACGCGTAAGAGCTACCGCCGCCGCCGCAGCTAGTCGAGCGGCTCTGTCAGCGACAGGAGGCCGAGCCAGGCCGCCGCGTAGGCGTTCTCGAGCACGTCCATATCGCCTCCCGCCGCCAGTTGAAACCCTATTCCGTGGACCACAGCCGCCAGCAACCAACCCAGTGGCTCGCTGCCAATCGTGGCTCTGAGCCCGGCGCGAGCCAAGAGTTCTTTGGTGGCTTCGGTGATTTGACGGCGGAATGCTAATGAGACTTTATTGACCGTCTGGTCAACAGCATCATCTGCCAGAGCCACCAGCGATGTCCATGCCTTCAGGGTACCAGAATCGGCTTCGCCTTTCACCACCTCCCATGTGCGGTCGATGGCATCATGCGGATTCTGCGTGTCGAATGCCTCTGCCCAGACGGCCTCTCTGGCGGCTGCGATTTGCAGGACGGTCTCGACGAGCAGCTGCTTCTTGGTCTGGAAGTGATAGCTCACCAAGCCTTTAGCACACTTGGCCGCGCGCGCGACTGAGTCCATCGTCATGGCATGAGCCCCGCGCTGCCGAAGCACCCCCTCAGCCGCGTCGAGTATCAATTTGCGCGTGTCCTCCTTGGAACGAGTCACGAACCCTCACTGACTGGTTGAACAGTCAATTTATGTCGCCGCTTCGTCCGGCGACAGTGTGTAGCCGGCGGCCGGTTGCGGCTGGTGCGCTGGGGGCTTTTGCCGGTGTGCCACATGAAACCTTGGTGGGTGGTTGGGCGTATCCCTAACGTATCTCGCACGCAGATAGAACTATGAGCAGCATTGAGACTCAGCAGGTACGGGCTTCTGTTTTTTCACCCCTGGCGAGGGCGGTGTTGGACTCGTTCAGCGAAGGCGTGGTGGTGTTTGACTCCGACGGCCGGGTGGTCTATGCCAACGTGCATGCTCGGGCGACCCTCAGGGCGGTGAGCAACGGCGACGTGGAAGACGCTGAGAGCTTGATGCCGAAGCTGGCGAGATTGGGTGGCCGCGTGGCGACCCTCCGCGTCGGGTCGCTTCTCGTGGGCGAGGCTGTGTTCCTGCCGGCGGAGGCGGGCTCGCGCTCCCTGGCGGATCGGGAGCGGCAGGCGATTTCCGACACGCTCGACAAGACCGGCTGGCGCCTGGCGGAATCGGCACAGATGCTGGGGATCTCCCGCACCACGCTGTGGCGTCGCTTGAAGGCCTACGGTATCGATCGCGACCGGCGGAGCGGTTGGTCCCGAGGCCGCTAGCCACGTTCTGCATGGTTCATCCGGCTAGCAGCCGGCCTCTCAGCGGACCAACGGTATGACTCACACGCTCATGGCCCTCGGCCTCGCGGCGCTGGTGCAGTCTACAGACACGACGACGTTTGCGGATGCGGCTACCGAGGCGCTAATCGTGCAGGCTCGCCATCGGTACGCATATCAGGATTCCCTGGTTCGTGACTACTCGGCTACGGTCCGCACTCGCATCGACGTGGGGTTCGGCCGGAGCCGGTTCGCCAGAGTTTCCCCGATCCTGGCGCATGAAACAGCAGCCAGGATCTCGTGGTCTCTACCCAACAATCTCAAGGTCGACGTATTAGGGCAACGCGTCGCTTCGGCGCTTCCCATTGAGGGCATCGATGTGGAGTTCGATCGCCCGTGGTTCATTCCCCGGAGCTTGGGCGACAGCATACGAATGGTGGACGATGAGCTTCCCACCGCGGCGGCGTTGCATCCGCTCGCGCCGGGCGCCGAAGCCTTCTATCGCTACGCCATCACGGACTCGCTCACCATTACGGTTCCGGGACGCACCGTCCGCGCGGTCGGTGTGCGTGTGGAACCCAAGGTACTCGGCCCCTCACTCATCGCCGGCGACGTGTGGTTCGATGCTGACACCTACGAAATCGTGCGACTCACATTCGTGTTCGTCGGCCAGTATACCTGGGTCAGCCCCGACGGCTCGAGTGCGGAGGACAGCGCCGGTGCGCGGCGTGAAAACGTATGGGCGCAGCGCATCGCCAAGCTCGAGGCCGACCTCGAGTACGCGTTGTACGATCGGCTATACTGGATGCCCTATCGGCAGCTGCTCCAACTCACCGTCGACATACCGTGGTTCTTGAATCTGAAGGTTCCCATCCGGTTCATCACTACGTTCTCCGAGTACGAGGTCAACCAATCGGTCTTGCCGGTGTTCGAGGTGTCACTCGACAGCGTGCTGGAGGAAGCCGACGTCGGCGAACGCTGGCGGCATCGACGGGGAATGCGGTGTCCGGAGGGTGCGAGATCTGCGGTTCGGTGTAACTCCGATACCGGATATGTACACGCAGGTCCCCTGCCCCAAGGGGGGCAGTGGGAAATACACTATCCCCCGCGCGATTCACTATTCGCGTTCGACCGGTGGGAAGGCGACCTGGAGCTGAATCTCGCCCCCGAAGATGAGGAACGGATCAAGGAAACCATTGCGGCACTCGGCGAGCTGCAGGAGGGGTTGCCGGCTGATTGGGTCGGCAGGATGTCGCGCCATGTGGCATTTGAGAGCTTCGCCGACCTCTTCCGCTTCAATCGCGTCCAGGGAGCATCGTTGGGAAGTGGATACCAGATTCGTCCTGGCGCGGCGTTTACGACATTGATTGGAGCGGTTCGCTATGGCCTGTCGGATGGACGGGTTACCGGCTCACTCACATGGCGCCGCGATGCTCCCGGCGGTCGGCTCGACATTGCAGCGTTCCGCGACGTGGGGGAGGTCGAGCCCTGGACCTCCGGGCTGGGGTTCGGGAATTCGCTGAACGCGATCTTCGCCGGTAATGACGACGCGGACTATTACTTGGCGACGGGCGGCGGCGTTTCATTCTCGAGCTACGGCCGCGGTCTTCTCAGGAATGCGCAGTTGGGTTTGTTGTTCGAGCGGCAACGGAGCATGGTCACAGTCGCGTCATCGGGAGTCAACGACAGACTCGGCGGCAACGGCTTGTTTCCGTTCAATTCGCCGGTGGCGGAGGGTGACTTCGTCCGGGCATACGTCAGGCGAAAGTCTTTTGTGGGACCAGTAGAGCTACAGCAGGGCGTGGAAGGTTTGGTTGGTGCGGACGTATTGTCGACACGGATATGGGGAGCGGCACGATTGCCGTTTGCTCTGTTCGAGCGGACGGGAGAATTGAATGTGCGTGCAGGTGGGTTGGCAGGCGATGACGTGTTACAGATGCTCTATCGAGTGGGTGGTCCCGCGACGGTGCGCGGGTTTGACTATGGAGAGAGGCGCGGCGACGCATTTTGGTCCGCCCAACTCGATTTCGGCTTGAGAAGGCGCGGCATCATCTCGCCGGTCATCTTTGCTGACATCGGCGACGCGACGTTCTCGAGTTTCGATCCGTTGATCGGCATTGGCGGCGGTTTGTCTATCCTGCAGGGGTTCGCCAGGCTGAATCTCTCGAAGGGCTTGCAGCCGGATCGGGACTTGCGGTTCGACTTGCTGTTTCGGGCACCACGCTAGGCATGACGTGGTCTTCACTTCCGGATGCCAGCGCAGGTGTCTACGTTTTGTCGCATGAGCCATAAGCCCTTTACTATAGATGAATACGTTAGATGGTCCGACGTGGACCAAGCGGGAATAATCTTCTACGGCGCGTATGTGCGTTTCTTCGAGATTGCGGAGACAGAGCTGTTTCGTGCGGCGGGAGTTCCCCACGGGCAGGTGTTCGACCGTTTCGACATGTGGCTGCCGCGTGTGCATCTGGAGTGTGATTTCATGTTTCCGGCGCGCCTCGACGACCGGCTCCGTGTGGCGGCGTACATCACTCGATTCGGGAACAGCTCAATGCGGTTGAACTTCGACGTGTTGCATTTGGAATCCGGCAAGCTGGCCGCCGCAGGCCATGAGGTGTTGGTGGTAACGGACCGAACCGAGATGAAGTCGCGTCCGGTGCCGGACGAGCTGAAGGAGTGCCTGGAGGAGTTCAGCACTTCGGAGGCAGTGGCGCGGAGCCACCTATTCGAGTCGGTGAGGAAAGAGGCGTGAGGAGATGTTGGTTGTTGCTGGCCGGGCTCGTGGGGTGCGCCGGAGTGTCGCGCGAGGCGGACGATGCCGCAGCTGCGAATGCGGAATCCGAATCCGCCTCCGAGAGGGTAACGCTAACGATGCCGGATTATCCTGCGTCGGAAGCGGGGCGTCTAACGGCGCGGAGCGCGGCGTTGGAGGAAGAGTACGAATTTGCCGGAAGTTGGGTGGCCGAGGCGGGGAGGTGTCGGGAACCAAGCGTGATTCAGGTAATAGCCAGAGGTGACAGCCTGGGGACAATGGTTTTCCTTGGTCCTTCTACGGACGGCGATATCGTGGGCGAGTACCGGGTGGTTGAGGGGCGGCGGGGTGTTCCGGACACATCCACGGCGCGGGTCGCCGTGCAGGCGTACGGCGGCCGGGGTCGGCCGCCAGGGTATCGGGCCGTCGGTGGGGTGGTGGAGATCCTGCGCGCCGACAGCATAATAAAGGGCAACCTGGCTGTGGAGCTGTACGACGATCTGATCCCGGCCACCATATTGCTCGCCGCCTCGTTCGAGGCGCCACTGCGAAACGCGCCGGCCAGCTGGTGCAGCGTGTTCGAGCCGAGGCCGGTGCCTATTCGTTCTGGGCGGCGGTAGAGTTAGATTAGGACCCCTATGGAACAGACATATTTTCGCAAGGGTTTAGGCCTAAAGAAGGAAGTGGCTGGGGCTCTGTCGGCTGATTACCACAGCCGGCTGGTAGACCGAGTGCGCGAGCAGGATTACGAGCTTTCAGCGGGGGGGTTGACGTTCAGGCTGGCGCGGGAGTTCGGTTTCTGCTATGGGGTGGATCGTGCGGTGGAGTACGCCTATCAGGTGGACGCCAAGTTTCCCGACAAGCGGGTGTTCTTGGTTGGCGAGATCATCCATAACCCCCATGTGAATGACAAGCTGGAGGGGATGGGCATCACGGTTCTCCGTACGGATGCGGACGGGAGGTTCGATTTTGCCGGCGTCAATGCAGAAGACGTGGTGATCATTCCAGCGTTCGGTGTTACGGTGAAGGATCTGGAGCAGTTGCGCGATATCGGCTGCGTACTCATTGACACCACGTGTGGATCGGTGCTCAACGTGTGGAAGCGAGTCGAGAAGTATGCCAAGGAGGGTTACACTGCGCTGATTCACGGGAAGCATTTTCACGAGGAGTCCAAAGCCACGGCGAGCCAGGTGACTCGTTACCCGGGAGGTAAGTACCTCATCGTGCGCAACATGGAGGAGGCGCTCATCGTTTGCCGTTTCATTGAAGAGGAGGGGGATCCGAAGACGATCGAGCAACGTTTCGAGCACACCATGTCGCCGGGCTTGAGCGCCGAGCGCGATCTTTTGCGGATTGGCATCGCGAACCAGACGACGATGCTCGCCAACGAGTCGTTGGCCATTGCTGCTCGTATGCGTGAGGCGATGATCAAGCGCTTCGGTGAGGAGGCGCTTGCCGAGCACTTCCAGAGCTTCGACACCATCTGCTCGGCGACGCAGGAGCGGCAGGATGCGGTGCTGGATCTGATCGGGCAGCCGCTGGATGCCATGATCGTGATCGGCGGCTACAACTCGAGCAACACCAATCACCTCGCCAAGATCTGCTCCGAGCGGACGACCACCTACCACATCAGCGATGCCGATTGCATCGATCCGGAGCGGGGAACGATCCGGCACAAGCCGGTGGGTGCCGAAGCGGAAGTCGAAACCGAGGATTGGCTTGCCTGCGACGAGATGGTCATCGGAATCACGGCCGGTGCGTCCACTCCCAACAACAAGATTGGTGAGGCGATGGAGAGGACGATGAGGAGTAAGGGGAGGGGGGTGGAGCTGGAGGGAGGAGGGAGGAGGGAGGAGGGAGTGGCGTAGAGGTGGTGAGAGGGAGGAGGTGACGATTGCAGATTGTTCATGAGAGGGAGGAGGGAGGAGGGAGGAAAGTGTGAGTGTTTTGAGGATCGGCGACGGCAGTCGCCTTTTTTTGTGGAAATGTTGTTGGTTGGGGCGTTTTTTTGATAATCTGTGCGTTGTATAGGATAGAGAGGGGGCGGCTCGTGTACGTACTCTCATTGCATGGCCGAGCGGTTATTGTCGCGGATGCGGCGGGTAATGCGTGCGAGGCACTATAGCTGGCGGACGGAGCGCGCGTACGTGAGTTGGGCGAAGCGGTTCGTGGAATTCCACCGCCTGCGTCATCCTGAGGAAATGGGTGAGGCCGAGGTGGAGCAGTATTTGACGAGTCTTGCCGTCCAGGCGCGTGTGAGTGCCGCTACGCAAAACCAGGCGGCTGCTGCGTTGATGTTCTTGTACCGGAAGGTTCTTGGTCGGGATTTTGCGCGTCCGATCCAGATCATACACGGCAAGGGTGGGCGGTCGCTCCCCGTGGTGCTGACGGGTGAGGAGGTACGGGCGGTTTGCAGCAAGCTCGACGGGGTCTATCGACTTGTAGGGCGACTGTTGTACGGAAGTGGTCTTCGGCTATTGGAGTGTTTGACGCTACGGGTGAAGGATATCGACCTCGTGCGACTGGAGATACGGGTTCGGCGGGGGAAGGGGGAGCGGGATCGGGTCACGATGTTCCCACAGCTGTTGATTGAGGACCTTCAGTCGCACTTGGGTCGGGTTCGGCAGCGTCACGAGCGCGATTCGGCGGCTGGTCGTGGGGGCGTATCGCTGCCGGGGGCTCTCGGGGCGAAGCTGCCCGGGGCGCGTCGCGACTGGGTGTGGCAGTTTGTGTTTCCCGCGTCGCGGTTGTATCGCGACCGTCGTACGGGCGAGCGCCGGCGTCATCACCTCCACGAATCGGCGGTACAGCGCGCCGTTCGAGAGGCGGTTCGCCGATCCGGGATCTCGAAGCGGGCCACGTGCCACACCTTCAGGCACTCATTTGCCACCCATCTCCTGGAGTCGGGGCATGACATTCGTACGGTGCAGGAGCTATTGGGCCACCGCGATGTTCGGACCACGATGATCTATACCCACGTGTTGAACCGCGGGCGGGTGAGTGTAAGGAGTCCTTTGGACGTGCTCGATGGTTCATAGGGGTCTGGC
>Ga0209980_10000869_pt1 | contig 16485 bp, 16 predicted proteins | sample CR02metaG_FD_183611 | JGI IMG/M metagenome (GOLD analysis project Ga0209980, IMG submission 183611) | Deep subsurface microbial communities from Mariana Trench to uncover new lineages of life (NeLLi) - CR02 metaG (SPAdes) (version 2) | ecosystem: Environmental > Aquatic > Marine > Ocean trench...
GAATATACAATTCTGCGTTTTCTAACACCCCTTGAAACTCTTTAGAATCTTTGAAATAAGGAGTAATTTCCCTTAGGGCTTGTCTTACCATTGGAACATATTTTTCAATCATTTGTTTTGGAATTTTTTTTATGGTTTTAGAATTATCAAATGGATCATCATGACATTTTGTCAGAACTTTGATTGCATCAGATTCTGTAAAGTGAAGTTTTCCGGGAATTATAATTGTGTGTGGTGGTTTCCCAAAATCAATTTTTTTCAGGGTCGAAATTTTTCCAGAAGTTACTTCTTGATTCTGAAATCCAATTCTTGAAGCTACAATTACAAAAGTTGATGGATGTATTACCTTTCTTTTTTGCTCTTTTTCAGTTTCAAGAAGTGCATTGAGTGCATTTTTTGGTTCAAGAAAAAATTCTGCATCCTGATTGTATTCTAAGAGTAGTAACGTATGATTGCCATCGATCAAATTCTTGTAAATTACATAATATGGTGTTGTCATAGACTTTAACTCACTCATAATGGTTACAATTTTACCAATTTTGTAATAATGTAAACCAGCTTCACCAACCAATGAAGTAAGAGAAGATGCAGCATGAACTGTCTGTGTTTTAATTTTTTCTTGAATTGCTCTAACTCTTAACTCGATGTGAGTGGTAGCTATGTAGGGATCTCCATAAGCTAGCAAAACAACTTTTTTCTTTTTTGCATTTTTTAAAATCTCAGTCCCATCCTCCACCATCCAACGTTTAGCAATTTTTAATTTCGATTTTGCAAGTTTTTTGATTTTAGCAGTATCACTTTTTGAAATTGGGCTTGTAAATTGTTCCATGTATACAATGTCTGCTTGTTTTAGAAGCTTCTGAGTTGAAACTGATATTGAATCAGCTCCTGAAATTCCTAACCCAACAAACCATAACATTACTTTTTCTTTCTGTCGTGAAGTCTTTTTAAATGATGTAGAGTTCTTTTCAGAACTTCAATTCCTTGTAGATACTCATCTATTGATACACTTTCATTAATTGTATGAGATGCATGAGGATCTCCTGGCCCATATGTGACAACAGGAATGTTCAAACGATTTCCAATTACGTTCATGTCTCCAGTTCCTGTCTTTCGTATCAGAGTTGGTCTTGCATGTTCTACATCCAATACTCCTAGAGTAAATGCTCTTACTAGAGGTGAGTTATGAGGCGCCTCAAATGGCTCAGTTTCATCTAGAATTGAATAGAATGCTTCAACTCCGCGTTTTTTTGCAACCTCAGCTACAGATTTTGCAATTTTTTCTTCAACTCCTTTACAATTCATGTCAACTGGAATTCTAATATCCATAGTTGACATGCATTCTTTTGGAGTAATGTTGTGACTTGCTCCACCATCAATCTCAGTTAATGTTGCAGTTAACATCATTCCTCTTTTTTTACCCTCTTGTCCTGATTCTAATACTTTTTTTAATTCAGTAATGAAAATTACCGATTCTTCTATTGCGTTTTTTGATAACCATGGTGCACTAGCGTGTGCACTATCGCCAACATTGATTCGTAAATTGATTGCTAATCTTCCTTTGTATGCAATTGTAACTTGTTTTAAACCACTTGGTTCGCCAAAAACTGCATAGTCTAAATCAAGTTTGTCTTTTACTAGATTTTTTATTCCTGTCGCATTACCTTCTTCATCAACTGCACCAACAAACATCACAGTACCACTGTTGTTTTGAATTGATGCTGCTGCAAATAGCATAGCCATCAGTGGTGCCTTTGCATCAGATGCACCACGTCCAAACAATGTGTTTCCCTCCTTTCTAACTTTGATTTTTCCAGGAACTGTATCCATGTGTCCACACAAAAGAATTTTAGGTGAACCTGAACCTTTTGTGGCAATTAAATTTCCAACCTCATCGATGTGAATGTTTTCAAATCCGAGATCATCACACTTGTCAGCTAAGAATTCTGCTAATGGTTTTTCACTAAGAGATGGTGTGTAAAATCTCAGAGCTTTTTCTAACATCTTTACTGCAAATCTAGGTGTGATTGAAAAACTAGTGTCCAATTTTTACTTGTTTGAATTTAGAACGTAGTCTAGCATAAGAGATGGTATGTCTACTTCACAGACTCTAACTGTGTTTTTGTATTCCGTTGTATTGTTTACTTCATGTACCACTAAACCTCTTTCTTCACTTTCCATCAAATCTACACCAACTATTTGTCCATCAACTGCATTTTTTGCCTTTATACACATTTCTTCCATCTCATTTGATACCTCACACTTTTCTGCTCTCCCTCCCAATGCCATATTTGTCTTCCAATTTCCATTATCTGAATGCCTGTAAATGGCAGCAACTACTTTGTCTCCAACCATTATTGCTCTAATGTCTCTAGGAGGCCTCTTCACAAATTCTTCAAGATAGTGAATTTGGTAAATTGGATACATATTTTCCCTACTCTCGAGTATACCTTCAGCAGAATCTTTGTCATTAATTTTTGAAATCATTCTACCCCAACTTCCTACTGTTGGTTTGATGACCTTTGGGTATCCATTTTTTTCTAAACTTTCAAGTGCAGCTTCTTTTGAGAATGCAACAGATGCAAAAGGAGTTGGTACACCATGTTTTTTTAGCAACATATGTGTGTACAATTTATTTCCTGCAAAAATTCCAGTCTTTAAACAGTTGATGACATTAACCCCCATTCCTTCAAGTGCAGCTGTTGAATGTACATTTCTGTAATAACTTACACATCGCTGTAACACATTACCGTATCCATCTTTTTCTTTATCAAGATCTAAAAACAGCTTTTTACAATCAAGCATCTGAATGTTGATGTTCTTTTTTTTACCAGCTTCTAGGAGAGCCTTTTCTTCCCAACGGATGGTATCATAAAGAACAGTGATGTCAGGGGTCACTGCCCCCAGTCCTCGCCAACCGTTTGGGCAGGCTTTAAATCAAAACCTTCTGCTGCTTTTACTAATTCAAAACTTGTACCACATTCTGGGCAAGTGATTATTTCTCCTTCTAATGCATCACTTGGAATTGAAATATCTGCATCACATTCAGCACATTTTGTCATATTGTTCTCCTTCTTTCATCCTCTATTCGTCTTTTATTATCTTTTTTTCAAGCCTATCTTCTAATGGAATTTCTAAAAGATCTCCTATCCTTAGACTTTTTAGTCCAGAAGCAACAGCTTTTGCTCCTTGATCATCTTTTTCTAAACCAAGAATAGACATTAGGTAAGCAGCACCTGTCTTTCCTGCTAGTTCTCCAAACACTATCCTTCTTCTATTCCCAACAGCTCTTGGAGGAATTGGCTCGTATGCAGCAGGATTTCTTAGAATAGCAGCCAAATGAGTTCCTGCTTTGTGTTTGTAAGCTGATGAACCAACAATTGGTTTTGAATCATATGGTTTAATCGTTGTATACTCTTCAATTAATCGAGAAAGATCTTGTAGCATATCCAATCTAAAGTCATTTTGTGATTTGTACAAATATGTTAGTGTTACTGCAACCTCTGCAAGAGAAGGAATTCCAGTCCGTTCACCGATTCCATCAATTGTAGTATGGATTTGATCAACACCTGCATCGCATGCAGCAAAAGCATTGGCTAATGCAAATCCAATATCATTGTGTACATGAGCATCTAGAGGGGTATCAATCTCATTTCTAACCTTTTTTACGAAATTGTACATTCCTATAGGTCTTAGTATTCCAACAGTATCTGGAAGACTAATTCTATCAACTCCAGCATCTTTTATGGCTCTACAAACTTCGAGCAAAAATTTAGGATCAGCTCTACTTCCATCCTCTACAGTAAATCTAATTTTTAGTCCATGAGACTTTGCATACTCCACAGTTTCTATTGATCTTTTTAGTGCCTCTTGCCTTGAAATTCTTAACTTATCCTTTAGATGAATATCAGAAATTCCAAGATAAGCTGCAACCCACTTCGCATCACACCTCAAGGAAATGTCAATGTCTTCCTTTAACGCTCTTCCATGAGAAACAATGTCAGCTTTTAATCCTTGTTTGATTATTGTTTTGGTTGCTTCTTCATGATCTTTTGAAATTACTGGAGAAATTTCTATTTGATCAACTCCAAAATAATCTAACATCCATGCAATCTGAATTCGCTGTTTGTTTGTAAACGAAACACCAGGATGTTGTTCACCTTCACGCAAAGTACTATCTAAGATACTTATCCTCTTTGAATTCTTATCATAAGCATTGTATACTTGTGCATAGTAATTCGGATCATTCATTGCAGATTTCGATGCATGATCAATAGAATATAAACATATTCGTACTAACTTCGGCGAAATGTGATACAATCGATACTAAAATAGTTGTAAAAACAATTTTCGATCCGAAACTCGTTTTATTTGATTGTTCGAAGAATTATTACAGTATTAGAGTCAATTACCCCTGGAATTTTTCTTAACGCATCAATACTGCTGTTAATTTCAGCAATACTTGGCGCAGTAATAATAACACTAATGTCGTATTGTCCAGTTATTTCATAAACAGTTTTTACGCCATCAAGTTTTGTAAGCTTTGAAGAAACTTTAGAAGTTTCAATTGTAGAATCGACTGAAATTAATACAATTGCACTAGTTGTATTTTTTTCTCCTTCTTCAATTGTAAATCTCTTAATTGTTCCACTGTCAACAAGATTTCTTACTCTTCTTCGTACTGCAGACTCTGAAAGTTTTAGTTTTTTACCAATGTCGACAAATGATTCTCTAGAATTATCTCGAAGGTATTCTACGATTCGTTCATCAATCTTGTCTCTATACATTTCTTCTTTCTTCCTCTTTACTTAGTAGAGAATCTAGGGTTTCTAAAACTTTTGTTGTGTCATCTTCAGATATTACTAGTGGTGGTAATAATCTCAAAATATTCCTGCCTGAATACAGTAACAAAATTCCATTCTTGATTCCATCCATTAGTATGTCTTTGACCTCAAATTTCAGCTCAACACCAATCATCAATCCCTTTCCTCTTACTTCTCTGATAATTTTGTGTTTTTCTTTGAGAGCTTCTAATCCTTCATGGAATTTTTTTCCCATTTTTTCTGCATTTTCAATTAAACCATCCTGTGTAAGTGCTTGAAGTGCAGCAGTTCCTGCTGCACAAGAAAGTGGGTTGCCGCCAAATGTTGATGAATGTTCCCCTTTACCCATAACTGAAAGTATTTCTGATTTAACAAGTGTAGCACCCATAGGAATTCCTCCCGCAATTCCTTTTGCAAGGCACATAATGTCAGGAGTTGTGTTCCAGTGCTCTGAAGCCCACATTCGGCCAGTTCTACCTAAACCAGCTTGAATTTCGTCAAAGATCAGAAGAATTCCTTTCTCATCACAAAGCTTTCGAACATCCTGTAAGTATCCGTCTGGCGCTACATGAATTCCACTTTCTCCTTGAATTGGTTCTAAGATTACAAAACCAGTATCTTCATCAATAGTTGAACGTAATGATTCAATCTCACCAAACTTTGCAAAAGATACTTTTTCTACTAGTGGCTGAAACATTTTTCTATATTTTGGACTAAACGTCAAAGAAAGTGCTCCCATTGACTTTCCATGATATGAACCAGTCATAGCTATCATTCCTTTCTTTCCAGTAAATTTTCGCGCAAACTTTATTGCAGCTTCAACTGCTTCTGCTCCACTGTTGTTAAGATGAACTTGTGACAAGCCTTTTGGCGCAACACTGATCAATGTTTTAAGAAATTCTTCACGTGTTTTATTGTAAAAAGAACTATGAACTGTAATAATTTTTTCAAGTTGTGACTTTAATGCATTAACAACTCGTTCATTTCTATGTCCTACAAGTGCTACTCCATATCCGCCCATACAATCAATGTACTCTTTACCATCTACATCCCATACGTGAGAACCAAGTCCTTTTTCTATTGTAACGGGAAATCTTTGATACAGATTTCCCATAAATTCGTCTTCCGTCATTTCTTAATTACCGTACAGTTTTCATGTGCAATTGCTGATGATATTGGGTTTTCTTTTTGTCCATTTGCAATCAACGCTTCTTTTACTCCCATCTCTATAGCTTCTGTTGCAGCAAGAATCTTCTTTTCCATTCCAAATCCAACTTTAGGACGAATTTCTTTTGCTTCGGCTAGAGAAAGATCAGTAACAAGTTTGTCATCCATTAGTAAACCATCTACATTTGTGATGAACAAAACTTTGTCTGATTGAACCTTTCCTGCAACGTATGCTGCAGCTCTATCTCCATCCACATTTAGAAAATCATATTCTTCACTAATTGCAATAGGGGAAATCACAGGTGTATATCCTTGCTCTAACAAAGATTTTACAAATTTTGCATTTACCTCAGTAATTTTACCAGTATATCCCCCATCAATTGCCTGTTTTCTGCCTTTTTCGTTTATAATGAGTAGTTTCTTTTTTCTTTCTGCCTGCAATACTTTGGCATCAACTCCTGAAAGACCAATCGCGTTAATTCCATTTTTTTGTAATAGACGAACAATCGTCTTGTTGATTTTTCCAGACATCACCATTGTGAAAATCTCAACAGTTTCTTTATCAGTGTAACGACTTTTAATTCCACTTGGAGAAACAATAAACTTTGGTTCTTTACCAAGCTGTTCTGAAACTTTTGTTACTTCCTTTCCACCACCGTGTACAATAATCACTCCTTCTCTCTCTACTACTTTTTTTATGTCAGAAATTGTTGTAGGATGTAGATTGTCTATAACACTCCCGCCAATCTTGATTGTAATCATGTTATTACACTGGAGTAAGTGGAGTATATTTAAGACCAGCCATTTCGTCAAGGCCAGCCATTACATTCATGTTTTGAATGGCAGAGCCTGCAGCACCTTTCATCAAGTTGTCTGATGCTGAAATGGCAATTAATCTATTATTATCCTCATCCAATTCAAATCCAATGTCACAAAAGTTTGAACCAACAAGGAACTTTGGATCTGGGAATTTGTATAATCCATTCTTATCACGAATTAGTCGTACAAACTTTTCTTGTCCATAAGCTTCACGATAAAGTTTCCATAACTCCTTTTCATCAATATGATCTTTCATGAATGTGTGATTAGTACACAAGATTCCACGTACTACATCAACTGCATGAGTACTCATCGAAACACGGATTTTCTTTCCAGCAATTTCACTTAGCTCTTGTTCAATCTCACCTGTGTGTCTATGCTTTGCTGGTTTGTATGGTCTAATAACACCAGCTCGCATTGCATGTGCCATTCCTGAACCAGAACCTGCACCAGATGATCCAATTTTTGCATCAACGATAATGTGTTCAGTTTCAATGATATTATTTCGAATTAGTGGTGCAAGTGCTAACACAGAGGTAACAGCCATGCATCCCGGACACGAAACTAATTGTGCGTTTTTGATTTGTTCTCTGTGCAGCTCTGGAATTCCAAATACTGATTTTGAAAGATAATCAGGATGTGGATGCTCCCAACCATACCACTTGACATAATCTTCAGGATTATGCAATCTGTAGTCTGCACTCAAATCAATAATCTTGAGACCTCTGTCATACAACGTCTTTACAATTTCAGTTGCCGTTCCATGTGGTACTGCTATGAAAACAAAATCACACTTGTCTGACATTTTATCATAGTCTAATTCAGAAAATGTAAGATCTGTAAATCCTTTGAGACTTGGTTGGACTCTGTGTATATATTCACCAACATGTTGTCTTGATGTTACCATAGTGATCTCAACTTCTGGATGGTTTACCAAAAGTCGTAGTGTTTCTCCACCTACGTAACCTGAAGCTCCTACAACACCTATTTTCATGATAAAACTATGCGAGAACGGTGTAATTTATTTCCTAACGGAGTTTATTGCAAATTCTACCATTTCTTTTGGAATGTTATTTTTTGCAACTTTAACAAGTCCTTTGAATTCAACAGTATTGTTTACCTCATGAACTAAGAGGCCACGCTTTTCATCTTCCATTAGATCCACACCTAAAATGCCACCTCCCATGGCCTTTGAAGTATTTGCTACAAGATCTTCCATTTCATTCGTAATTTCACACAGCTCAGGTTCGGCACCTAACGCAATATTGGTCTTAAATCCACCATCAGACTTTCTGTACATTGCTGCAATCGCTTTTCCATCAACAGAAATTATCCTAATGTCTCTTGGGGGCCTGTTGATTAACTCTTGTAGATAGTATATACGATCATAAGGTCCATCAGTTAACTCACGTATCTCAATCATAGCATCAAGTGTATCTTTGTCTTTGATAGGCATAACTCCTCTACCCCAACTACCAATTACAGGTTTGATTACGAGGGGAAATCCTACTTTGTTTATATTTTCTGTCGCTCCATCTTTAGAAAATGAAAAGTATGTTTTTGGTGTTGGTATGTTATGTTTTTTCAAAAGCAATGACATGAACATTTTGTTTCCACAGTTGTTTGCAACATCAAATTCATTGATTACAGGAACATCTAGGAATTCAAGACATGATGTAAAATGTAATCCCCTAAAGTAGCTGATACATCTTTCTAGAACAACATCTCCAAAATCAAAATCAGTTTTTTTACTATCTGTGTTGATTGATGTAATCTTTGCATCTAGCATAGATGTATCATGACCAAGGCCTGCCGCCTCTTTTTGCAGCAACTTTTCTTCTGATCTTAGTCGATCAAACACGATACAAATTTTTGACATTACTCTCCCCAGTCTTCACCAACACTTTCTGCTTGTTTTAGCTCAACATTTGATCCTTCTTTTTTTGAGATTTCAAAGTCAGCGCCACAATCAGGACAGGAGACAATCTCTCCTACCGAGGCATCATCTGGGATGTTTAGATTTGCATCACATTCGGAACAGTTCATGTTTCAGTTCACATTTTTCTTTGTAATTTATTAGCTTCTGTTGATTGCAATCCCCACAACTCAACAAAACCTTTTGCCAATTTTTGGTCAAATGTTGATCCTTTTCCATATGTTGCTACCTTCTGGCTGTAAAGTGAATACTTTGACTTTCGGCCAACAACCCTCAAACTACCTTTGTACATCTTCAGCTTTACAGTTCCAGACACCCGTTTTTGGGTCTGATCAATGAATGCATCCAGGTCGCTCCTAAGTGGGTCCTCCCAGAGGCCTGAATATACGAGCCAGGACCATTCATCATCTATGAGTGATTTGAATTTGTTTTCATGTTTTGTGTGAACCATTTTTTCTAAATCTGAGTGAGCTTCAATCAAACAAGTTGCAGCAGGAGTTTCATAAACTTCACGAGATTTTATTCCAACAACTCGGTCTTCAATGTGATCTACTATTCCAACACCTGCAGCACCAGCTTTTTTGTTAATGTATTCAACCAAACTTATTGGATTCAGCTTTTTTCCATCAACAGCTACAGGAATTCCTTTTTCAAATAGTATCTCCAAGTAACTTGGATTTGCTGGCAAGTTCTTTGTTTTTACCCAAATGAATACACTGCTTGGAGGTTCCTTGTATGGGTCTTCTAACACTCCACCTTCTATTGCACGACCCCAAAGATTTTGATCAATACTAAATTTCTTTGCAACAGTATCAATCTTAATTCCATGTTTTTTTGCAAAAATTAATTCTGTTTTCCTATCTAAATTCAAATCCCTAATTGGCGCAATGATGGGTAAATTTGAACCTGAACGCAAAGTAACATCAAAACGTACTTGATCATTTCCTTTTCCAGAACAACCATGAGCAAGTGCAGTTACTTTTTCTTTTTTTGCAATTTGTAAAACTTTTTGTGCTATTAGGGGACGAGCAAGTGCTGTTGCTAAACAATATTTTTTTTGATAAAGAGAGTTTGCTTTGATTGAAGGAAAAATAAAATCACTAACAAATTCTTTTTTTGCATCAATGTTGTAATGTTTTTTTACTCCAAGCTTTTTTGCTTTTGCAGCAATCTTTTTTTGATCATCGCCTTGTCCAACATCTACTGTAACTGTTACGACATCCATGTCGTATTTTTCTTGAAGATACTTGACTACAACTGAGGTGTCCAACCCCCCAGAAAATGCAAGTACAGCTTTTTTTGTCATAAAGCATCTCACTGACTATATTTTCGAATTTATCTTTTGTGATACGTTTGTTCAAATAGTTTTTTCATAAAATTTGCCTTCAAAATTTTCATAGCTTGAGCTAAAATCCGATCATTATTTTATTCGCTAACTATAACCCTGTTTTATGAAATTGCGAAAGGCGATTTCAATAGGAATTAGTGCTATAGCAGTCATTATTGTAGCACTTGCTATAGTAAATTCTGCAGATGTTGCGCAGGAAAACAAGATACGAGTGGCATTTTTCCCCAATGTTGGCCATGTAGTTCCAATTGTTGGAATTGAAAATGAAATATTTTCTTCAGAACTTGGAGATGAAACTTTGATTGAAACAAAACTGTTTGATAGTGGACCACCTGTAGTAGAGTCATTATTTGCCAATTCTATTGATATTGCATATGTTGGTCCTGGACCTGCAATAAACGCATTTTTAAAATCAGACCATAACAGTGTGAAAATTTTAGCAGGAGCTGCAAGTGGCGGTGCAAGTTTCATAGTTCATCCTGATTCAACAATAAAGTCTGTGAATGATTTTCCTGGAAAAAGAATTGCAGCACCTCAAATTGGAAACACACAAGATGTCTCATTGAGATATTTTCTTTCTGAAAATGGATTAAAGGCCGCAGAAAAAGGCGGCTCTGTAGTTGTTTTGAATATTGCAAACCCAGATATTTACACATTATTCACAAAAGGTGATATTGATGCTGCATGGGTACCTGAACATTGGGCAACAATTTTAGTTAATGAACTTGGTGGCACTCGATTATTTTATGAAGAAGATCTTTGGCCAGAAAATCAATTTGCGTCAGTACTCTTAATTGGAAGAGTAGATTACATTGACCAACATCCACAAGTTATAAAAAAATGGCTTAGCTCTCACGTGAAAACAGTAAACTGGATTAACGCAAATCCTGACGACACCAAATTAATTTTCAATCAATTTTTAGAAAAAACTTATGGCCAAACATTATCAGATGATGTTGTTTCAGAGTCATTAGATAATTTAGAAATCACTTATGATCCAATCAGAAAATCAATAATTATTTTTGCGGAGCGTGCTGATTCTTTAGGCTATTTAGGTAGAGATGGATACAACATTGATGAAATTTTTTACGAGGTTGAATTGAACAATGGTAAAGCTTGAAGCAAAAAACATTGTAAAGTATTTTCGTCATGATGATTACCAACTCAAAGCCTTAGATGGAGTAAACCTCAAAGTAGAAGGAGGTGACTTTGTATGTTTGATTGGGCCATCAGGATGTGGAAAATCGACATTTTTGAGAATTGTAGCTGGTTTAGAAGTACCTGATGAGGGTGAAATATTGTTTGATGGAAAACCAGTTACAGAAACTGGTCCAGATAGAATTCTAGTGTTTCAAGAAGGCGCTCTCTTTCCATGGCTAAAGGTTTCAGATAATGTTGAATTTGGTTTGAAAATGGCTGGTGTCCCAAAAGATGAACGCTCAGAGATTTCAGAACGATATCTAGACATGATGCAATTAACAAAATTTGCAAACTCGTATACGTATCAGCTCTCAACTGGCATGAAACAACGTGTATCCATAGCAAGAGCTCTAGCGATGGATCCAGATGTTTTGCTGATGGATGAACCATTTGCATCTTTAGACGCACAAACCAGAGACCTACTGCTTGTTGAAATGCAACTAATTTGGCAGAAGACAAAAAAGACAATCCTCTTTGTAACTCATAATGTAGCCGAAGCTGTAGTGTTAGGTAACAAAGTTGCGATTTTCAGTAATCGACCTTCTTCTGTAAAAAAAGAAATGTCCATTGATTTTCCAAGACCAAGATTAATTGAAGATGAAAAACTGATGAAATTCCAACAACAAATCTTGGCTGAGCTAAAACCAGAGGTTAAAAAAAGTAGAGAGAATGATTAACTTGGGAAAAAATCTAGGTAAAAAAATTGCATTTTATGTAATACTTGTGGCAGTATGGCAAATTGTTGCTTATGCTGATATATGGCCAAACAACATTTTCCCCTCGCCGCTTGAAGTTGCTGAAGACTTGGCTTATGGTGCTTCTGACGGTAGTTTGTTTTATGGAATTGGTATGAGTATGTGGAGACTATCAGTGGGATTAGCTATTGCAATTTCTGGAGGAATTGTTCTTGGAATTTTAATGGCTAGAGTTGAGATTGTCAATCAAACGATTGGTTCGCTTGTTTTAGGATTACAATCAATACCATCAATTGCGTGGGTACCTCTTGCAATCTTGTGGTTTGGATTAACGGATGCAGGAATAATCTTTGTCACGGCAATTGGAGCAATCTTTGCTGTAACAATCAATACCTATACGGGTGTGAAAAACATTGATCCACACTATATTGAAGCTGCAAGAAACATGGGGGCAAAAGGAGACCAGCTTATCATCAGCGTTTTGATTCCTGCGGCATTTCCATACATGATTTCTGGATTTAAACAGGGTTGGGCGTTCGCTTGGAGAGGAGTAATTGGTGCTGAATTATTGTTTTCATTCTTAGGAATGGGATTTTTGCTAAATGTAGGACGACAGCTCAGTGATGTATCTCAAGTAATTGCCATAATGTTGGTAATTATGGGAATTGGAATTTTGGTTGATAGTTTTGTTTTCAAACGTCTTGAGAACAAAGTAATGTCAAGATGGGGATTGAGATAAAGAAGGAGCCCAAAGAACCTGTATGAATTCTAGGTCTGGGCAGAGGCAAGCTCTTTGGGTATAAATTGACTCCAGAATATGATGAACATTTTCAGTTAATAGATAGGTGTTTGTCCACATTGAACAGCAGAGTAAAATTTTTCATTAATGATTCTCAATAGCCTCCCAGCAACAACACTTCTCCCAAGAACAGTTAGGACAGTCTTCTGGCTTTAGGGCTTGATTACATTCTGATGGAAGACAACCACAATCTGCACATTTTATTTCCATCATGTTATGATTAAGCTGTTAGTTCTTCTTTAACCTTAAGTGAAATCGCAAAAGCACATACAATTATTGCAATTGCAAAATACATCACAAATGTATAGTTGAAGAGAAAAGCAATCGAGCCCCCAATTACTGGTCCCACTACTGTAGCAATTGAGAGTGTGGAGCTGAAAATTCCAGCAGATGTAGACCTTGGATTATTCTCCATCAAATGCATGTTTCCACCAATGAACAGAAATCCCCATGTAGCCCCTACTAATGCCATGAAAGGCATCGCCATCCACCACTCTGTAATAAAGGATAATCCTATAAACACAAAAATGGTTAATCCAATACCAATTTTGAATGTTGTAATATTTTTGATTTTAATTTTTCCTGCCATCAAATTCATTATGACAAATGCTGTTACTGTATTGAAAACATATACTATGGAAATTTCGTAAAGTTTTGCTCCCATTACGTCCATTAACATAATTGGAAGAATAATCCAAACCGCAGATGCTCCAATATGGCGCATCAATAGTGAAAGGAACAAAAATCTATTTTTGGAAATTATTCTTTTAGTGGTTCCTGGCTCTATTTCCTTCTTAGATGTAATGTTTGGAAGCTTTGTTGTTACAAGTAAACCTATAACAAAAAATGCACTACTTACGAGAAAGATTATTTTTTCATCATTCATAATACCAGCTGCTACAATTCCAGCTAACCATCCCAAAGCGTGAAATGAAATTATAGACGCAACTTTTTTCTTGTCTTTTTTCACTTCATATGCATATGCGATCATTGCTGGAATCATAATTCCTGTTGTTATTCCTGCACCAATTCTTGCAAGTAACAATAGTGTTGTGTCGTCAGCAAAATAATGCAGTCCAAACGTTATTGCACATCCAATAAATCCAATCCGAATGAATTGAAGTCTAATTCCTTTTTTGTCAGAAACTCTTCCAAAGTAAATTTCAGACAAAATTTGCGCAAAACTAAACGAAGCCACAATAATTCCAATTTCAAATAGAGACTCAGTAACCCCTTTTGCAATAATTGGCATGAAGACGAATGTTATGGAAATTCCTGCGTGCTGAAAAAAAGTCGCTCCTCTTACAAAATTGGAGATGCTAATATGCTGCAATTTGAACTCAAGTGTTTTAGTTTTCTAACCTAATTTGAAATAATCTACTTTAATTTTTGTCTTGCAAGTTCTGCACCTTTTACGAGAGAATTTATCTTATCAAATGCAACAGTTCGTGTTCTAGTTCTCAATCCACAATCTGGATTGACATAAATTTTTGTGGGATCACCTAAAGCCTTTGCTGCATACAAAATTCTATCTCGTACAAGTTCTGGAGATTCAATATCATCAACATGTACATCAGTAACTCCTATTCCAATCTCTCCTTTGAAACCATGTTCTCTGAAAAGTTTCAAAACGTGAAAACCTTTCCGAGCTTTGTCACTTGTTCCTAAATTCCATGTGTCCCTGTTTGCAAACTCCAAAGTATACTGCTGTGCTTTTATTTCTGACATCTGTGGTGCTAATACCTTGTAGTCATTTCCAGAAAAACAGGCATGAACTACGATTTTTGCATTTACTCCTTTGACCGATTCATTAATTGATTCTCTAAAAATATCCATCTCAGAAGGATGTGATGTGCCAGCTGGTTCGTCAATCTGGATAATTTTTGCTCCTAACTTAACTAGATCCTTAATCAATGGTCTGAGTACTTTTTTTGCTAAAGCTATTACCAGGTCCTCTTTTGATTTGTAATGTTCATTGTATGACCAATCGGCTAAAGTATAAGCTCCAGTAACAGGTACTTTGATCTCTTTTTTGGCATTTTGTTTTACAAATTTGAATTCATTCTCATGAAAATTGTTTTTATAATTTACTGGAGACGTTATTCGTGCTTTGTTGTAATACTTGTTATCCCACGACCTCACTTTACCCGCAAAATCAAAACCCTCGATGTATCGCACAGGTTCTTCATACATCTCTACTCTCCGTACCTCACCATCATAAATTATATCGAGTCCCAAGTCTTCAAGCGTCCTAATGTTAAGTAGAGCAGCATCATTTCTTTTTTTAGCTTTTATCTCATTTGAAACGTCAGGGTCTTTTACTAATTTAAGTAACTGTGATGGTTTTTTAAGACTACCAATCTCTTGTGTTGGAAATAGCTTTTTAGACATTTTTCACTCCTTTCGAAATTTCTCCGAGCACCAATATTTTCTTTCGTGCAAATTCTTTTGGTAAATATTCTAAATCAAAATTTGTAGTCACAAATACTTCCTTCGGTCTTGTTTTAGACACAAGTTGGTTTATTTCAGAGATGCATTTCTTTTTGTTTTCTACTTGGGTAGTGTATGAGTTGACTAAACCAATAGCAAGTGATTTTCCCGAAAAACTATGTTTTTTGATGGCATTTATTGGGGTTGTGATGGGGTCAAAACCTAAACCAGAAACTGGTAAATCTAAAAGCCTTTCAATTTTTTTAGATACGTCTCCAAAATAAAAATGAAGAACAGTTTTTGCTTTTACATCACGAGTAAGGATGTCTAATCCATCTTTAACCAAATCTAGGTCGACTTTATTGATATTATATGCAATAGAAGGTCCAACGAGTTGGATTAGCTTAAAACCTGCTTTGACCAATGACAATGCTTCCTTTCGAAGCATCTTTGCAAGATCAATTACAAACTCATCTTTTGTTTTATGTTTCGAACTAAGATGCCTTTCGGCAAATGTGTAGGGTTCTGGTATACAAACAGCTCTATTTTTTGGTAGAAGAGTAGATGCTACGTTGGTTTTTACTATATTTCCCTCGCCCGTAATCTTATTCTCAAAAGATAATTTTCTGTAAAAGGTATTCATCTCATAATTTCTATTTAGGGCAGCAAATTTTACGGATTTTAACTTTGCAAATGGTCTGAATATGTCATCCCATTGCAGAAGTGGATCACACACATAACCTAACTTTGCTTTTTTTTGTAGTGAAATGTAGTCTTTAGTTTCGCTTAAGAAAAGAGATGATAGGTTAGATGTATTCTTTCGAGTTGCTTCAATAAGTTCTTCTGACCTAGGATATATCCCAAGCGTGTAAGATGATATCAAATTTCTAACTTTCTAAAGGTCATTAAAACCCCATTAAAATCATTTGGAGATGTTATTAGAACATCTCCTGTTATGTTGTGGACATTTTTTATAAAATCAAGAACATTATCTTGATAATTTGACCAATCTAACTTGAGAAATTCTGCAGATTTTAAATTCTTCTGGGATGGAAACAAAACAATTGGAATGATTCTGAAACTATGTGCTTTTAATGCATCTACAATATTAGTAACTTGATCTGTCGACGCAATAACTTGTGTGATAAAACCCTTTGGTTTAGCGTCAATCTTTTTTTGAATTTTAGCAAAATTTGGTTTAGAAGGTAATGATAAGTAAAGATCAATTTTTTCTGCAAAACCAGAATCTTTTAAATGTTTTACAACTT
>Ga0209980_10000870_pt1 | contig 16483 bp, 12 predicted proteins | sample CR02metaG_FD_183611 | JGI IMG/M metagenome (GOLD analysis project Ga0209980, IMG submission 183611) | Deep subsurface microbial communities from Mariana Trench to uncover new lineages of life (NeLLi) - CR02 metaG (SPAdes) (version 2) | ecosystem: Environmental > Aquatic > Marine > Ocean trench...
AAAGATGTCAGTTCGGGTGCCGCCGTAGTCTGCATTGAGTGACGCGGTGATGCGTTCATTTGTGGAGCGAAAGTCCAGTGACATTCCACCGGAATGGCGCGGACGGCGAAGTTCGCGAATGTCGCTGCCGGATGGGTCAGGCTCCGTCGAGTCGGTATAAGTGTAATGTGCGCCGAGCCCGAACGAGTCACTCGGACGCCAACGCATAGCCAGTTCAACGCCGCTTCGTTTACTTTTTCCCGGCATGTTTTCTGCTGTCGACAGAAAGGTCACGGGATCGAACACGAAGCCGTTGATCTCGTTTTTTAGATCCTGCTGAAACAGTGAAACCTGGAGCTGTAGTGCGCCGTCGGAAAAACTTTGGTCGAATCCGATGTCGTAAGACGTCGAAGTTTCAGGTTTTAGCGTCGGGTTGCCAACAAATTGTCCCGGGAAAAAACCGAATCGTTCGGTGAATGTTGGATTTTTCTGGCCCGTGCCCACGCTGCCGCGCAATGTCGTCGAGTCGGACAAACGGTATGCTAACGACAAACGACCGTTGGTCGAATCGTCGAAATCGCTGTTGTCGTCAAATCGGGCACTCAGAACCCAACTCAATCGTTGGTGGGATAAGCCCTGGTACTCGGCGATGGCGCTCGTGACGTCCATTTCCTGCGTCTGATTCGGGTCGCCGAATACGATGGCGCCGCGTTGCTCAAACCCGGTTTTTTCGTGCTCGACGGCTAGCGAGAGCACGTTGTCGCCGATACCGATATCCGCCTGGTAGGCAAAGGTTATTCGATCCGACGCGCTTGAGGAGTCCTCTACGCCATCGGTCAGGTTGCGGTTGTCCGATTCAAAATAGCGGGCATTGAGCCTATGCGTTACACGACGATGGTCGGCTCGCAATACGCCCCCGACCTGCGCGTAGAGATTACGCGTGTCCGTCGCGAGATCACCATCGACAGGCAAACCCGTCACGGAGAAATCGACCGGATCAAACTGTGAGTCCGCATTGACGGATCGCAAACCGAAGTTTAAGGACAACGAATCGGTTGCCTGGAAATTTGCGGACAAGTTTGCCGTGGTTAGCTCAGAGTCGTCCTTTTCATCGCCCGTGCGGGATATATTACTGCCATCCGTCGCAAGGTGTTCGATACCGCCCCGCAATGCCCAGCGATCGTCACCGATCGAGCCGTTCAGCCCGGCATTGATGGTGCCAAACGAGCCGCCCTCGGCATAAGCCCGGACTCCGGAGCCGGAATGCTGCGTTCTCGTGATGATGTGGACAACGGCCGCAACGGCGTCGCTACCCCACAAGGAACTTTGTGGGCCGCGAATGATTTCGATGCGCTCAATATTGCCCGTACTCAGATGCTCCCAGCGAAACTCGTCGCCCGTTGCCGGGTCATTCGCACGAACACCGTCAATTAAAACAAGTATGTGGTTGGCTTCAGCGCCACGGACGCGAACTTGCGCCTGCGACCCCAAAACACCCGTTTGGCTCACCGCAAAGCCGGGAACGGAACGCAGCAGATCGATTACATGGCGGGCTTCACGTCGTTCGATCTCATCTCGCGTGATGACAGTTAACGCGCTCCCGACCTGATTAACCGTGAGCGGTGTGCGGGCGCCTGTGACAACGATTTGATCCATATCCTCTGCCGTGGAATCATCAGCGACTGCGGAATGGCCCAGCAGCAATGCGCAGCCGAGCGTGGCAAGGTAAGTAGTGGTTTTCATGACTCTCTCCCGCGGGTATCCCCGTACCGGCGATTACGTCGATGGTTGGTCGGGGGAGAGAATCGAGTTCCCGTGAATCGCCCGCCGCGATCGAACAGTGGATTATCGACGGGCCGGTCTCCGGACTCATAAGTAACCAATTTAGAAATCGGTTGTTGTTAATCGCCTTCCCACGCGTGTGCGCAGTGGCTAAGTGATCAACTGACTTATTTACCGTTGCGGGGGCAGTGACGGGATTGCCTGTAAATGTCTGTGGCGCACCGTCTTCCCGTTTAATGCCTGTTGCCAGACACTCACCTGTCGAGGTTGATGCGGACTTTAGCTCAGACGGACTCTTGAAGTAAACTCAATGGCTACGATTTATTGCACTAATAGCTGGTTCGTGCGTCTCAATCGTATAACAATCAGCGACTTGGATATGGAAACGGAAATATGACGTTCACTCTTCGAACTTTAACGATGGCATTAGTAGTGCTTGGACTTGCCGTCACGGCGTGTACACAAGACGATCTGGCGACACAGATCGATCTTTCTTACGAGAAATTCCAGCTCGACAATGGCCTGACCGTTCTTGTTCATTCCGACCACTCAACACCGACCGTGTTCGTTGGTATGTGGTATGGCGTTGGTTCGAAAGACGAGCTCGACGGCAAGACCGGCTTCGCGCACCTGTTTGAACACCTGATGTTCCAGGGCAGTGAAAATCGCGACGGCGAATTCTTCTCTCCGTTCACGGATGCAGGCGCTACAGGTATGAACGGTACGACGAATGAAGATCGCACGAACTATTATGAGACGGTGCCGTCCGGTGCGATCGACATGGCACTGTGGATGGAAAGTGACCGCATGGCGCATCTTCTGGGCGCAGTTACGCAGGAGGCGCTCGATGAACAGCGGAGCGTTGTTCAAAACGAAAAACGGCAGGGTGAGACGCGACCCTATGCGCAGATGTATGACAAAATTCGTGAGGGAATTTACCCACTGGATCATCCGTACCGCCATTCGGTGATCGGCTCAATGGATGACCTGAACGCGGCGTCGCTCGACGATGTCCACGAGTGGTTCAACAAATACTATGGTGCGTCCAATGTTGTTCTGGTGCTGGCGGGCGACATTTCCATCGAAGATGCCAGGTCGAAAGTTGAGCATTACTTCGGCGAAGTACCGACCGGCGAGCCACTGTCGCATCCGAAGAAATGGATTCCGAACCTCACGGAAAATCGCGAAGAAAAAATGTACGACCGGGTCGGCCAGACGCGCATTTCCCGTGTCTGGGCTCTGCCAGGATTGAACAGCAAGGATACATCGCTGATGTACCTCGTAAACGACTCGCTGGTCGCCAATAAGAATTCGCCACTGCGGAAGAAGATCGTCGACGAACTGCAGCTTGCCACCAGTATTCGAGGCTATGCACACGGGCGCGTTATGAGCGGCGAATACAGTCTGACAGTTGATCTTCGACCTGGCGTAACGCCGGAACAGGTGATGCCTGTCGTCGACCAGATCATTGCCGAGTACCTGATCGATGGGCCCGACGCCCAGATCGTTGAAAATGCCAAGCTCGGCCTAAAGATGTACATACTCGGCGCCCTGGAAACCGGTTCACAGATCGGCCAACTGTTGGCGGAGGGCCAGCTGCTCTCGGATAATCCGCTGTTCATCAATACTGAGCTCCAGTGGCTGAATGATGCGACGGGTGAAGATCTGCGGCAAATAGCTAACCGCTGGTTAAGTCGTGGTTACTATCAGTTAACGGTCGAACCGTTCCCCGAATATCGAAGTGCCGAAACGGGCGCCGACCGGTCTTCTATTCCAGAAGTCAACGCCAGCTCGGTTATCAATTTCCCGGACATCGAAACAGCAACTCTAGAGAACGGTTTGAAGCTTGTGGTGGCAAACCGCGGCAGCCTTCCGCTGATCGATATTTCGATTCAGATTGATACTGGGGCGATGGCAGCTCCGGAAGATGCACCCGGACTCGCGTCGTTCGTATTTGGCCTGATGGACAAGGGCACAAAAAAATACGATGCGAACGGACTTGCAGCGGCGAAAGACAAAATTGCGATGGGTGGAGCTTTTCGCGATGGCGCTGAACGTAGCTCCCTTGGCTACCGCATCCTAAAGGATAACTTTGAGGAATCACTCGCCCTTGCCGCCGAGATGCTGCGTAACCCATCGTTTCCGGACGAAGAGCTCGGCAAGGTCAAGGCACAGGTCTCGGCGTATCTGTCGAATCTGAAGCATTCGCCATCCAGCGCTGCGGGTAGCTTGTTCGATCGCGCAATCTATGGAGCCGACAATCCGATGGGTTCGGTCTGGATGCCGGAACTTGTTGAGCAAGTCGATCGCGACAAGCTCAGGGCCTGGCACGCGGCGGAAGTTACGCCCGATAACATGACTATTTATATGATCGGTGATATCAACCTCGGCGATGCCACCGAAGCGCTTAACAGGACGTTCGGCAAATGGAACGCAAAGGGTAAGTCAGCACGTCGCGACATTGGCACTGCTCCTGAGCCACAAAGTCGCGTAATTCTCATCGACCATCCGGGCGCGGCATCCAGCACGATCGTTGCAGGCCATGCGATAACGCCTTTCGATGCCGGGTCATGGACGACAATATCGATTATGAACAGGGCGTTTGGCGGCAGTTTCGAGTCACGCCTGAATATGAATCTGCGCGAAGACAAGGGTTGGTCGTATGGCTACCGGTCGGGGATCAGCCGAAATTCGAGCGGTGACATGACATTTCGGTCCAGCGGACAGGTACAAACGGACAAGACGGCCGAGAGCATGCAGGAGATCAGGCGCGAGTTTGACGATTTCGTGTCGACACGTCCGGCGACAACCGTCGAAATCGAGCGCATCAAATTGAATCGCACGCGGTCTTTGCCAGGCTCATTCGCGACCAACAGCGGATTCCTTGGCAGCATTATCAACTCCGATAGCTACGGCCTACCGTATGACTATGCTGAGTCTTCTGCCGAGCGGGTTGCAGCGGTGACGCTTGCGGCTGTGCGCGCTTCTGCACAAGAGACCATCCATCCCGGCAAGCTGACATGGTTGGTTGTTGGGGATCTGAAAGAGATCGAAGAGGCGGTACGTTCTCTGGGTTACGGCGACGTAGAGGTTTGGGATGCGTTCGGAAACAAGGTCCGGTAACAGGCTGAACACCAACCCGGCCAACTTAGCTGACGTAAGTTAAACAATTCCCGCATCACGGAGTTCGTTGATTTGCGGATTGTCCGCTGTGTCCAAGTCTGCAAACTGAAGCGCGGACGAAACCGGTTGCCGATGTCTGATTCAACAGCCAGTGTGCTCGCATGGACGATGGGCGGGTGCAGTGCCACTACCGTTTGTTTGTGCAGCCAAAACCGTTGCATGAACTTGTCCACGGGCTCTTTAACAATGCCACCAGCAGCTTCCAGTCGTGCGGCGGCACGGGGTGAAATTACATAGCCGAGCGCCAGTAGCGGTACGCGTTGGCAGCGACGAATGTCGAATGGCCCACTGCGTTCGGCACTGCGCGACCATCGTGGATAGGGTCCTGAGAGTCGGATGAAATCCCAACGCACGGCGCGGCGTTCAACGATGCCAAATCCGTGCACGAATCCGGGATCCAGCCGCGCATCATCTTCCAGTATCAGGAACGGCTCACTGCCTCTTGCGCACTGACTCCAGAGAGCGAAGTGACTGGCGTAACAGCCGATTTCATTTGCCGTCGCTGATCGACCACAGTTGAGGATGAATTCCACGTCGTCGTAATGGTGAACGTGATTGAGCGCGTCCGCGCCGCATATGGCGTCGAAGAATGTGAACTTCTTGCCAGCGTTGTCGAGCTGCTTTTTAATACTGGCGCGACGCCGCTCAGAGCCCTTTAGGCTGATTACATAGGTCTTCATGCCTCATGAGACGAATCTCGCAAGGCAAATCGGTCGTATCAGCTCGATCGTGTTGCGATCGCTGGCGTTGATTAACGCCAGTTTTACTGGCCCCAGAAACGGGTCTGCGGTAATGACACAACACCGCGGTCGTAGATTAGCCCGCCGTCGCGGTCTTTCTTGATCAGCAATGGACCATCGATGTCGACAAACTCACAGAGCTGCGCGAGCACATGTGACGGCGCCATGGAAAGCGATGTACCGCCCATGCAACCCACCATGAGACCCAAGCCACGACCTTTCGCGGCGCGAGCCAGTTCGAGCCCGTGAGTCAGGCCGCCGCATTTGTCGAGTTTGATATTGATAATTTGATAGCGAGCTGCGGCGTCATCCAGCTCCTCCAGATGCATACAGGACTCGTCCGCACACAGCGGTGCAGCGGAATGGTAGCCTTCAAGCTGCTGGTCGCCGCCACGGGGCAGCGGTTGTTCGATCATCAGGACGCCGAGCTCATGCAATGCGGGACCATATTTCTCCAGCTCCGCGAAGGTCCACCCCTGATTGACGTCGACAACGAGTCGTGAGTCCGGCCGTGCTTTTCGTATCGCCGCGATGCGTTCAACTGGGCGATCGTTGTCTATTTTCACTTTGAACAGGGTAAGATCACTGGCCGCTGAAGCCTTCGCGGCCATCTGATCCGGAGTATCCTCCAGGCCGATCGTAAACACGGTTTCTATCGCGTTAGCTGCAACGCCAGCGGTCTCCCAGACGCTAGTGCCGGAAAGCTGCGCCTCCAGGTCCCACAACGCCGAGTCGGCCGCGCAGCGTGCGCCGCCGGGTGGCAACAGCTCCAGCAGTTGCTGGCGGCCGGCGCCAGCCGATATTTGACCGGAGATTTCCTGTAGCTGCTGCGCCATCGATGCTGGCGTTTCGTCGCAATAGTGGACGCCCAGCGCCTCACCGCGACCGATGAACCCGTCTTGTTCGATTGTGTAGACAACACAAGGAAAGTCTTCCCAGACATGGTTCGAAATCCGAAACGGAATAATGCTGGGCCACGACTCAATCTCGATCGAGGGTTTACGTTTCATCAGGCAGGTTGCAGCAGAAAGTCGGTAATGGGGGTCATACCGGTTGCAATGGGATCAACACAAGGCAGTCCGAGTTCGCTTTGCAGCTGCGACAAGTAATTATCACGGTCGATGTCGCCCATCGATGATGTATTGACACTGACCCCGGCGCAGAAGCACTGTGCGCGAATTCGACGCGCCATTCGCAGTGCGTCGTCGATGACCTGGCCGAGTTCGGGTATCGGGTAGTCACCTCCCGTTTCGTCGATTTCGGTACGTTCGGCATCGTGGCAAAGAATGATTGCATCAGGCTGAGATCCATGTAACAGACCGAGGCTTACCCCTGAGTAGCTCGGGCTCAGCAGCGACCCCTGTCCTTCGATCACGTCCCAGTGATCGTCGTCATTGTCGGGCGACAGTACTTCTGCGGCTCCAGAGATGAAGTCGGCTACGACCGAGTCGATCGGAATACCTTCACCGGCGATCATTATTCCTGTCTGACCCGTCGCCCGAAATGTCGATTTGATGTTTCTGCTTTCTAGCTCACGATGCAGCGCCAACGCGCTGTATTTCTTACCGACCGCGCAGTCGGTGCCGACCGTCAATACACGCTTGCCCGAACGCAATCGGCCATCTCCGACAGGCAGATCGGCTGGAGGAACACGGACATCGATTAGCTTCGCCTTGCCTTTGCTTGCGGCGGCGACCAGTTCCGGAATGTCAACAAGCTTGGTGTGCAAGCCAGCGGCGATGTCGAAACCGGCAGCGGCGAGCGCGGTAAGTTGCTCCAGCCACTGCCCTGGCATTCGTCCGCCCATCGGCGCAACGCCGACCACGACTGTTTTGATACCTGCATCTCTGGCGCCCTGCACCGTTAGCTCCGGCAACTTGAGGTCGACCGGGCAATCCGGCAGGCGCATCTGCCCGGCACATCGGTCGGGTCGCCAGTGTGCGATTCCGGCGGCTGTCTTGGCATGAAGCATGTCGGGGCAGTCGCCGAGATAGAGCAGGTAGGGTGCTTCGAGGCTTATCTTCGTAAGGCGCATTACGGCTTCCATGGTACCCCTGCACTCATTTTAATGCTTCTTTGAGGAGCAGTAGTGTATACAGACAGATGCATCAATCACCAGCTGGAGTCAGGTTGAACGAATTAGCGACCCATCTTGCGGCTGCGATCGGCGCAAGAAACGTGCTCGACTCCAGCGTCATTTCTGAGCGCGCGACGAGTTACTGGAATAGTGCGCCGATGCAGGCCAGCGCGCTGGCGATGCCATCGACGACCGGCGAAATAGCTGCAGTCCTTCGCATATGCAACGCAGCCAAGCAGTCCGTTATCACGCACGGCGGCCTGACGAACTGCGTATCGGCCGTTGAGCCCAGTATTGACGACATCGTTCTGTCGACCGAAAAAATGACGGGTATCATCGAGATCGACAGGGTTGGAGGAACCGCCATTGTCGAAGCTGGTGCTGTTTTGCAAAACGTTCAAGAGGCCGTTGCCGAAGAAGGTTTTTGTTTTCCGCTGGATCTGGGCGCGCGCGGCAGCTGTACGATCGGTGGCAATATTGCGACGAACGCCGGCGGCATTAATGTCTTGCGTTACGGCATGATGCGAAATCTCGTACTGGGTCTTGAGGCGGTGATGGCGGATGGCACGGTCGTGTCATCCATGAACCGCATGCTCAAGAACAATGCCGGCTACGACACGAAACAACTTTTCATCGGTACCGAGGGGTCGTTGGGCGTGATTTCGCGCGCTGTGTTGCGACTGTTCCCACAGCTGGCGAGCCGGCAGAATGCGCTGGTCGCGATGAACAGTTTCGAAAAAGTCATCGCGTTTCTTAAGACTGTACAACAACAGCTGGCAGGTTCGCTCAGTGCCTTTGAGGTTATGTGGGGTGATTATTATTACACGGTCACGGCAGAGGGCTGGCTCCGGGCACCGTTGTCGCGTGACCATGCATATTACGTCGTGTTTCAGGCTGAAGGCAGCGATCCGGTCGCTGACGACGAACGATTTGAGGTCGTGCTGGGCGAGGCACTGGACGCTGGAATTATTGTCGATGTCGTGATCCCCAAGTCGGAGTCCGAAGTTTGCGACATATGGAAAGTGCGTGAGGATTTTGACGCCGTTCTGGAACCGGCGCCGTGTTATCTTTATGACGTCAGCCTGCCCATTCGCGACATGGAAGCCTATGTGAATGATGTGAAGAGTCTCGTCTCGAGCCGTTGGCAGAACGGCCAGTGCTTTACGCTGGGGCACATGGCTGACGGCAATCTGCATTTCTTCGTAAACCCCGGCGAGGAGGGTAACCATCATCACGCCAGCAATGTATGCGTGTATGAACCGTTACGGTCACTCGGCGGGTCGGTCTCGGCCGAACACGGCATCGGCACCGAAAAATTGTCCTGGTTGCCGCACAGCCGTAGTGCGGCAGACATTGGCCTGATGCGCACGCTAAAACGCAGCCTGGATCCGAACAACATTCTTAATCCCGGCCGCGTGCTCGAAGGCGAAAATTTGTTGAACCACTAGTCTGGCAGGAAAATCGTCGCCGGGTGTTCAAGTAACTCCTTGATCCGCTGAATCATTGCGGCCGCGTCGTAACCGTCGATGAAGCGGTGATCAAATGACGATGACAGATTCATCATCAGCCGCACCGCAATCTGACCATTAAACACCACGGGGCGTTCGGCGGCGCGGTTGACGCCGATAATGGCGACCTCCGGCAGGTTGATAACGGGCGTCGACGCGATGCCGCCCAGTTTTCCAAGACTCGTGATCGTGATCGTCGAGCCGCTCAGTTCACTCTTCTTCGCGCTGTTATCGCGTGCTGCTGCCGTGACATGCCGCATTGCTGCTGCGAGGGCGTCGATATCCATAATCTCAGCATGTCGGACCACAGGGACCTTGAGTCCGTCCGGTGTTTGCGTTGCAACGCCCAGGTGTACGGCTTCGTACTGCAGCAGAACATTACGCTCTTTGTCGTAGGTCGAATTGCACTGTGGAAATTCTTTAAGTGCTCGCACCAATGCGAGTCCCAGGAACGGCAGCAATGTCAGTCGGTCAGACGGGTCGTTTCTACGGCTGTTAAGATGCCTGCGCAGCGCTTCGAGTTCGGTGATATCGATCTCTTCGACATACGCGAAATGCGGAATTTCCTGTTTCGCCCTGGTCATGCGTTCGGCGATAATGCGGCGTAAACCGATGACCTTGATTTCCTTGACGGTGGTAGCGGGAGCGGCGGGCGTCACGACCGGAGTGCCTGTTGACTGGGCCTTCAGGTAGTTATCGAAATCACTGCGTTGAATTCGGCCGCTCGCGCCCGTGCCAGGAACCAAACTCAAATCGATATCGGCTTCTTTCGCGCGCCGGCGAACGGCGGGCGACGTTACGACCCTCGAGTGGCGCTGCACATCAGCCGGGCCTCCCAAAAAGGGGTCAGAGCCCTTTTCGTTCAATGGGGGCTCTGACCCCTTTTGGGGTTCGGGTTTGGCTGCATTGCCGTTCGTTTCGAATACCACAAGTGCTGCACCGACAGCGACGATGTCGCCGGGTTCGCCTGCAAGCTTGACGACAGTACCACTGACGGGTGCGGCGAGTTCCACCGCGGCTTTGTCCGTCATCATTGTGCCGACTAAGGCATCTTCCTCGACGAACTCACCAACCTTTATGAACCACTCGCCAATTTCAGATTCGACTGTTCCCTCGCCCAAGTCCGGCAGTTTGAAGATATGTTCGCTCATTGTGCCTCCATCACTTTGCGTATTCCTGCCGACATGCGTTTCAGGCCCGGGAAGTACTGCCACTCAAATGCGTGCGGGTAGGGAGTATCCCAGCCAGCGACGCGGCTGATCGGTGCTTCAAGATGGTAAAAGCACTCCTTCTGCACCGTCGCCACAAGCTCGGCACCGTAGCCGCCAAATCGTGTTGCTTCGTGCGCGATCAGGCAGCGCCCTGTTTTTTTCACTGAAGCAACCAATGTAGCGACATCCAACGGCGCCAGGGTACGGACATCGATCACTTCACAATCAACGCCGGTTTCCTTCGTCGCCGCAATCGCGACATGTACGAGTGTGCCATAAGTAATGATCGTCAATTCTTCGCCGGGATGTGCAATGTCGGCGTGGCCGAGCGGCACCGTGTAGTAGCCCTCGGGAACCTCGCCCTTGGGGTGGGAATTCCAGGACACGGCCGGTTTTTCGGGATCACCGTCGAATGGTCCGTGGTAGATTCGCTTGGGCTCGAAGAACACGATCGGATCGTCCGATTCGATCGCGCTGATCAATAACCCCTTCGCATCGTAGGGATTCGATGGCATGACCGTCTTGATACCGGTCACATGCGCAAAAATGGCTTCCGGCGACTGCGAGTGTGTTTGTCCACCGCGAATTCCGCCGCCGCAAGGTGTACGGATTGTTACGGGCGAGAAAAACTCGCCGCTGGACCGGTAACGCAGTCGTGCCAGTTCGCTAACGATCTGGTCAAAGCCGGGATAGATATAATCAGCGAATTGAATTTCGGCGACGGGCCGCAGGCCGTTGACACCCATGCCTATTGCCGTACCAATAATGCCACCCTCGGCGATCGGTGCGTCGATGACCCGGTGTTCGCCGAATTTTCTTTGCAGCCCATCGGTGCAACGAAACACGCCGCCGAAGTACCCGACATCCTGGCCGAGAACGACGACACTCGGGTCCTTGTCCATCATGATGTCGTGAGCCGAGCGAATGGCTTCGATCATATTCATTTGTGCCATTACTCGCCCTTCTCGATTTCGAGCATCCGCCGTCGCTGTGACTCGAGGTTGTTCGGCGTTTCGGCGTACACGTCTTCAAACATCGTGCCCGGGTCGAGCCAAGGCCCTTCGGTCATCGTGCCGTGCTTCTGAGCTTCCTTCCAGGCTGCGGTAACTTCTGTTCGCAGTTCGTCAATAAGACTCTCGTGCTTCGTGTCGGACCAGTGTCCCTCGGCAATCATATGCTGCTTCAGGCGCTCAATCGGGTCGCCAAGAGGAAACGAGGCCCACTCGTCTTTCGGCCGGTATTTCGTCGGGTCGTCACTCGTTGAGTGGGCTCCGCCTCTGTACGTCACGAGTTCAATCAGCGTCGGACCGCCACCGCGCCGGGCACGATCCGCCGCCCATAAAGTCACTGCATAAATTGCCAGCAGGTCATTGCCGTCAACCCGAATGCCGGGAATGCCGAGGCCCAGTCCGCGCGCCGCGAACGGTCGGCGCTGTCCACCGGCTGTACCCTGAAACGTTGAAATGGCCCATTGATTATTGACAACGTTGAGAATAACGGGTGCCTGATAAACTGCCGCAAACGTTAATGCGTGATGGAAATCCGCCTCGGCAGTACTGCCATCTCCTACCCATGATGCCGCTATATGATCCTCTCCCTTGATCGCGGACGCCATCGCCCATCCGACGGCATGCGGATATTGCGTTCCAAGATTTCCTGAGATTGAGAAAACGTTCCCGCTCTTACTGTGGTACATGATTGGCAACTGCCGGCCCAGGCACATGTCGCGTGTGTTGGAGAGACACTGGCACATCATATCGACGAGTGTTACGCCGCGGTACATGAAGAGTCCCTGGTTCCTGTAGGACGGAAAGCACATGTCGCCCGGGCGTAATGCCATGGCTTGCGCGATTGACACCGCCTCTTCACCGGTGGCCTGCATGTAAAAGGAAATGCGGCCCTGCCGCTGGATCTGCCACATGCGTTCGTCGAACACGCGATTCAGCAGCATCCAGCGCAGCCCTACTTGCAGTTGCGCTGGGTCAAAACCAGGATTCCACGGACCTTTGGCGTTGTGATCGTCGTCAAGAACGCGCACGAGGCCGCTGCTCAGGTGCTCCAGATCGCGGGTTCGAGCGTCAATCGCCGGTTTGTCTACACTGCCGGCCGCGGCAAGATCCAGATAGCTGAAGTCGGGCTTTTCGCCGGGTCGTGCTGTCGGTCGCGGAATCTGTAATCGCGATTTCTTATTCATTCGTCGCTTACCTTTTATTTCCTGCCGGCGGTAATCAAACGGCGCGCTAACTTATCGGCGAGTTCGTTGGTTGTATGGCCTGACTCGCTCGCCTCCGCGAATATAGCGTCAAGTCGCTCCGGAATCTTCGCAATGTCGGCCCGCACTTCGTTTTCCGAGCTGCTGCCATGATATTCATGCGAAATGCTGATGATGCCACCGGCGTTTATGACGTAGTCAGGCGCATAAAGTATGTCACGGTCGGCGAGTCGTGCGCCGTCTGCTGCGGTGGAAAGTTGGTTGTTCGCGGCACCGGCAATCACTTTCGCCTTGATCAGCGGAATCGTCGCCGCCGTCAGAACGTTACCCAGCGCGCAGGGCGCCAGCACGTCGGCGGCGGCGAACAAGATTTCGCCTGGTGCGACAACCTCGACAGGTATCGCGCTGCTGACCGCATTGAGATTTTCACGATTGACGTCGGCGACCACCAGTTTTGCGCCGGCGTCGTGCAATAAGTGACAAAGATGACCACCGACGTGACCGACACCCTGAACCGCAACGGTTATTCCGTCGCAAGAATTTTTGTCCAACCGGGTTTTGATGGCGGTCTGGATGCCAAGAAAAACGCCAACGGCGGTCCAGGGGGATGGATCACCGCCGGCATTGTTGCCGCGTTGTGGAAGACCGGACACGAATTGGGTTTGTTGTTGCACATGCCGCATGTCCTCGACCGAGACGCCAACGTCCTCCGCAGTGATGTAGCACCCGCCGAGTGATGCTACGGCGCGGCCGAGGGCGGCGAAGAGCGCGCTTGATTTTGGTGCTGCGTCATCGGCCAGAATCACGGCTTTGCCACCACCAAAAGGCAGTTCAGCTACGGCGTTCTTGTAGGTCATGCCACGCGATAAACGCAGTGCATCTGTCAACGCGTCAGCGTCGCTCGCGTATGACCAGCGACGACATCCGCCGGCTGCAGGGCCCAGCGTCGTGGAGTGCACAGCGATGATGGCGCGCAGGCCGGTCGCAGCATCGTTAAAGAAATGCAGCGATTCGTGAGCATCGAATTCGGCGTGATCAAAGACGCCCATGCCTCTCCCCTGTGAGGTGTGCAACCATTGACAAATATATCGCGAATTACGGGCGAAAAGCTTGCAAATCCTTTCACGTAAGCTCAAAAACGCGCATAATAATCGCAAATTAAAGCGTAGGTTCGACTAAATAATGCAAAGTGTTTCATTGGATCAAACCGATCGCAAAATACTCGATCTGCTGCAGTCTAGCCCGGGAATCAACGCAACGGCCATTGGCGAGCAGATCGGATTGTCGCAGTCGGCTTGCTGGCGCCGCATGCAACGCATGCGCGAGGAGGGTGTGATCTTGAATCACCCGGTTATTCTGGACCGGGAAAAAGTTGGATTGACGACAATGGTATTCGCGCATGTGAAACTGACATCGCACGGACGCAGCAATCTTTCATCATTTGCCGAAGCGGTCAAACAGTTTCCGGAGGTGATGGATTGTTATGTGTTGCTGGGCAACGTGGATTTCCTGTTGCGCATCGTCGCCGAGGATATCAAAGCCTATGAACGATTTTTCTTCGATAAGTTATCGCAACTGCCCGGAATTCAGGAAGTCACCTCAAGCATCGTGCTGTCGGACATCAAGCACACGACAGCGTTACCTATCTAATTTCATCAAGGCAGCAGACTAGCTGTGCGCTTTGAGTCCCAATGACTCGCGCGCCTCGGCAGGAGATTGCACGGTCGCGCCCAATGATTCGATGATCTTGCGTGCACGCTCAACGAGCTGTGCGTTCGTTGCCAGCACACCCTTCTCAAGATACAGGTTGTCTTCCAGTCCGACGCGCACGTTGCCGCCCAGCAACATGGACTGTGCGACTATCGGCATTTCCATCGCGCTGATTGCGAAACCCGTCCAGTTACAGCCATCGGGTAATTCATCCACCATCGTTTGAAAAACTCTGGGAGTGGCAGGGGCTCCCCACGGAATTCCAAGGCAAATCTGGAACAGAGGAGGGCTGTCGATCAAACCTTGTTCCAGCAGGTGTTTCGCGAACCAGATCTGACCAACTTCAAATACCTCCAGCTCTGGCTTAACACCAATTTCCTGCAGGCGTTTTGCGCCGAGTTCGAGCATCGACGGCGTCGAGATGAAGACGTAGTTCTGGCCCATGTAATTGAACGAGCCACAGTCCAGCGAACATATTTCCGGAAGTAGCGCCTCAACATGTTGCATGCGCTCCATTTGGCCAACGCAGTCTGTGTCTTCGGTAAAGTTGAGCGGGTCATCGTCCGGACCGAGGAACAGATCGCCGCCCATGCCCGTGGTCAGATTCAGCACAACGTCGGTATCACTTTCGCGAATGCGTCCGACCACCTGTCGATATAACTCGACATCGCGAGATGGTTTTCCCGACCCGGGCTCACGAACATGGATATGGACGATCGCCGCTCCCGCTTTCGCCGCCTCTATTGCCGCTGTCGCGATTTCATCAGGCGACTTGGGCAGGTCCGGGTGCTTTGCAACCGTATCTCCGGAACCGGTAACGGCGCACGTGATAATAGGATTGCGATTCAAGGAGTACTCCTAAACTCTATTTAAACGTTGCCACATTCAGTGCCTGTTCTGTGGAAACAGATGCTCGCTTCATGCCTTCCGAATTGTACAGTGTAGCGATCGCATTTTTTTGGGTAACCGCGATGACACCGGCATTGCCACCCAGGCGCTTCACTTCGTAAAGCATGTCCGTGATCGCCATTTCAAGTGCCACGCCGGACTTAAAAGCGCAGGCGATCGATACGGCGCCACCGGAGCGTATGATGTGTTCCCCCGTTCCGGTGCATGAAATCGCAATATTGTCGTCGGCCCACGTGCCGGGACCGATCAGTGGCGTATCGCCAACGCGGCCCTCAAGTTTTCCGAAAGTACCACCCGTTGATGTGGCAGCTGCGAGCGCGCCGGACTGATCGCGAGCAACCGCGCCGACGGTTCCGTGTGCGCTGCTGTTCGTCAATTCGTCTCTTGTGACGCCGACCGGCACAATGTAATAGTCACCGGGGTCGCTAACTTCCGTGTAGGCATGGCTTTGCGCGAAGGCGCGCGCTCCCGCGCCGGCGAGCAGGACGTGTGGTGTTTTTTCCATCACGCCGCGGGCGATCCGCACAGGACTTATGAAGCCAGCCAATGCGGCAACAGCGCCGGCGTCACGTGTCGGCCCATGCATGATCGAAGCATCGAGTTCAACGTAGCCTGCCGTGTTGGGGGCCGAACCGCGTCCGGCAACGTACATGCCGCTGCTCTCAAGTTCCGCGACCGCGATCTCGACGACATCGAGCGCGCTGCGACCGTCCGCCAATAATGCCGCACACTCCTGCGTCAGGTTGCGGAGGTGTTCTTCAACTGCGTCATAGTTGCGCCCCGCTATTGCGCCGGCACCGCCATGCAACGCGAGTGCGTAGTGATTACTCGTCTTGCCCATCATCCGATTCTTGTTGCGGTTCGGAAAGGGTCGCGAGCATAGCGGCAAACTGAGCAGGGCGATAGCAGTCCCTGCAATCGCAGGGGCGTGCCATCGAGTTCGCCGCCGTGCCAAGCAGTCGAATAGCTGCTCTCTAATGTTGGGTTGACAGTTGAATTGAGGATACAACAAATAAAACAACCAGTTATGGGCGTCCTTTCAACTTCTCAATGTTTCTTTGGTCGCCAGCAGAACTATTTGCCGGTTTCGCGCATCTAACACAACGAACTATCCGTCAAATGATCGTCTAACGATTTACTTCCGTGCACTATCCGCACCTCGCGGCGCGCGT
>Ga0209980_10000871_pt1 | contig 16476 bp, 18 predicted proteins | sample CR02metaG_FD_183611 | JGI IMG/M metagenome (GOLD analysis project Ga0209980, IMG submission 183611) | Deep subsurface microbial communities from Mariana Trench to uncover new lineages of life (NeLLi) - CR02 metaG (SPAdes) (version 2) | ecosystem: Environmental > Aquatic > Marine > Ocean trench...
AAAATGTCATTAATCACAATAGATTTAGATTCACTTACACCCGGCGATAAATTGAAAGTACAAACAGGGATGTTTGGTTTATTACACGGCGAAGCTATTAGACAACCTTCAGAAGTTGATAATGCTTCTTTGAAAGCATATTTAGATAACTTGGTTGACACAAGAACGTGTAATGAAGAAAGAAAGTCACATGAAGGTTCTTTTTCTTACACAGCACCAGTTTTAGGATAAATCATAAACACACATAAACAACAAAAAGGAAGGCAAAAATGACAGAGCCAAAGATAGAAGAAGAGATTTATACTCTCCAAGTACCAAAATCACATCTTGATGTAATCGCACAAGCGTTAGGTCAGGTTCAATACAATGCAAGCGCACCAGTATTGCAGAACATTCAACTTCAATTAAATAAGCTTGAAGAGGATAAGAAAAAAACTGAAACGCCCGATGAGAGCGATAAAGCTTAGGAGATAAAATGCCACAGTACACAAAAACAAGACAAGTGCCTATTGCTTTGACAGATACTTTAGTATCCCAAACAAGAAGCCGAGATTATTTTGGTATCCAGAACCCAGATGGAGCGAACCCAATCTATGTAACCTTCAATGGTTCAGAAGATGTGGGTAGAGCTGCTACAACCACCAATGGAATAAGAGTTGGTGCCGGTGAGTTCTATGATATCCAGAGGAAGAACTTTCAAGAGATAAGGGCCATTGCTACAGGCGGTGTTGTTAATGCTGTCGTAAACGAAGGCTAGTATTTCTTAGTTCTTGATTTCCCTGCTTTACTCAGGGCGATAGCTACGCTTTGTTTTTGTGACTTACCAGACTTTTTCTCGGTTCTTATGTTCTGAGAGACTGTCTTTTTTGAGGAACCTTTCTTCAGTGGCATAATATCCCCTTTTAAGTAAGAAAGCCCCAGGTGCTAACCACAACACCCAAGGCTTAGGACTTAACATCTCTCTAACCATGAGAAGTGTAGAGTTTTAATATACTTATTTTGTGATGTTTGAGTATTTAAAAAGGTAATTTGAGACTAATGGCAAAGAAAGAAGCTAAAAAACGAGTCACAATATTTGAATTTCTGCAAAAGATGACCATTGCAAGGTTTATCGAGACTTTTTGCAGTATTTATGATTATGAAACGGGGGAATTAGAGCCTGTTATACCCTGGCCTAGACAAAGGGAGCTTTGCAAGTTAATAGATGGTACACGAAAGCTATTCTGGCCTAAAGCAAGACAGGTGGGTGGAAGTCTTATCGCAGGGTTTCTGGCTGTTAAAGTGGCGATCTCTGAACCTAATTCAGATATTTATATCATATCAAAGACAGAAGATGATGCTAAGTATTTCCTTAAAGATAAGGTTAAAGCTGCTTTAGATGCGCTTCCGAAGGTAGAGGGTATAGATTGGGGGAAATGGCAAGCTTGGCTAGACAGAATCGAGTTTTCAAATGGCTCCACCATAACTTCCATAACAACCTCAGAAGATGCAGGGCGTGGGAGATCAGCCGTGAGACTGATAATCATGGACGAGGCCGGAGCGATAGAACACGCAAGGCAGATATGGAAGTCAGCATCCCCATCGATAGAGAAGCACCCCAGAGGCCAGATGGTGGTGATATCGAACTCTAAGAACGGCTCATGGTTCAACATGATGCTCAAGAAGATTAATGAAGGTAAGACCATCGGCATTGATTTGTTCTTCATGAATGTTTGGACCGATCCGAAGCGAGATAAAACCTGGAAGAATCGAGAAATAACGCAGTATGACAATGAAGTAGATTTCTATACCGAGTATCCAGAGACAATAGAGCATATGTTCCTCAAAAGAGAGGGTTATGTTTATCCTACCTTCCAATCCAAAGAGGGTGGTCCCCATGTAAATGCTTTTGACCCTGATTGGGGTTTAAGGCTTATTTTCCTATACGATCATGGTTTTGAGCATTATGCAGTGTTTAATATTTGCCTTTACGACCCATATAAGGATCACATTTTCGTATTGGATGAGATATTCATGTACCAGAAGGATATTTCCGAGATTTCAGGTGAGATATTGGAGAAGATTGAATATTGGGAAGGAATGGATATGCCTAGAGTGGCATGGAAGAAGATTGCTGATTCGGCTATTTTCGCGAAGCATGGGCAGAAACAGATATCGGAGTTATTGAAGTTATACACAGGAATCCAGTTTACTAAGTCATATAAATGGAATGAACAGGCATCCACAGATATGCTAAGGACCAGATTCACTCAGAATAGGATCACTATTCATCCTAGATGCCAGATGTCAATTGGGCAGACCCGAGACTTGTTATACGACAAGAATGGCAAGCCAATGGACAAAAACAATGATTTTACGGATCTTGCTAGGTATCTTTGTTCTGAACTTAAGCAGGAAACGCCTCCAATGAAGCCCAAAAAGCGGAAAGCTTATGAGAGAAGGTCTGCTTATGGATCTAATGAGCATATGCATGGAACTACTTCATCTGATGAGATAAATATGGGTGCGGCCCATGATTGGCAACAATATTAAAAAAATGAAGGATAGTTTGCACAACGGACGTTAAAATCATTATTTTAAGGAAAACCTGGAGCTAGAAAAATAAAGGCGAGGAAAGGGAATTTTGAAAACAAGTGAATTAAGATGTATCAATCAGGTAGAGACAAAAAACCAAAGAATGACAGATTGTGGTCATTATCTAGGCACCGTTGTACACAGCAAAAGAGTTGTGATAACTTGTCGGGTATGTAAACAGCAATATGCCATAGTAGGAGATAACTTGAAAATCAAGCGACTCATAGATACTGACATCAGACTCACTAATACCGTAGAGGTCAAATAAAATGGCAGCAAAAGTAACAGTACCAAATCAAAGAGTATATACTCATATTGGAACAGAATTAGCAGTAGTAGCAGGAACAGGTATTCCCGATACAGGAGCAACAATGACAAACTTCAAAGCTATAGATGCGAATATGGCTGATGCAGGTTTTCTCGTCATTGCAGTAGAAAATGTCGATTATGCAATTCCTTTATTGCTAACTACCTAATGAATAAACGGATTTCTTTGTGTCAATTAGAGGATATATACAAGTCTTCTTTTGGCACAGAGGATGTTCGTATTAAGAAATTTGTGGATAAGGATGGAAAGGTCCATGAAGGTAATGAATTGAAAAAATTAATGGAGGCCGACAATGGCAGTAACAGGTAACAACTTCTCGTCTATGAGTGATCCACTTAATGACAAACCAGTGTCTGGTAAACCTGCACAAGAAGCATCTTCCGAGGTGTTTAAAAAAGACGTTAGTGGTATATTTGTAAACCCAGGTTTTAAAGGGCAAGGTAAATCATAATGAGTGGCGAATTGATGTTTGAAGAGAAAGTAGGTGTTCTTAACAAATCAGATGATGACTTCATGATGAGGCCAGTTAGAGCTGAGATACAATTAGTTCAAAATGGATACAAGCTTCGATATAACGAAAAAAAGTTTGTAGCAAAAACATTGGATGAAGCTATCAGTATGATTAAGTCATGGATGGAAGAGTCTGAGAAAGAAGCGAAATCAAAAGATAAAAAACCAGACAAAGCGGAAAGTTAATGGCAACAGAAGTACCTGTAGGAATAAGTCCAGTTCAGTTCTATGGTGATCTATATAGATCATATCTTAGAAGAAGTAAACTGTCACTGGCACGAGAAGAACGTAACTGGGGATATTTCTCTGGTGTAGATTTCAAGCAATGGAATCCTGATGCATTACAAGTTCTTATAAATGAGAAACGTGCGCCCCATCAAATAAACTTTCTTCAGAAACATATTCAGTCACTCGCAGGTAACTTCTATCAAAACGAATTTGAAGTAGACTTTGAACCAAACACAGGTGCATCTAATGATGACACTCTCCTTCTAAAGACTTTATATCTCACAGATAGTAATAGAGGAAACTGGAAGAAAGCCAGAAGAAAACTAATTCGTGGTGGGCTTATCTATCGTGGTACTGTTGAGATGTACATTGATTATAAGACAGATCCTCGTGGATCTATTTCTTTGCGATATGTTAATCACAGAAGGATATTATTTGATCCTGATTGGTCTAGTGATGATATAAACGATAACAAGCACATACCACAAGTAGCGTGGATGACAGCCGAAGAAATTAAAAGAACCTATAAAACTAAATCCGCAGAAGTTGATTCTGCTGTTGCGTTATGGAAAGAAACACAGCATCAGCAAGGTGATGATTTTGGAGATGAGAAAGAGAGAGAGGCTAGTCGTAGTTTCTATGATAACAGTGAGTTCTCAAATGTTATTAATGGCAAGTTTCTTGTAATTCAAACATCTAGACTTGAAAGGGGGTTCTCTTCAAGTATTATAGATAAAAAAACTGGTGATAAACTTCCAGAGATGAGTGAAGCTAATACTGAGTCTATGATGGCTCTTAGAGGTGAATCTCTTAAAGTGGTTGAAGATGAATATGCGAAATTAAGACTAACAACTGTTGTGCCTGGATTATCTAAGACTTTAGTCCTAGAAGATGATAAGATGCACAAGATACAGAACGGTAGATATCAATACCATACATGGTCAGCGATCAATCTTGATGGTGAAGTGCAAGGTGTTGTGGATGTTCTAAAAGATATTCAGGAAATCTACAATAAGAGAGAATCTACTTTTACTCATTGGCAAACAACATCTGCTAATGGAGCTGAATTTGTTGAAGAGGATTTCTTTGCTAATCCTTCAGAAAAAGACAGGTATAAGCTATCTAAGAATAAACCAGGCGAAACCTATACGGTTGGAGCAGGAAAACTAAGTCAATCTAGAATGGGCATTGCTGTTAGACCTAGAGGTGATATGCCTTCTGATCTTCATGTGTCAGCAGACAGAGCTTTCCAAATGGCCCCAGAAGTTGGTTATTCAGTTCCGGCTTTATCAGGTGGAGAAGGTAAATCTGGAGAATCAGCTAAACTATTCAGAGATAAAAGGGCGCAAGCGTTAGTGTCTTTAGAACCAATGACCAAATCTTTACAGGAATTTGAGGAAGGGCTAGGAGAAGCTTATTTCTACACAACTAAGCCAGTATATGGCAAAGCTCCAAGAATCATGACTAATTTCAAGACGAAAGATCCTTTATTCCTGAATATCCCTACTGCTAATGGTGAGATCATCAATAATGTGAACCAGATTAGGCGGCATGATGTGATAGTAACAACCTCTAGGAATGGAGAAACCACTAGAAGAGAGATTTTAGAGCGATATGAAGAGGTTCTTCAGGTCACAAGCAATCCTATTTATAAGTCTATCATTGAGAAAATGATGATTAATTACCTTCCGAATATCCCAGAATCAGAGGTTACAGCAGGAGAAGAGGCAGCAGATACTTTTATCAAGCTCCAGATATCTCGTGTAATGGTCGAAATTGCTCAAAATAAGGCAGGGGTGGCCCAATTCACACAGCAGTTAGAGCAGATCGGTCAACAAGCTGCTGCTCAGATAGGCGGTGGTGAGGGTGGATTACCTCCTGGTCCTACAGCTCCAGGCAAGACTCCAGGTGAAGGTGGGGGAATATCTGTTGAAGGTGTTCAGACCGCTACTGGTGCAGGAACCCCTGTAGATGTGAATAACGTCAATCAATTGAAATAAAGCTTGGATAGAGCTTCATAGTCTAATTATTTTTAAATCGAGGAATTTATAGGGCAGTTCCCAGGACTGTAACCGAATGTTTGTCGAAGTAGAAGGGGCAGAATAATCTGTAACCCATAAGGAAAAAAAGTCCATCAACCAAGGGCAGATAAAATGCTGTCACCAGAGGGAGAAAAAGGATGCAAGTACAGAATCCAAAACCAGAGGATAAGACTGAAATGACAACTGAAACTAAAATAGAGGAGAAAACCGAAGATAGAGCTGCGGAACTAGCACTTAAGCTTTTCAACAAAGAGATCACACATGCTGATATTAATGATGAAGAACTTGAGATTGAAATTCACGAAAGATTTATTGTACAAAAAGAGGAAATCCCAGAGCCAGGTGATGATACTACGACTGGAGTAGAAGGGACAACTGAGAAGAAAGACGATGAACCTGTAATTGAAGATCAAAAGAAACCCGAGAAGACGCAAGAGGAACAAGATTTCTTGCTGAAACGAAAGGAAGAGTTAGACGAGCTAAATCGAATCACACAAAAAGCTGATGCTGCTGCGAAGCGACTGGATGAATTGGATAAATTACCAAAGATTTCAGAGAAGAAGAAGTTTGATGATGTTTTAAGTGAAGAAGCTATTCAAAATGTTATGGATAGGCAGGACAAAATTGAGTCTCGCCAAACCGAAACATTGAATGTTGAAAAGGAGACTCTAAAAGCACAGATCAAGGATATTAAACTTGATAAGATGTTTCTAGAACTTAACAGCTTCCAAGGTGAAAACAACTCGCTGAAAACTTCTAAGCCTGCAAGGGTATTGAACGCACAGTATAAGAAATTTGTTGGTGATGTAGGTGGACTTGAAAATGTGGATAAATTTCTCACAGATAGTGTTTTTAAGGAGCAGATGGAGGCTAAAGGGATCAGTTTTCCTATGTCAGTTGATGACTATAAGAAATTTGAGCAACTTGCCGAAATCAATGCCTTTAAGATTAAGAAAAAGTATCCTACAATCAGTTCAGCATTTCATGATTATCAAAAGGAAAATGGGATAGTGCTTGACGAAGTAAAAAATGCCGCTCTCAAAGCCGCTCAAGATACACTTGAGAAAATTGGTGGAGAAGACGGTGCAACTACTCTCTCGCCTGATGATGGGAGTGTGGAAAGCGCAAAATCGGAGATGGATATTAAGTTCATGGAAACATGGCTTGTTACTCATCCTAATCCAACGACTCCAGACGAGTTGAGGATGGCCGAAGCTATTCATACTCAAATCAGATCGCAGAGGGGTTAATTTGAATAAAGGAGCCTAACAATGGCACTTCGACTTATAGGTACACCCCTAGAACAACAAGACTGGGACAACACTCTCCGCAGAGAGTCACTAACAAGAGACATTTATCAAGATTTCTCTGGTACGTTTTCTGATGACAAACAAGCATTGCCTAACGGTATTATTGCTAAGAAAACTCTATCATCTGGCAGCACTAAAGCGACTCAAGGTATTATCTTGAATCTTTCTGGTGAAGAAACTGTTGGTAGAGAAGAACAGTTGGGTCGTTCAGAAGATCAAGAAACCAAAGAACTGGATGTGTTCTCAAATGATGTTTCTCATGCGGCAAACACAGAACGATATGGTCTTGATGCTCATAGCAAAGAAGCATATGGTATTCTTGAATTAGTACAACCTCAAATCTCTTTATATCACAAAGAGCTTAAAGGCAAGTATATTCGAGAATGTTTCCTTGAAAGATATTCATCTAACCTGCTTGTGGCTCCTACGTCACTTACACAGCGTTGGAATGAGAACATCTTTATCAAGGGTGTTACATTTGTAGATCAACCTGCATATGACTCAGACAACACTACATATGAAACTCAAATCACTGCTGCTGCTACAGGTGGTACAGGCGGTCAATGGAATGTTACATTCCTTAATGCCTTGAATCACTGGATTACAGCTATCAAGAAAATTGAAGCGATGGATAATGGACGTTATATTATAACTGTTCCTTCTCGTCAATCAATGTTCTTGAAAGATCCTGGTGCTGCAAACTCTATTGCCGGACTCTTCAAAGATTCCAACGTAGTTGCTGCTGCCACTAATGCCTATAAATGGTATTTAGGTTCTTATGGTGTTATGGATTTGTATGAAGATCCTCGTTCGGCTGTAGTTAATGTCAACGGTTCATCTCTTACATCTTTCTACAAAGGTCCAGGGAATCAAGACGATAGATACACTGCTGCCGGTGGAACTGACTACGATGTAGGCATGGTTCATGGTAAAGGTGGAGCTATTGAAGCGATGCACGAGATCATGCATTTTGAAGAAGAAATCCAGAACTTCAGTAAACTTGTTTCTGTTGGCGGTTTCGTTGGATATGGTATGAATCGTACTGTGTTCGATGATATTGGTGCAGAATCAGATACATCTGAAATCAATCAAAATAGTGCCGTTATACTTGCAAGGACTTCACTTGCCGCTGTGTAATAGCATAAATATTACTGAGAGGGGTGGGCAACTGCCTCTCTCATTACTTAAACCAAATGAGGTAAAGAAATGAAGTACATAGAATTAAAGTACAAAGGCAATGGAGCCAAAAGAAAAGGCGTTATCCGAATGGGAGGTTTTCATCTTGAAGCCCATGCTCGTTATGATAATGGAAGAGATGTTATTAGGAAAGGACAGATATCTGGGGATTTCAAATTGAATATTCCAAAAGATGGTCTTTGTAAAGTTCCTGACACTCAACACAATAGAAAGGTTTTAAGGTTTTTATCTACCGAACAAAAGATAACAGTACATGAATCGGAGACAATTAATCCTCCTGCATTTGATGTTTTAAGTAAGATCAATTTAGAGGAAGATGCTCCAGACAAAGCACAAGAGACTTTCTCTTCTGAAGATGTTGCAGGTTTAAAAGCAAAGATCGCAGAGCTTGAAGCAAGTAGAAAAGAGAAAAAAGAGAAAAAAGAAGTAAAGACTAAGGTTGCAAAACCCAAGGTCGAGAAAGATAAACTGGAAGATATGAAGCCAGATCAAGTTGCAGCTTAAGGATGGTGTGTTATGCAAACAAATGAGTTTATAACCTATATGGCAGAAAGGCTTAATGCTGATCTGACTCGTGAACAGATACTTGATATGACAAACAAGTGTCAAAACGAGATTTTAGCTCATGACAATCGTATAACAAGAATACTACCAGAGCCTTTTATGCATACAGGTTCGGATTCATTGACTGGTACTGCCAGTAATGCGCTTGGAGATATAACCTTTGATGTAACGACAGTAATACCGACAACTGTTGCTACCAAGGGTTATATCCAAGTGACCGATGCCGGAACTACAGATAAATATGAATATCAGAATTTCACAGGTTCTTCGTTTATTTTAGCAGATGATGTGACCTTAACTAGAGCTTATACTACTAGTGCCACAATGGAAGTAGATCAATTTGATATTATCGTTTCTGGTGCATTGTTTTCTTCTGTAAGAAATGAGAGGAACATTGTTCAATGGGATGTAAGGCGTGTTAGTAGAATTTATGCTTACTCTAATAATATTGGAGGCAGAGGATATTTGTCATCTGGATTCGGTGGCTTTGGTGCTAATAGTTCTACTGGTTCAAGGAACCCTGAATTCACTAATAATTATCATGGTAATCAAATAGAGGTTCCTGCTGATTCGATTGAATCAAAAGAGCCATTGAGCGGTGATTGTAGAGTTGTATTTTGGCAGGATAATTCTCCTCCAAAGAATCCATCTCAGCAAGTGTATTTCACAAGAGCACAGAGATGGCCTAATCAATTAATTAATGAACAAGTGCCTCTTGAGATACCTGATAGATTCCAAACAACTCTTTTAAGGTTTGCTATTTTAAGGGATGAAGAATATAGAGAATGGGGAAGAGATGATAACCCCAATGAAAAATACAATGAGTTCATGAAAGAGTTCTTGACATGGGCAGATGAGGGTTCGGAGTCAGTTACTAAGACATATACTGATCCAAGGTTTTAATGAGTTATATTAGATCAAAGACAAGGCCGCAAGGTGATAGACCCATTATCCATGAGCAAAAGAACTTTGGACAGGGTTTAAATGTTGATATTCCTGCTTCTGATTTTGATAGTAATGCTAATCAGAACTTAGAGAATTACATTGCATTTGAGAGATATGAAGATGGTAGGAGTGGTACTGTACATATTCATGACTTGCCTGGATCTGGCACTATTCATAGTATTGCTGTTCATCCTAGCAGTAAGATCTGTATCATGCACCGTGGCACACAAATATGGGAAGTTAAAACGGTAGATGCAGAGATACTAAGTTTCTTAGCTGCTTCTGCTCTTTCAAGTCCTGCTAGTTTCGGTATAGACAAGAAATCTACATTAAAGCCTTTCGGTGATAACTTCATGCTATCTACAGTAGATGGCATTTTTGAGATTTTAATAGAGTATACGAACAAGAGTTTCTTTCAAACTAATTCTGGACAACCATTAGATACTGATGGAGAAACTCAGGATGAGGAACAGGCACCTTTTAAGATAAAAATAGTATATACGTTTTCGATAATTGTGGATGAGGCAACAGGTCTTGCTGCTAATGTTAATGGTATTGATAGGAAATCTCCAGGGTATAAACTTATTTGGGAAAGCCCACCTGTTTTAACTGGTGGGACTAGTATTAATAACGCTTCTTTTTATCGTTTAAGAACTAGATCAGGGCCTATGGGAACGGGCGTAGGTTTTGGTGGATTGACTGTAGGTTTAGGTGTAAAAGATGTTAACGCTACCTTAGAAGAGAAGATAACACATATTAGTGCTTACCAAACTTCAGATTTAGGAGTGAATGGAAAGAATAATTTATCATTGGAGCAGTTCGCATTTTCAAATGAAGCTGTTGTGGATCATGATGATTTAGTTGGAACTAATGTAAATGTTTCTTTAAGCGATACTCAGGTAGATGCAGAAATTACGGCCTCTGGTTTAACACTAAAGAATCCAGACTTTATACCACTTCCTAGCGGAGATTTATTTGAAGTGACTCCTGGTTTCTTGTTCTCAGCAACCTCTCAAAAGAAGATATTGAGCTATAGCCAAAGAATACCTGACGATAGTATTTCTGGATTTTATAGTCCTGCACTTCAGTTTCATGAGTTTGATGATGGGATAACGGTTATTGCAGGTACTCCAGATTTCTTATCTATTATGACTAATAGAACATCTAACTATGCGACTTTAACATCATTCAATAATTTCAGCATTAATGAATCAACTATTGTTCTGTCTCACTTTGCTAACACAGATGATACCTTTGGTGTTACTGATCCGAAGTCTTTCGTTAAGATGGAAGAGGGTTCTTATATCTCTATTTGTTCTGATAAATCTGTTCGTGTATGGGATGGAAACGGTTGGAGTCGTGATGTAGCTGAGGATAGAGTTCGTAGTATTATCGAGAGAATTGAAGAAGGCACTACTATTGGTGGATACTATAGAGGGGCATATTTTATCTGGTTTAAGGTAGATGACGCTGCTTCTGCTAATAATATCTGCATGAGGTTTTCAGCTACAAGAGAATCTGGTAAGGGTTGGACTTTCTACACTGGTGATGATTGGTCATTTCCAGGTAATGAAGCAGGGGTATTTAAGGGGGGTAATTTCCTTGATACAGCACAGCCAGATTTAGAGTTCTTTTTTATTGTAGATGCTTCTGATGATAAGATTTATTGGATGGAAACATTTGACGGTCCAGATGGTCTTACTATCAATTCATTCCAGATTGGAACTTATTGGGCAGACAAGGTATCCTCTACTTCAGTTAATGGCACAGATATTATCTGTAAGGTTAGAACTAGGGATGTTACAGGATCTAGAGAGAGTTTCCATTTAAAGCACAGTGAGTCTCATGCTTATTTGAGGGATTTGGTTGGAGAACTTCCTGCTACTAGTATTCCAACGGCTCCAGATACTGGTATTGTCTATCCTGAGTTATTGGTAGATGCGGTAGCTTTTGTTGATGGAGTACAGGTTCCTACAGAGACTACAGGTAGAGTTAAGACTGATGGAGATATTCAGTTCTGGCGTAGGGTAGAGGGAAGTCGTATTGCGATTGAATTTCAAACTAGCAGATCAGGTCATAGATTAATTGGGATTGACAGTCGTTTCAGGGTACAGGATATCCAAAGACCGAATAGAGGCCCATCTACTACAGTGGCTGCTGACTTTCAATCTGAGATGCTTGCTAATTTACAGGAGCACCATTTTTCAAGACCTAGATTATTTGTGGATCGAACTAGATTGGATGTTATGCCAAGTGGGAAGATTGCTACACAAATAGGTCCAGATGGTCGAAATCCTGCTATTCAGGTAGGTGTGAATGAGGCTCCTTTTGAGAGGTTTAAATTTGCTAATAAAACGGTTTATACAGATGAATTTACGATAATGTTCATGGTTGGTGATGTGTCCTTTTCTGGTTCAGCCGATACTGTTATTGCTAAATTCCAAGATTCAGCAGGGGTTGATAATTTCACTCTTGTTGCTGAGGATGCCACTACTATGTCAATTGTAGAGGGTTCTGGAACTGTTACTGTAGATTCTGTTATGGATCCAGGCCCGATTAATGGTTATCATCATATTGTGCTTGTGAGATCTACTGGAGATGATGTCAGGCTATATCAGAATAACGAGCTTAAAGGCACTTTGACTTTTTCAGGTGCTTTTGGTGGTGGATTCTTTCAAGCAGGGGGTGTTGCTTAATGTACACTCCTACAAGTATTCAAGGACTTGATATAGATTCAGGTGAAAAGGAAATCAAACCAGGAAAGATATCGGCTAATTTGGCCCTTATATCGCAGGAAACTAATTTCTTAGATGATAAGATTGTTAGAAATGAAGTGGAAATAGAACGCAATTTAAAACAGTTAAATGACGAAATAAGCAATTTTGAAGCTTCATTTCTGGACATATAATGCCAAAAAGAATTTATGAAATACTAGGGCAAGAAGCCCCACTAGCAGCGACAGAGACTGTGCTTTATACTGTGCCTTCTAAAAGAACGGCTATTGTGAAGGTAACTTGCTTTGATAGTAATGGTGCCGATATCAAGGTGGCTATAGTGCCTGATGGTGGCAAATCGTTTCCTCCTGCTACAGCATCTGAGAACTATCTTGTGGATGGATTTCCTCTTGGAACCACCTATATTGAGAGTTACAAAGAATTCAAAGGTATAACCATGAATGAATTTGATGAAATACGAGTAGAATCTGATAAAGCGACCACTAAATTTCATGTTTATGGAGTAGAGATTGAACCTTAAAAAACTTATGTTGAGGATATTATGGCAGCGAGAGGAATAAACGATTTAGATTTAGATTTTGGAAGCGGAGCTAACCTTCCAGGGCAAGCAGGTGGACAGACTGTTACTAGTTTTGATGATACCTTTGGTACTGGAAGTGCTCCTAAAGCCCCAGGTGACTTTTCAATTGATGGTGGTAGTTCTGGTACTAGTTTTGATAGTGGTTTTGATAGTGGTTCTGGTCGTAGGGCAAAAGATATTCCAAAAGGAGGGCTTGTTGAGCCTCTTGACTCTTCGTTTACTTCTGCAAATGAAAGTTTAGATGCGGCTTCTTTGGCAGTAAACAAACTTGATCTTGGAGGAGCAACTGTAGCAGCTCCTGTTAAAGAGGAAGCGAGAAACCAAAATACAGTTACATCTACATCTTCTATTATTGCAAAGGAACCTCCTGTTGAAGAGGAAACGCGAAATCAAAATACAGTTACATCTACATCTTCTATTGCAAAGGATGCTCCTGTTAAAGAGGAAGGCAGAAACAAGGCAGCAGTAGTTGTAGGTGAAACTACAGCCGTATTCAAGAATCCTCTTACTGGTGAGATGGAAGAGTTTGATACTCAAGAGAAGAGGATTAAACGAGAGAAGCAGGTTAATGAACAGATTGTTGATGAGGGCAGACAGCGAGAAATTTTGGATAAGGCTAATGATTTGATCGAAGGAACAACAAAGATGATCCTTGATTTAGCCGATCCTAATACACCAGATCCAATTAAGACAGCTCAAGTAAATGAGATGATCGCTAAGTTCGGTCCTGAGAATCAGGCTGCAATGGACTCTATGGTTCTTAATTTGAAACAGCAAGGTCTTGATGGTAGTGGGGCCGGTAATGCAATGATGCTTCTTATGGCTCGTGGTAATCGTGCTCAGATGTCAGAGATGGTTGGTAGGCTTAATACTGAGTCTGCTCAGAGAATAGTTGACATGAATAAATTTGGTGCTGAAATTGGTCCTCGTATGAGATCGCAGATTAACAATGAGATCCAAACAGAGTTCCAGAATCAGGCCGGTTTATTCTCTTTAGCTGTAGAGGCAGGGGATGAGGTAGCTATGAAAGAGGCTGCTTTTAACATGGGTATTCCGAATATTGATACTGCTAAATTTAAGACTTTAAGTGATTTTGAAACGGCACAGGTTATCTTTAGTTTCGCTCATGATCTGGGTATTCCTAGTATATCAGGTGGGTTGATTAAGGATGCTACAGGTCTTGATATTGATACATCTGGCTTGACTAACCCTGCTGATAAGGCGGCTTTTGAACAAAGGGCTGCATTTATTGAATCTAAAATCTCTAATCCAGAGGCTAAGAAGGCTGCTTATCTGGAGCTTGCGGCACAATATCCAGGTGCATTTGGCGGTTTCGAGGATACTGAAGAGGGAAGGGCTGCTGCTGAAGCATTTGTTAATAGCTTAGATTTCTCTGAATCAGGAGCTGCTGCACAGACTCAAAAAGAGGCAATTGATTTATGGAGAGCAGAGTCTATTATAGACAATCCTAATATGGAGGGTATTATTAATGCCGGTGATAGGTTTTGGGAATCATATGATGAAGGATATATTGACAATGCTTTTTCAAATGAGATAACAAAGGTTGGTTCACTAGTAACGCCTGAAGGTGGTGTTAGTAGAATGGATGAGATATTAGATGCTATGTCTGGTTTTGGTGTTGAGTCTATTGAAGATATTGACACTAGAGAAGAGAAAGAAGCCTTTATGTCGCTGAGTAAGTTTAATACACTTAAGGGTGATGTTACTGGAACTACAGATCAGATATTTGATAATCTTATGATGGAAACTGCTAAAGATCCAGAATTAAATAAATTCTTCACTGATGAGAAGTTAGCAGGTGTCACCAGAAGATGGATCTTAGATAATATTGTTATTGGGAATAACTTTGAGTTTGATGATGATGGAAATGTTATAATAACTACTGATGCGCTGCCTCCTTGGGATGAGAGATCAAGGCAGTATACATTCTATACTTGGCCTAGAGCCACATGGGATGCTGAGGGAAATAAGACAGAGATATATAGTGGGCAAGAATTTAGAGACGATCTTGGTTTAGATGGTGTTCACAATACCAAAGAAGCTATCGCAGAAGACCAAGCTCTTACGGCTGCATATGAAAACTATGAGGGTACAACCGAAGACCCGTTGTCTTATCGTGAGTGGTATAATGCTACACAAGGAAATACTAAAGAGTTAGAGAAAAAGTTTGATCGTACAACATCAGAAACAGATTTCTTGGAGCAGTCTGTTGCCAAGTTTGATGCTTCCATTGAATCAGGTGATTTCAGTGATATTGATGATAGCGAATGGCTTCGTATTTTTGAAAATGATTCTAGTGCAATATCTAGATTACAAGATAGTTCAGGAGTTAAAAATTTGTCAGACTCTGATATTATAGGAAATGATATACTTAGGGTTGGGGATTTTCAAGACTTAGGTTTAAGAGCTGATGTTGAGATAAATGGAAACCTTCAAACAGGAGATGATCCAGATGTAGGCTTGGGCGCAGGTAATGGTTCTATAGTTGTTCTTGATGGAAGACCTGCGAGGATAGTTAAATTCTTTAGTTCATCTCAAACAAGTGGTACTGGTGGAATAGGAGCGAGACAAGGAAATGTTTGGGTAGTTTATCTAGACGAAGATCCTGCCACAAGAGAGCAGCATAGAGTTGGTGGTTCATCTGATTTTGTAGAGGTATAATTATGGCAGCACAACAAATATTTAGTGATGAAGAAATTCCTGCATTGGGCAGTGGAAAAAAGAAGCCTTCTATTGGATTGGATATTCCTGAATCATCTTTGGCAATAGCAGATTCACTTTCAAGAGATGCTAACGAAGGAATTTTTTCGACAGAGGCTTTACAAGAAGTAAATAGAACGTCTGGTGGAAGTGGTTCCGCAGTATCAATCCCTAGTAGAAAAGTAGATAAGCAATTTGAGAATGAAGGTCTAGATAGAGCTGCTACTCAATCCAGAAGAGATGCTGCTACAGGTCTTGGTCTTGGGTTACAATTAGGTTCACAACAAACAGGCAGTACTGATCTTGTTTCGGCTGATAGTCTTATTCAGGTTCTTGGTGGTGCAGGTCTAGGTGGTCTTACTGGTGGTCCTGTTGGTGCAGTGGCCGGTGGTCTTGCAGCAGGTATTGGTGTGTTCTTATCTACACGTTCTGAGAAGAAGAAACAAAAATCGCAACGGGCTAAAGAAGATCGTTATCAGAAGATGGTAAAGGAGCAACTTGCTAGAGAAGATAAATTCAGAAGACAAGCAAGGCTTGATGATTTAGAGCAGCTTGGTTTTGATAGACGAGCGAATAAACTACAGAACCAACAGACTCAGTATAAAGAATTAACAGCTAACATACTGCGGATGGTTAATAGTAATGCGAAACTAAAACAAAGATTTGTACAGCAGGGGTTTTAAATGGCAACGAATTTAATTGATGTAGAATTACAATCTCCTTTTCAGAATCAGCCTATTGG
>Ga0209980_10000872_pt1 | contig 16473 bp, 14 predicted proteins | sample CR02metaG_FD_183611 | JGI IMG/M metagenome (GOLD analysis project Ga0209980, IMG submission 183611) | Deep subsurface microbial communities from Mariana Trench to uncover new lineages of life (NeLLi) - CR02 metaG (SPAdes) (version 2) | ecosystem: Environmental > Aquatic > Marine > Ocean trench...
TGCTGAACGACGCGAATTAGTCAGGCAGAACGGGCCAGTTGTTAAATTTGGTACCGATCGAGATTGGTTGATAGAACGCGTTTCGGACCGATCCAGCGGAGGGTAACAGCTTCCTGAATGGCGATGTCCAACTGCGCCAACGTGAAAGGTTTTGGCAGATAGGCGTAACACAAATCCGATCCTGGATCACTCAACATATCCTCGGAGTAACCGGAAACGAACAGTACCTTGAGATTGGGTTGCTTCTCGAGGCATGCCGCATAGAGCTCTGGTCCTTTCATGTTAGGCATGATCACGTCAGTCAGAAGCAGGTCGAAGTCCTGCTCGTCGAGAATGGACAATGCGTGGCGCGCATCGGTAGCGATGACACAGTCATAACCCTGATGATCGAGGAATATCGAGATGACTTTGCGAACATCCACCTCATCTTCAACGACGAGTATGTGTGGCGACTGCGCTCTTGTTGACCGACTGGGAGGCCTGTCGGGGGTTGGCAGCGAAGGCGTTATTCGGGCAGTCAGCGATTCACTGACCAGTTTCACTACGGCCTGCTCATTGCTCTCTGAAGTAGTGTCCGACACCAGGACATTAACCCCCATCGGGTCGAATTTAGGGAAGCATAGTTCAGAATCAATATTTGTCAGTTAGATAATGGAAGTTTACCTGACACTCTAGCGCTAGCTCGCCCGGTCAAAAACTCGATGGTAAACCAGGGTTTTACCTTTATTCGGTTTCAGCCTTACGGTCGCATGTAACCGCCCTTCTTTGGTCAGCTCAAATGTCTTGGACACTGTGCGCGACGTTGTCTCATAGCGACTCGTCAGCTTTTTCGATTTGTAAGTCGTTTTCGTCCCGCGATAGTTTCCCTGTTTGAGCTGTTCGGTACCGACGCCAACGTACGTGAACAGGATGTCTTCCCCCACAAGTTCAATGGTCATCTCAGCACAGCGCAACACCTGGGGATCTCGGACTGACCCGGTACTGACTTCCTTGCTGCTGCTCGAACCCGGCATCGGTATCGGGATGCCACCCACGACGATGGAAGGCGAACCCTGCAATCCCCCAAACATGCTCTTCTTCTGATTGGTGTTTGCTGGTTGCAGCTCCCGCGAAAGCTCCTGGTTCAAGACCCAGTTTCCGAGCAGCGTATCGGCAGTTGCGGCATGTGGCAGCAAACCCGACAGCAATCCAGTGGCTGCGCAGATCAGCAAGAGGCGAACGGCAGGCATGGCAAAGATACCTCCAGCGCGAGAAACGTCTGTAGCGTAGTTGGGGTTATGTTAACGAACGCTGAACGGGTTGCGAAACGGAGCGATGCTATTTTTCGGCGCTTGCGAGAAATAGACTGTAGTTGCGACATTCGCGCGTCAGTTGGTAACAATTGGTGATGTTTACTCGGTTGAAGCCCACTTCCAACAGCATCTGCTTGAGAGCATTGCGGTCAAAGCCGTGGTGAACATCGATGTGCGGACCGTGGAAGGAACCGTCCTCTGCATCGAGGTCGACGATTACCAGAGTGCCGCCGGAATTCAGCATCTCATGGAACGCCCCGAGGATAGGCTGAGTATCTGGTATGTGATGTAAGGTCAACAGCGTATAGATCAGATCGTAAGATTGCTCTGCAGGGGGTGTGGTGGTGAGATCGAGAAGCTCCGTGTGGAAGTGAGCTGCGCCTGTTTCGGCAATTTTCGTCTTAGCTACTTCGAGCATGCCTGGTGAGCTGTCCGCGAGGACGCCGGGGCAGTTTGCGCTGACCTTAAGCAGCAGCGGCCACTGGCTGATATCGCATACACTATCGATTGGCTTAATAAAAAGGAACGGGATGTCACGCGAGTTCGATGTAATCGTTTGGGGTGCCACAGGCTTCACCGGTCAGCTTGTTGCCGAGTATCTCCTCGGACAATACGGTGTTGGAGGAGAACTTACCTGGGCGATCGGTGGGCGCAACGAGGCCAAGCTTGAGACGGTTCGCGGCAAGCTCGGTGGCGCCGCTGATGGTCTCGTTGTGATTAAAGGCGACAGCGCCGACGAAGAGTTTCTTGGCAAGATGGCTGCTCGTACTCGGGTGGTGTGCACCACCGTCGGTCCTTATGCACTCTACGGCTCGAAGCTTGTGGCGGCCTGTGTGCACCAGGGCACTCACTACTGCGACCTCGCCGGTGAGGTTCAGTGGATGCGGCGGATGATCGACCAACATCACGATAGAGCGCGCGCCAGCGGCGCCCGAATTGTGCATACCTGCGGATTCGACAGCATTCCCTCAGACATGGGCGTGCACTTGATGCAGCGGGAAATGCGGGCCCGGCACGGGGTTGCATGTGCCGCGGTGAAATATCGAACACGGGACTTCAAGGGTGGTTTCAGTGGCGGCACGGTCGCGAGCATGCTCAATATGATGGAAGAGGTCGAGCGCGATCCGAGCATCAAAAACGTGCTCGAGGATCCATACGGTCTCAATCCAGAGGGTGAACGCAGAGGGCTCGATGGACCGGAAAACAGCGTCGCACAGTACGACGATGAGTTTGGCGCCTGGGCCGCCCCATTCGTGATGGCGGCCATCAATACCAAGGTAGTCAGACGCAGCAATGCGTTGCTGGATCATGCTTATGGTACCGAATTCCGTTACGACGAAGCCACCTTGATGCCAGGCCCGCTCGGGTTCGCCAGCGCCATCGCGATGAGTGGTGGCACCGCTGTGCTCAACGCGGCGATGGGACTTGGTGGCTTGCGCCGTATGCTTGCAAAGTTGCTCCCGGATCCCGGGGAAGGTCCGAGCAAAGAAGCCCGAGAATCGGGGTTCTTCCATATCCAGCTACTTGGCAAACATCCAACAGATGCGTCTTATGATGTCAGGGGCCGTGTGCGTGGTGATCGCGATCCCGGCTACGGTGCTACGGCCAAGATGCTTGGAGAAAGTGCCGTGTGTTTGGCTAAGGACGAGTTGCCCTCCAGTGGCGGGGTGCTGACCCCCGCAGTAGCCATGGGTGACGCTCTTTTAGAGCGGCTGAACTTGAATGCCGGTGTTAAGTTTACCGTGGAAAACTAACCGCGGGCCTTTGGCACATTGTTATCCAGTTGCTTGGAGTTGCAAAAGAACAGTTGAGAAGGTTGACGAGCTACCGGGGAGAGCGACGGATCCGTTCAGACGTTACTCTTTACAGTATTAAGTTCATCGACTAAATGAGGCTGAAGGACCCGCCGTTGACTCGCATCATAGTCCCATTGTCTGGTGACTAATAATCACCATTTTTCATAATCCGAGAATCCATATGTCGGTCTGGGTATAAGGAGGGGATCAAACTTGAAAATCCCGAGCTTCTGGGTTGTTTTGTCGTTGCTTGGGCAGGTTTCCTGTACAGGGACTTCGAGTCGTTTGGTTGCTGTAGATGAGCCGCCACGAACTGCTTCGGTGTTGGTCATCGCTCACCGGGGGGCCAGTGGATATCTCCCCGAACATACTCTGGCATCTTATGAATTGGCGATTCGGCTGGGTGCCGATTTTATCGAGCCGGATCTGGTGGCTACACGCGATCATGTGTTGATCGCTCGACACGAAAACGCGCTCGCCACGGTAAAACTGGATTCAGCCGGTAAGATACTGCGAGACCATCTGGGCCAGCCAATATTGGCCCAGGCAACAACCGATGTTGCTGATAAACCGGCGTTTGCAGCACGGTTGGTGGTCAAGCAGGTGGATGGCAGGCCAATCGCCGGCTGGTTCAGCGAAGACTTCACCCTGCGTGAGATCAAGACATTGCGGGCAAGGGAACGCATTCCTGAACAACGGCCCCTAAGTGCTTCACACGATGGTGAATTCTTAATTCCAACGCTGCGGGAGATCATCGAGCTGTTGCAACAGACACAAGCAGCCACCGGCAAGCGGGTGGGCATTTATCCAGAAACCAAACACCCCGTGTACTTTGCCGTGGAAGGTCGGAGATCCACAGGCGAACTCATCCACACGAACTTGAGTGAGCGGCTCATCTCTACCCTGGTCGACATGGGTTTTACCGACCCCGATCGAGTATTCATCCAATCATTCGAGGTTGCGAACCTGCTCGAGCTGAAGCGCGACATCATGCCGCGTTATGGGGTGGCGCTTCCGTTGGTGCAGCTTTTTGGTGATGTGCAACACACAGTTTATGTTGCCCGCCCGTACGACGTGGTGTATCACGCCCGTGCTGGTAGTGATTTTGAAGCGATATACGGTCAGCTCAGCGATCTGTTGATAGCGGGCGAAGAAGTGAGTTATGCAGATCTCGCGTCTGTTGCTGCGTTAGCTCAGATGGCGCATAGCTACGCTTGTTGCATTGGGCCGGTAAAACACAACGTGTTACTTCTTGAGCCTGTTAATCCGGTGGATGCGGACGGCGACGGTGTGGCTGAATTGCGCGCGCGCCTGACTGGCCAGGTAGGCGCGATCCTGGGTAATGCCAAGCGTGCTGGTTTGCAGGTCCACCCTTATACCGTGCGAGCGGAAGAACGTTATCGCTTACTCGATGAACACGATCGACCGCTTTCTGCCGCCGAGGAGGTGGTGCGTCTGATCCGTGCGGGTGTGGATGGCTTTTTCACCGACCAGCCCGATGTCGGCCGTGCCGGTGTTGCCATGGCTGGCGCAAGGCCAAGAAACCCGTAGAATCTCGTCCCCTTAACTCACGGGTCTCATCTCATCAGCATGAACGTCGTTCAATCGGACCTTGATTTGACCGAGCTTCACCAGCGGATGCAGTGGTATGTGGATCAGGACATCCTCTCGTGCTGTAACACACTGATCATGCGCGGCACTGAAGTGCTCGATTTCAAGACGTTCGGTTACATGGATCTCACTTCGTGCACGCCGCTGACGGAAGATGCAATTTACCGCATGTACTCGAGCACGAAGCTCGTCACTTCCATCGCGGCGATGATTCTCTTTGAGCGCGGTCATTTCAAGCTTGACGATCCGATTGCCGATTACCTGCCGAAATTTGCCGACCCCCAGGTGCTTAGGGCAGATGCCACAAGTATTGCGGATGTTGTGCCTGCCGAGTCGCCTATGCTGGTGGAGCAGGTGCTCAGTCACAGCGCTGGGCTCTCGTACGGGTTTATCGAACCGGACTCGGTGATCGACAAAAGTTATGTGCAAGCCGGTATCGATTTACAACAAAATCTGCAATCTACCTTGGAAGAATTGTGCGATAAGTTGGCAGACTTGCCGCTTGTCTATCAGCCGGGGGCACACTGGCGCTACAGCCTCAGCACGGACGTTTTGGCGAGATTGGTAGAGGTCTGGTCGGGGCAGCGGTTCGACGATTTCTTGCAAGCGGAGATCTTTCAACCGCTCGAGATGGTCGACACGGATTTCTACGTACCGCCTGAAAAGCTGGATCGCTTGGTCACCATGTACGCGCCGACAAATGTCCTCAAACCGATGAAGGGAGGGTTGGTCGAAGCCGACGTGCCCAGCCAGAGTCGATATGCTGAACCAGTAACGTTCTTTTCTGGCGGTGGAGGTCTGGTGTCAACCGTTTCGGACTATCTTGAGTTTGTGCGTATGCTTGTTAACGGAGGGGAATGGAACGGTGTAAGGATATTGCAGCCCGAAACGGTCTGCCTGATGAGAACCAATCAACTTGCCGAAGGTGTACACGTCAACTTTCCGATGTGGGCGATGCCGGGTACGGTTTTTGGTCTCGGCTTCGCTGTAAAGGAGGAGCCGAATGAGAGGGAACCCGAAACGGCGAAGGACGAATATCATTGGGGAGGGATGGCGGGCACCCATTCGTGGATGGCGCCGAGAGCAAATCTCACGGGTATGTGCATGACGCAACTGATGCCGGGATTCTGGCATCTCTTCAGTCACGACTTCAAGCGATTGGCATATGTTGCCAGCACACAATGGTAGTTAACGAGGAAAGCTCCATGTCCGACAGCCCGGATAACGAGGCACCAGTAATTGGCAAGAAGAAAACGAGCCTGTTGTTTCGGGTCATCACGTGGCTCGTGACGCTGGGTTGTTTCTACCTGGTTTTTCAGCGCACCGACGCAGCGGCAGCAAGAGAGCAGCTCAGCCTGGTGCAATACCTGAGCCGATTTTTTGGTGAAGCTAACTGGCTTGCCTGGTTGGCGGTGATGGTGCCGTACTCGGTGTTCTTTTTTGTGGTCGACGCACATGTGACCTGGCGAGTGATCCGGTGGTTCAATACCCCGGACATCAAGCTGAAAAACGTTCTCCCAATTCGCGCGAGCGCCTACATCCTGTCGCTGGTCAATGAGCAGGTGGGTAAGGGTGCGATGTCGCTGTACCTCTATCGGCGTTACAAAGTTCCAGGCTGGGAGGCGATCTCCACCATGATCCTGCTGGGAATGATGGAGATATACCAGCTGCTGTTGTTCTCTTCGGTGGGTGTGTTTATCGGCTACGAGGTCGTCCAGCAAGCATCCAGCGCGCTACCACTCGATGTCATTTTACCGACCGTGTATATCGTGGCGCTGATATACCTCCCATTACATATTGCCTACTTTCGGGGGTACTTGTTGCCCGGTTCGTCACTCCGAGACAAGCCCCTGCTTCGTTCACTGCGCGAGGCTCGGCCAATTCACTATCTGCTGATCCTCCTCTTTAAGGCGCCAACCATCATTCTTGCGATCGTCGTGTACACGGTGGCACTCGGCTTGTTTCAGGTGCAGGTCAGCGCGGCTCAGATGTTGGCATTCTTACCGGTAATTTTTCTTGCAGCCGCATTACCGTTGCCGTTCCACGCTGGCGCATTGTTGTTGTGGACGGTGTTGTTTCCCGAGTACCCGGAAGTTGGTGTGTTCAGCTTGGTGATGCATACGTTTTTCGTCGTATTCAATGCGTTGATCGGCGTATTGTTCCTACCGAAGGCGAACAAGGAACTATTTGCTGGCGATCCAGACCCGGGCACGATCGATCATAGATACACCGGTGGAGACGACGAGCAGCCAACCGAACAGGGAGATTGAAAAATCGGTTGGCCAGCCGAGCCCCAGCGCGTTACGAATAATCGGTATCCCGGCCAGCACAAAATAGCCGATCCCATTGTTCCGTCCCAGCCAGCTGGTCCGCAGCTTTTGTCCGCTGAGGGTTTGTGAGTCCAGCATGTATTGAACAAAAGCCAGCGGAATCAGAACGGGCAAGATCCAAGGGACTGCAGATCCGCTGAGAGCGGCTAGAACTACGGTAACGAAGGCGGCATCGGTCGCGTGATCAAACAAACCACCTAACGAAGATGCCTGTTGATATCTCCGGGCGAGCCATCCGTCGAAAAAATCTGAAATCGCGGCCAGGCTGAAGCAGGCTGCCGCCAGCCACCAATTTTCACTCCACACCCCGTAGGCGCAAGGTCCTATGCTGGCAAGGCGCAGCGCTGTTAACAGGTTTGCCCAAGTAGCCCACATCTACAACATTTTTGTGCTTAGTAGCGTTGGTCCAGGCGAAATACCCGGGAGTCGTTGAACTGCGCACTGTCGGATTCCATGGCGTATTTGTCTACGTAGGCACGACGCACTTCTTCCAGTTCTTCATTGTCGTCTACAGAGGATGCACGAAGTTCATAGATTTTGTGGTTAATACGCAAGCGCACTTTAGGGTCTATTGAGATATGTTTGGACCACCTCGTTTCGCCACCGCCGGCGGCGATGTATAATTCACTGTCCAGACTGACTACCCACAGGTTGACGGAATACGGGTCATCTGGATTGGTCTCAAGCTGCACCGTCTCGATCTCTTCTATCATGGCCCAGTCATCGGGGGGTGTTTTGACTTCCCCTGCCAGTGCCCCACCGGGCAAAGGCCCCATAGGATCGCAACCGGTTAACGCCACAATGACGACGATGCTGACGAAAACACGCATGTGAAGTCTCCTAACTCCCCCGCGGTATCCTACGTGACTCGCCAAGGCCTGTCGCCCATGGGCTTGTTCTGCGGAATTGTTGGCTGGAGAATCCATAACCATACCGGCGCAGTTAGGGGCAAGAGTTGGAATCCTCAGATCCGCTCGTAATTACCGGGGCTAACGGTCACCTGGGTCGCAAGTTGATTGTGCGACTCGATGGAACTCGGCCGTTGCGGGCCGTGGTTCGCTCGCAACGAGCGGCAGATCTGGTGCGCGACCTGAAGCTCTCACATGAAATTGACGTTCGGGTCGCGGACTATCACGACGCGGCAGCAATGTTTGATGCCATGGCCGGTTCATCCCACGCGGTTCATCTTGTCGGCATAATCAAAGAGACACGCGACAACCGCTATCACGATGCGCACGAAGCGACCTGTAAAGTATTGGCTGACGCTGCTGAACGCGTGGGCCTGCAGCGATTGGTTTACCTGAGCATCCTTGGTAGCCAGTCAAACTCGGACAATCCCTGTCTGGCTTCGAAAGGTCGAGCGGAGTCCTTATTGCTTACGGCTCGAACTCCAGTGTTGATCCTGCAGGTGCCGATGGTTCTCGGAGAAGACGACTATGCGACTCGTGCACTCAACAAAAAAGCGCATAAAACGTGGAATGTGATTCTGCGCGCATCCAGTAGGGAACAACCTATCTATGCGGAGGATGTGGTCAGCGCCATAGTGGCGGGTCTGTCGAATCCCGGCCTGATTAATCGACGGGTGCGGCTTGCTGGACCAGAATCTTTGACACGGCGCGCGTTGACGCAACGCGGGGCAACCGTTGTAGGCAGGCACACGCACGTGATTTCACTTCCGGTGGGTTTAGGCTACACGATGGCGTATATCATGGAGAAAGTGCTGGCACACCCACCGCTCACACGAGCCATGCTTGGTGTGCTGGATCACGATGATGACATCGATCCATTTATTGGCGCGAACGAACTGGGTATGAGCCTCACACCGCTAGACGAGATCCTGCGTCATTGTTTGACGAGGGACAGTACATCGTCATAACTCCATGCGTTGCAGTAGCCAGCTACGCATGGTGGCTGACACGAGTTCGCTGGCATCGCGTTGGACGAAATGCCCGGCACCTGGAACGGTCACCAGAGTGAGGTCCTTTTCGAGCCACTCCCAGGTGCCGTTGAGTGCGCCCGGCAGAAGTGCCTGATCGTCCAATCCGTGGAACATGAGCACGGGGCTTTTTACTGGCGGATAGGTGGGAGGCTGGGCGGTTTGATCACCCACCTCGTCAGTCGCCGAGAGCCGTGGAAAGTTTGCTTTGTAATAGTTCAGCATCGCCTCGAAATCGGAGCGTTTGAAAGCTTCCACATAGCGGGCTCTGGCATCCGCATCGGCAACCCAACGGCTCAAACCTTCGGCGCTCAACTGCTTGTGGGCGTCGGGTTTCTGAAAGTTGATCGCATACTGGCTGTTTTTGCGCTGCTGGGCATTGGTGGCAAACTCACGCGCAAGTCCGGCAGGATGGGGAAGGTTGAGGATGATCAACCTGTTCACCAGTTCGGGCCGCGTCATCGCCACATTCCAAGCTACCGCGCCACCCCAGTCGTGACCGACGACAATGGCGCTGGGTTCACCCTCAGCCTCGATGACAGCGGCGACGTCTGCGACTAGATTTGGCATCAGGTACTGATCCACACCTTTGGGCTGGTCGCTCAAGTTGTAACCGCGCTGATCAATGGCGGCGACGGTAAAAGTGTCTTCGAGGGCTGACATTTGATCGCGCCACGTGTACCAGTAGTCCGGGAAACCGTGAATGAACACGACCAGTGGACCACTCCCCGTGACGACGTAATGAATTTTGACGCCGTTATTGTTTGCGTACTTATGTTCGACCGTATCCAACGAATTGCCCCAGGAAAGCTGGGTGGCGCAAACGAAGAAAGCCAGGAAGCAAGTGATGCCCGGGCTGAGATTGAAGCTTTTCATTTATAGAGTTCCTAAGATGGTTTGGTTACCGCAGTGTCCTGGATAGGAACGGCAAACTTATTTCCATTCGATAGTCTACACCGGAATGAGTGTCGTCAAATTCCTCGTAGCGATGCTTGACCCCATGTTTATTGAGCTCCCTGGACAGAATGCGGCAGCCATAGTGGATGTGGTACTGATCGCGCCAACCGCAATCGATATAGATTCCCTTCAGCGTTTTTAGGTTTTTGACGTGTGTTTTGACGAGGTGGATCGGGTCGTGTTTCAGCCATGCCCGCCAGCGAGATTCTATAAGCTCTCCGGTTTCCAGATCGAACGGTAGACGAAAGCCATTCGGAGCCTGTGGATCAGGATCATAACTAGCTGCCATACACAAGTTCATCAGAGTCATGATCTCGTTGTTGGTCAGTTTTTCACGCTTCCACACGTTTTCGAGAAAACGTTGCACGCGTCCGTCGTCCAGACCAGGTTTTGCCGTTTTTGGGCTGGGATGGTAGACGCCCGGTTTGCGCGGCGGCTTCTTGTACTGGGCGAGTGTGTCGAGCGTGTTCGGCCAGTCACTTCTATAAATGAAGTCGAAATGTGCATCGCCGGAGTGATTGGCAATCCCACCCCAGTATTGCGCGTAGCGCATGCCATGCACGATGGCGCCATAACCACCGGAAGATTTCCCGAAACAACCGCGGTGCTCCCGATCGCCTCGGGTACGAAACTCATCGTCCACGAAAGGAATCAGTTCTCTCGTAAGGTAGTCCGCGTAACGTCCAATGGCGCTCGAGTTGATGTACTGATTGCCACCCAGTGCGGTGAAACAATCAGGAAATACGACGATGCATGGCCCCATGCGTTTTTCGTGTATCAATCGGGACAGACGTTCAGGAACGTTTTCTTCGAAGTTGCGCCAGTTGGTGTGGGAATATCCGGAACCGGTGTAGCCCACAAGATCGAAAAGTACCGGGTATGTTCGTTTTCCTCCAGGCGAATATTGCGGCGGCAACCAGACGGGCAGTTTGCGTACGCTCGGGTCCCCGAGTGGGTTGTTTTTAAGTACGGATGAGTGGTGTTCCAACTCGACGAGTTGGCCATCCGGCCATTTTGGTCGTTTGAGCGCCATACCTTCCTCTTAAGGATTTCTGATGAGGCGTTCCATGTTATCCCAGCTCGGATGTTCAATGGGAACGGGTAGTCTCGGCTTCGATTTCTGTGACACTCATCCCGTCGGGATGTCGATTTCCCACGTGGGTCACATTATAAGAGTCAATCTTCTTGTAGTTTGACTGTAAAGATCGATTGGTCGGCGTTCCGCTGTGGTACGCGGGCTGCTCCCGCGTAGGTGAACGGATACACGGATGCACGAACAGGCTTATAACCCACCCCCCGACACAGGACAATCGCCCGCGGGCGATGTGGAACGCTTAACCGCTGAATTGAGCAAATGGCAGGAGCGGGTCCCGAAGCTGTCTGCCGCGCTGCGTGAGCGTACGATCCGGGTAAAATCTCTCGAGCAGAGGTTGCAGGAACTGGAGCAGCTTGATTCGAGCGATCCATCCGACGCTGGAATCAAAGCGCGAGATGAGCTCATCGAAGAGTTCGAGGCCAAAATTAAGGAGCTCAACACACTTCATCAAGCCGCGCGGGGGAAGTTGCACAGCGGTGGTCTGGAAATCGATGAGCTGCACGCGGAGGTGCAGTCATGGAAAGAGAAGTGGCAGGCGCTGACGCAATCCCTCGACGACCAGGCTTGCGTGGTTGCCCGACAGGAAAGTGACCTTAAGAACCAGTCTGCAGAACTCGACACAGTCAAATCGAAACTAGTGGCACATGTCGAAGAGCTCGATGATAAGGCACACCAGATACAAACTCTTGAGAATGAAGTTGAGTCTCTCAATCGACGTAACGAGAATCTGTTCGAGACCACGGAGCTCGCTAATCGGCAGATAGGGACCCTTGGTGACAATCTCAGTGCGTTGCGTGGCGAGGTGCGTGAGAAAGATCAAGCAGCTGTTGAGACTGCTTCCGAACTTGATGCGCTCAAAGATAAGCTCGAGACGGAGACTCAGAAATCACTTGCCAAAGACGAAGATATCGGTGCGCTGCTTGCCCGCGTCGAGGCGAGACAAAAAGAGTTTGATGCTCTCAGCGATAAGCTGGTCGAGCATGAGGCTTTGCTTGTTGAGCGGGACAGATCAAAGCAAGAGCTGGATCGACAGCGCGAAAACCTTGAGCAACAGTTGGGTGACATAGATTCGCTGACGAAAACGGTTGCCAGGCTTGCGGATTTCGAGCAGTCCTGTGCTGAGCTCGAAGAACTTGCTGACCGGCTCCGCGAAGAATCGGACGGTTTGAAGAATACTCTCGCTGAACGCGACGTGCGGGTAGAAACCCTGGTTGGCGAATTCAGCGCAAGCAGGGAGGAGGTCACTCGTCTAGTGGCTGATGCCGAGGGAGCGACCGCCAGCTACGATGAAGAACGGCGCGAGTTTTCCAAGCAGATAGCGGATAAGGAAGAGCGGGTCCAACAGCTCGAAGCTCAGTTAGGGGAACGTTCTAACCTGGTGTTGGGTTTGGAACAGGAAAAGCTTGATGTTCAGGAAACCTTGCGGGCCCTTGAGCTTGAAAAAGACCAGTTGAGTGGTGCGCTTGCGAAGGCAGAACGACATGCGCAGGAATATGCGGATCATATAGGTCAGCTCGATGACAAGCTGCACCGTCAGCAGGAGTTGATGTTGAGCCTCGAAGAAGAGCTCGCCCAAGCGCAGCAAACGGTGGTGACCCAGGAGCAGGAACAGACAAAAACCTTGAGTGAAAAGGATGAGCGAATAGGCGTGCTCACCGAAGAGATTGAGACTCACGACCACAGCGAAGCGGTCATTGAGGAGCAATTCGAAGAGCTCAAGAAGAGTCAGGAATCCGCGCTTGCAGAATCGCAGGCGCTGATCGGCGTCGGACGTGAAGAGTTAGAGAAATTGCAGACCGATCTGAAATCGGCGTCTGAGGATGCCGATCGATTCGAAAATGCCCTCGCTCAGGCGTTAGCGGCTGCTAAGGAAGTGGAGAAAGATCGGGATGATTTCACGGGTCGGGTCGACCTGTTGGAGTCCGAGCTCAGAGACCAGAAAAGAGCAACGGCGAAAGTGGAACAGACGTTAAAAGCCGCCAATAAACTCGTGGGTAAACGCAAATCTCCTGAAGTCGACACCGAAGAGGCCAACTCGCTGCAACTAGAGGTGCAGAAACTCGAGCAGATGGTTCGAGATCGCACCGAACAACTCAACCAAGCACAGTGGCGTCAGCACATGGCGGTAAAGGACGTCGAAGGTTCGCCGATAGACGGCAAGATGATGGTGGTTCTGAATCAACAATTAGTGGATGCCCGAGCCTCCAACGAGCGACTGCTCGAGCAGCTGCGGGAATTAAAAGGCGGTCGCAGGAACAAAACCTCGATTGAGAGCGACGATCTCACCAAGATTCACGGTGTCGGAGCAAAGCTCGCGAAGCAACTCAACAGTCTGGGAATATTTCGCTACGAGCAAATTGCGGGTCTCGATGAACGGGCACTTGCGAGTGAATCCCATGTCCTGTATCCCCACAAGGGACGCATCCTGCGTGATGACTGGATCCAACAGGCTGCCAAGCTCGCTAGATAGTCGGCCCTGATAAAGGCTCGGTCATCGGAGATATCAATACTTCTCGTGGAATTACCAGCGTGGAAATTGCAAGGTTTTAGCGGGAAACCCGTTAAAACCTTGCAATATGCAGCGGCCGACTTGCAGGGCATGGACGCAGTGCCGCGAGCGAAGCTCGGCGCGAGCCGAGAGTGAGCAAGCAAAAACCACGCTTTTTGGGCGGCGAATCGAGGCGACTCCCTGAAAAAGTCCAGGACGGACTTTTTCAGGGCCGACTAATTAGGGTTAGTGTTGAAGATCACCACGCATCGATCGCCGGCCGCTTCTTCCCGGTACGAGGCTTGGAACGAAATGAACTCAACAGGCTCGCCACCCACCAGCGTGAATCAGCAGGGTCAATGGTGTTGTCGATACCAAAAAGCGAAGCCTGGTTGAGCGCCTTGCCGTGCTCGTAAGCTTTCGCAACCATTTCCTCGAAGCGTGCAAGTCGCTCCTCGGGATTCTCAATAGCGGCCAGGTCGTTTCGATAACCGAGCTTCACCGACCCTTCCAGACCCATACCGCCAAACTCACCCGTCGGCCAGGCGATGGAGAAGGTGGGCGTGTGGTGTGATCCACCCGACATCGCAATACCACCAAGGCCATAAGACTTGCGAATGATGATGGTGAAAAACGGCACTGAGAGGTTGGCTCCAATCACGAACATCCTGCTCGAATGCCGTACAAGAGCCGTCTTCTCCACTTCCGGACCCACCATGATGCCGGGGGTGTCGCAAAGATAGAGAATAGGAACGTCGAAGGCATCACACAACTGCATGAAGCGCGTAGCTTTGTCCGCCGCATCGGAATCAATGGCACCACCGAGGTGTGCTGGATTGTTAGCGATAACACCTACCGGGCGTCCTTCGATACGGATGAGCGACGTCACCATACCGAACCCGAAGCCTCGGCGGATATCCAACACAGAACCTTTATCAGCGATCACCTCGATGACTTCGCGGATGTCGTACACCCGCAGCCGGTTCTCCGGCACAATGCGCCGCATCGCGCGCTGGTCGGAAAATTCCCACGTGTCGAGTCGGCCCTGGAAATAAGACAAATACTGTTTCGCGACGGTCACGGCTTCTGCTTCGTCTGCAACGGCGATGTCCACAACCCCATTCGCCACCTGCACGGACATGGGGCCGATCTGTTCCGGCGTATAAATACCAAGACCCCCGCCTTCGATCATTGCGGGACCACCCATGCCGATGTTCGAGTTCGCTGTGGCGATGATTACGTCACAGCATCCAAGCAGCGATGCGTTGCCCGCAAAACAGCGGCCCGAAGTAATGCCGATCATAGGCACAAGACCCGAGAGTTGCGCGAAGCGTGAGAACGTCGTCTGAGTACTGACCCCTAACCCATCGGTGTCACCGGGTCGGCCACCACCCCCCTCCGCGAAGAGCACCATCGGCATCATGCCTGCCTCAGCGATATCGATCATGCGGTCCGTTTTGCGATGATTCTGGCCGCCCTGAGTACCGGCAAGGACTGTGTAGTCGTAGGACATCACCGCGCACCTCGAGTGTGGGTCGCCGAAAAGATCCCCGTTGATCGAGCCTACTCCGGTAATCATGCCATCAGCCGGGGTCTTATCGATCAGATCCTCGAGTGAACGGCGGCGGCGTTGTGCAGCCAATACCAGCGAGCCATACTCCACGAAAGTACCGGAATCACAGAGATCCTCTACGTTCTCGCGCGCGGTGCGCTGGCCTGTTTTTCGCCTGCGGGCCACCGCGTCAGGCCGAGCTGCGTCCAGCGTCTTGTTATGGCGCGCAACAATCTCCGCGAGATCGGGGCGAATGTGATCAAGATCGACATCGTCTGCGACAGTATCGAGCTGGACCTTTACATCCGTCTCTTCGATGAACACGAGCGGATGCTGCTCGTGAACTGTGTCGCCAACTGCCACACCAAGGCGCCGCACCAGACCACTGCTCGTTGCACGAATCTCGTGCTCCATTTTCATGGATTCCATCACCAGGAGCTGTTGGCCAACGACAACCGTGTCGCCTTCGGTTACATCGATTGCAACTACAGTGCCTTGGAGAGGCGCGGCCAAAGCTACCGTACCCACCGGTGTGTGCAAAGCTTGTACGGTTTCCGTTGGAGAGTTTGTCAGATCCTTTAGAGAGTCTGTAGCCGGGGCGCCCGCTGCCTGACCGTAGGTGAGTACCGCAAGCGGGTCGCTTGCATCGATTTTGGCTCCCGCGAGCGCCTTCGCGGTCGCGGTTCCTATGCCGCCAAAGAAGAGGGTATTGTGTTCGCTTATCTTCCCTAAAGTGGATGACTCCTCGTCGACAAATCCGGTGTGCACCCCACCTGTCACAAAGCTCGGATGTATTAGTAGATTCTGCAGAAAGCCGATATTCGTCTCGACCCCGTCGATGCGAAACTCGCAAAGCGCCCGGTAAGTTTTCTGAACGGTAGTAGCAAAATCCCCAACAGCGCTGTGGCAAATCACTTTGGCCAGCAGTGAATCGTAACGAGCATTTGTGGTGTAACCGACATAACCGGACGTGTCGGTACGAATACCAGGCCCTGACGGGGCTTCGAACGCAGTAAGCGTTCCACCTGCTGGCACCATGACACCATCTGCTGCCATCCGCTCCATGTTGACACGCGCTTGTATCGCATAACCTCGCTGCTTTGGCGCTTCTTTGAGCCCGAGATCCTCCAGTGTGGCACCTTGGGCAAGGCGGATCTGCACTGCAACGATGTCGACTCCGGTCACCTCTTCGGTCACGGTGTGTTCCACCTGTAAGCGTGCGTTCGTTTCAAGAAATACGAATTCGCTTTGTGCCTCATCCACTAGAAACTCGAACGTACCAATATTGTCGTAGTCGACCGAGCTTGCGAGTGCGCGAGCCGATTCGATCAGCGCTCGGCGTAATTCCTTATTGAGACTTGGCGCTGGCGCGATCTCAATTACCTTCTGATGACGCCGCTGCACGCTGCAATCCC
>Ga0209980_10000873_pt1 | contig 16463 bp, 16 predicted proteins | sample CR02metaG_FD_183611 | JGI IMG/M metagenome (GOLD analysis project Ga0209980, IMG submission 183611) | Deep subsurface microbial communities from Mariana Trench to uncover new lineages of life (NeLLi) - CR02 metaG (SPAdes) (version 2) | ecosystem: Environmental > Aquatic > Marine > Ocean trench...
CGAGGCGCAGCCGAGCGGAGTGCGCGCAGGCGGGCTTTGCCCGCCGTTACCGCGCTGGAGTGCAAGGCCGCAGGCCGCGCAGCGAGGCGCAGCCGAGCGAAGTGCGCGCAGGCGGGCTTCGCGCGCCGCTACCGCGCTAGTCGTGTCACGCAGACGGAGACGACTGCGTCTCCCTCCACGTTGGCCATGGTGCGGAAGGTGTCGAGGAAGCGGTCGATCGTGATCAGCAGTCCGACCGCTTCCACGGGCAAGCCCACGGACTCCAGCACCACCACCATCGTCACCATGCCCGCGGAGGGAATGCCGGGCGCTCCGATGGCGGTGACCATGGCGACGAGGAAGATCACCAGCTGCGCCCCCACCCCCAGCTCGATCCCGTACAGGGCAGCCACGAAGAGCGCGGCGACCGCCTCATAGAGCGCCGTGCCGTCCATGTTCACGGTTGCGCCCAGCGGCAGCACGAAGCTCGAAACGCGAGCCGGAACCCCGAGGTTCTCCTCGACACAGCGGGTGGTGATCGGCAGCGTCGCGGCGCTCGAGCTGGTCGAGAAGGCCACGAGCAGAGCCTCGCGGATGCCGCGGAAGAGCTGAGCGGGCCCCACCCCGCCGAGGAACCGGGCCACCAGGGGCAGCGTGATGAAGGCGTGGATAAGGATCCCCACGATCACCACCAGCACGAACTCGCCCAGGTACTTCACCAGATTCTGGAAGGGCACGCTTGCTACCAGATGACCGATCAGTGCGAAGATCCCGAGTGGCGCCAGGCGGATGAACCAGCCGATGATGCGCATCACCGCCTTGTATCCACTTCCCAGTATGTCCACGACGGCGCGTGCGCTGGGTCCGATCTGGAGCAGCGCGATGCCCAGCAGGATGGCGAACACGACGATCGGCAGAATGCGTCCCTGCGTCAACGATTCGAACGGGTTCGCGAGGATCTGATAGACGGTCTGAAGCAGGAAGTCCTGCAGTGAGAGGCCCTGTGCCAGCTCGGGTCGCTCAGCTGCAGCCGCCTCCTGGAAGAACGTGGTCTCGCGCAGGGTGCTGCCCGCGCCGGGCTCGAAGATATTGACCAGCACCAGACCGGTGGCGATGGCGAGCGCCATGGTCCCGAGGTAGAGCAGGACTGTGAGCCCGCCGAGACGTCCCAGATCGCGCGCCGTGCTCATCTGCGCGATGGCGTGGGTGATGGCCAGTAGGATCATGGGCGCGATCAGCATCTTGAGCATGGCGATGAAGAGCTTCCCCACGATCTGAACGGAGGCGACCTGGCTCTCTGGAACGAGGCCGAAGAGCGCACCGAGCGTGCCGCCCAGCAGGATCTGCCAGTTGAGTGAGATGCGAGTGGTGAGACAGAAAAAGAGAAACCCGACTAGAAAGGCGGTGTACGCGAGCGCGGTATGCCCCACAAAGAGCAGCGCGACGAAGAGGACACCCCCCAGAGTGATCCCGAGCAACGCTCTGGAGTGCTTCATCGCGCACGAAGTATAGCAGCGTAAATGATCTACACTTGAAGCATGGACACACAGCGTCTCGAGCAGTTGGCTTGTGAACTCGCGGCGCGGGATGCGGGCTTGAGCGCGGCGCTGCAGGACGTGCGCGCAGCCGCGGAGCACCTGCGCGGTCGCGCGCACGCGCTGGTGGAGGCCTTCAAGCAAGCGGCGCGTGACTCGGATGCGCCGCACCTGGCCCATCTCGAGGTTGGGCCGGTGGAGCCGGACGATAAGCACGTCGATTGCATCCAGTTTCGGGTGGCCCGCGGTCGGTGGGAGGTGGTGTGCGTGGGTAAGACCAAGGGCGAAGTGACGCTGGTGGGTCCCTTCCGGCGCGGCAAGCCCGAGAAGCCCTGCGCCGATTACCCGTTGCGTGGCGCGGAGGTGGAGCGTGCGCTCGAGGAGCTGCTGCTGCGTCTGATCCGAGCGGCATCCGAGAGATGAAGCGCACGCTGAAGGTGCGGGTGGGAAGCCTCAACCGTGCGAAGCTGGAGGCCGTGCGGCGCGGCCTCGCGCCTTTCTTCGATCAGGTCGAGGTGGAGGCTTTGGCGGCGCAGAGTGGCGTCTCTGAGCAGCCGCTCGGCTTCGACGAGATCCTGCTCGGTGCCCGCGCCCGGGCGCGCCAGAGCGTAGCGGCGGGAAACTGCGACCTCGGCGTCGGCATCGAAGATGGGCTGATCTCTCTCGACGGACCGCCCGAGCGGCAGATGAACGTGGGGTGCTGCGTGCTCTTCGACGGCGAGCAGGAAGCCGTCGGTCTCACGGCCGGCTTCGAGTATCCGCGCGCCTGTGTCGAGGCCGCGACCGGCCCCGCGCGCACGCCCGTGGGCACGTCCTTCGATGCGATCTTCAAGCCGCCCATCGGCTGGCCCGATCCCGGACCCGGGGCGGGAAACATCGGCCGTCTGAGCGGTGGCGTGCTCACGCGGGTGGACTATGCGGCTCAGGCCGTGACCTGTGCGTTCGTGCGCTGGCTGCACCCGGCGCTGTATGGCGGCAAGTACGAATGACGCTCACGCGCGAAGACCCTGCGCTGGCACGCCCCGTCGAGGACGAGTCGCAGCTGATCGAGTTCTTCCGCTCGGGGGAAAAGCCGCCTGAGAAGTGGCGCATCGGAACCGAGCACGAGAAGGTCGGCCTGTACCAAGACACGCTTCAGACCATTCCGTATGAGGGCGAGCGTGGGATCAGGGCGTTGCTCGCTGAGCTCGAGCGCGAGCATGGTTTCAGCCCCCTCCTCGACGCAGGGCGACTCGTGGGCCTGGAGCGCGACGGGACGAGCATCACGCTGGAGCCCGGTGGCCAGCTCGAGCTGTCGGGAGCGCCCCTGGCAACGCTGCACGAGACCTGTCGCGAGTTCCACGATCACCTGGCGTTGATGAAGCACTGCTCGGAGCACTTCGGCATGGTGTGGCTGGGTCTCGGCATCCATCCGCTGGCCTCCGTCAACGAGCTCCCGCGCATGCCGCGCGAGCGTTACACCATCATGCGCGAGTACCTGGATAAACGCGGCAGCCATGCGCTTGAGATGATGCATGGCACGGGCTCCGTGCAGGTCAATCTCGACTACGGCTCCGAGGCGGATCTGGCGCGCAAGCTGCGAGTTGCGCTCGCGGCCTCGCCGGTGGTCACGGCGCTGTACGCGAACTCCAGCATCTCACGCGGCAAGCCCAACGGGATGATCTCGCGCAGAGCCTGGGTCTGGCGTCACACCGACCCGCAGCGCACCGGGCTGCTGCCTTTTGTATTTGACGAGCGCTGGGACGAAGACCATGCCTACAGCGGCTACCTCGAGTGGGCCCTCGACGTGCCCATGCTCTTCATCCTGCGCGAGGATCGCCACCTGCCCATGCAGGGACGCAGCTTCCGGGACTACCTGGCGCAGGGGCACGAGCGTTACCGGGCGACGCTCGCGGATTGGAACCTGCATCTGACTACGCTGTTCCCGGAGGTGCGCCTGAAGCAGGTGGTCGAGATGCGCAGCGCCGATGCGGTCCCGCCGGGTCTGGTGTGCGCGTTGCCGGCGTTCTGGACGGGGCTGCTGTACGACGAGGACGCGCTGGCTGCGGCCTGGGCACGGCTCCGCCCCTGGCGCTTCGAGGACGTGGATCGCCTGCAGGGAGAGGTGGCGCGCGCGGGCCTCGATGCACAGACACCGGACGGTCCCATGCACGTGCTCGCCAAAGAGCTCGTCGATCTGGCCGCGCGTGGCTTGCAGAGTCTCGCCCGGCGCAACCGAGCGGGGGAGGATGAACGCCTCTTCCTCGACCCGCTCTACGAGATCCTCGACCGCGGCACGAGTCCCGGCCGCTACCTGCTGGAATGCTGGGAAGGGGCCTGGGACCGGCGTACCGATCTGCTGGTCGAATACTGCAAGTACTGAGACCGTCTCTAGCCTGGATCTCTCACCAGGTTGCCGCAGGAGGCCACCGGGGGGGCTATCCGGGCTAGGGCGCGCGGGCCCCACCCGCAGCGAGCCCGGTGGTTGACCCCGGAACCCGGCGTCCTATAGGCTACGCTTGGATTCATTCTTGGGGCAAAAAGCACCCAGATCATAGCTGCGGAGGGAAGCATGAAAAATCGGTCGTTTCATCACTTAGTTGCGTTGACCCTGGCTGCCCTCGTCCTGAGCTGGACGACGGCCGCGGTTGCTCAGTCCACCGCCGACGGCAAGCGCACGCTTAAGGCGGAGAAGATTTTCTACAAGGAACCCGGGATGATGGAGGTCACGCTGCGTGCCATGCGCGGCACGCTGATGATGACCGGATACGTGGCGACCGAGGAGAAGCTCAAGAAGGCCGACGAGCTGGCGAAGGAGGTCAAGGGCATCAAGGACATCCGCAACCGCATCCGCGTGCGTGACCCTGACGTGGCCTCCGCGCCCGATGAGGTGCTCATCAAGAAGATCGATAAGGCCATCGAGGCGGACGAGGACCTCGCGCGCACCAAGGCCAAGGGCAAGCTCAAGGTCGAGGTCTCGGACGGGAATGTGACGGTCGAAGGCAAGGTTGCGGGCTGGGACATAGCCCAGTCCTTTGTGAACGACATCAAGAAGATCGGCGGCGTCAGGAGCCTTAACATCGAGAAGCTCAAGTACTGAGGCCGGAGCCTTTTCGAAGAGAGGCCGCCGTCGCGGGACGGTGGCCTTTCTTGCTTGGGGGTTCTGCAAGACCCGCAGGGCTGCAAGGCGCAGCCGAGCGTAGTGCGCGCAGGCGACAAGGCCAAGCGGAGCTTTGCCGTGCCGGCAGGCGGGCATGGCCCGCCGCTACCCGGCCAGTCCCGCTCGCCGATAACGCGCTAGTAGTGGTTGACGTGAAGAGTCGGGGGCTTACGCTGGAGCACAGTCGTGGCCGAACTCCCTGAGTTTACGATCGATTTCGGCGGTGAGACGCTCCGTGTTCCGGCTGAGCTGCCGCTCCTGCCGATCCGCAACACGGTGGTGTTTCCGGGCACCACGCGGCCCATGAGCGTGGGCCGGGCGCTCTCCCTCGCCGCGGTGCGCACGGCCGCCAAGGGCGACGGCCTGCTGGCGGTGCTGACCCAGCGCAGCCCCGATGTGGAGCAGCCTCAGCAGCACGACCTGCACGAGGTCGGGACCGTGACCAAGGTGGTGCAGCTGCTCGACACCGGGGTCGGGATCTCTGTTGCTGTGGTCGGGCTCGCGCGCTTCCGGCTGCTTGGCCTGGTCGAGGCCGACGGCATGCTGAAGGCGCGGCTCGAGATCCTGCGCGATCGACTCGAGGGCACGGCCGAGGCCGAGGCCGCGCGCCGCACCGTTCAGCGCCTGGCCAAGGAGCTGGTGGTCCTGCGCGATGATCTGCCGGACGAGCTGCGGGAGATGCTGGATCGCATTGACGACCCCGCGCGTCTCGCGGACCTGGTCGGCTTCGGCGCAAATCTAGCGCTCGATGAAAAGGTGGCGCTGCTCGCGCAGACCGACGTGTTGGCCCGGCTGCGGGTGCTGATCCGCCACCTGATTCGCGAGATCCGAGTGGCGCAGGTCTCGCGCAACTTCGCCGAACGCGCAGCCGGCGAGATCGACGAGGGACGACGCAAGACCCTGCTACGGGAGCAGCTGCGCAAGATCCGCGAGGAGCTGGGCGAATCCGACGACCAAGCCGCGGAGGCGGACGAGCTCCACGAGCGAGTCGAGGCTGCGGGCCTGCCAGAGGCGGTGCGCGCGGCGGTCGAGCGCGAGCTCTCCCGCCTGAACGCGATGCCGGCGCACTCCCCGGAGCGCTCGGTGATCCGTACCTACGTGGAGTGGATCCTCGATCTGCCCTGGGACAAGGAGACCGAGGACAACCTCGATATCCGGCATGCGCGGACGATTCTCGACGAGGACCACTTCGACCTCGACCGCGTCAAGGAGCGGATCCTGGAGTTCCTGGCGGTGCGGCGTCTGGTCGAGGAGCCGAAGGGCCCCATCCTCTGCTTCGTGGGCCCGCCGGGCGTCGGCAAGACCTCGCTCGGCAAGTCCATCGCGCGGGCCATGGGTCGCGCGTTCGTGCGCACCTCCCTCGGGGGTGTACGGGATGAGGCGGAGATTCGCGGCCATCGTCGGACCTACGTGGGCGCGCTGCCGGGGCGCATCCTGCAGAACCTGAAGCGCGCGGGCTCGCGCAACCCCGTATTCATGCTCGATGAGATCGACAAGGTGGGCTCGGACTACCGGGGGGATCCCTCCTCCGCTCTGCTGGAGGTCCTGGATCCCGAACAGAATACGAGCTTCAGCGATCACTATCTCGAGCTCCCTTTCGACCTCTCGCGCGTGCTCTTCGTGGCGACCGCCAACCGCACCGACACGATCCCCCCGCCTCTGCTGGATCGCATGGAGCTGATCGAGCTCCCGGGCTACACCGCGCGCGAGAAGCTGCGCATCGCCACCGAGTTCCTGGTGCCGCGGCAGATCGATGAGCACGGACTCGATCGCGACGCGGTCTCGATCTCGGACGATGCCCTGCTGCGCATCGTCGAGGGGTACACGCGGGAGGCGGGCGTGCGCAATCTGGAGCGCAACATTGCCTCGCTGGTGCGCAAGGCCGCGCTCAAGATCGCGGAAGGCGAGAAGCAGGCCAGAGTCGAGGCTGACGACCTTTCGAAGCTGCTCGGGCTCCCGTCCTTCACGCGCGAGATGGCTGAGCGTATCGACCGGCCGGGTATCTCCATCGGGCTGGTCTGGACGCCGGTGGGGGGCGACATCGTGTTCGTGGAGGCGGCTCTGATGGAGGGCAAGCCCGGTCTGCGCCTGACCGGCCAGCTGGGTGACGTGATGCGCGAGTCGGCCGAGACGGCCCTCTCCTATCTGCAGGCCAATGCCGAGTCCATGGGCATCGATGCCGCGCTGTTCGAGAAGAACGAGATCCACGTCCACATTCCGTCGGGCGCGCTCAAGAAGGACGGGCCCTCGGCCGGCGTTACGCTGCTGGTGGCTCTGGCCAGCCTGCTGCTGGATCGACCGGTGCGCGGCGATCTCGCCTTGACCGGCGAGATTACACTGCGCGGGCAGGTGCTGCCGGTGGGAGGCATCAAGGAGAAGGTGCTGGCCGCGCACCGCGCCGGCGTGCGCGAGATCATACTGCCGACTCGCAACGAGAAGGACCTCGAAGAGGTACCCGAGGAGGTGCGCGAGGCGCTGCGCGTTCACCTCGTCGACCATTCGATCGACGCGATCCGCGAGGCCATCCCGGACCGTGGCTGAGCTCGACCGGCCCCTCTCGATCTCGGAGCTGTCAGGCCCGGCGCTGCTGCGCCTGGGACGTAAGGACCGCGCAGCCGCGCGCCAGAGTCTGCGTGCGATGAGTGCGGAGGCGCAGGCACGGGCCTGTCGCGAGCTGAGCCCCGAGATGCGCAGCGAGTTTCTGCTGCTGCTCGAGCATCCCGAGCAGGTGGTTCCGCTGCTGCCCGAGACGGAGGTCTGCATCACCATCCGTGCGGGCGGAATGTCCGAAGCCTCCTGGCTGCTCGAACTGGCTACGACCGAGCAGCTTCGCGCCTGCTTCGATCTCGACTGCTGGCGGGGCGATGAGCTCGATCTCAAGCGGCTGCAGGAGTGGATCGAGGCGCTGATCGAGGCGGGACGCGAACCCCTGCTACGCGCGGTCCGCGAGCTGGATCTGGAGCTCTGGGTGCTCTTGCTGCGCGCGCTGAGCGAAGTGGCCGTGCTGGGCAAGGACGACATACCGCCCGATGGCTGGCTCACGCTGGACGGCGTGGTGTACTTCGGCGCGCGCGGGGACGCCGAGTTCGCACTTGTGCATGAGCTTGCGGGTGCGACCTTCGCGGGCGCCCAGGCCCATTACTGGCAGCTTGTCTATGGTGCGCTCTTTGAAAGCCCCGCTGAGTGCGAGGAGTACGCGCTGCGCTGGCGGTCTGCCCGCTTGAACGACCTCGGCTTTCCCGAGCGGGAGCAGGCCATGCAGGTCTACCGCCCGCTTCAGGCCAAGGAAGCCGAGATCTGGGAGGAGGTCGATGCCCGCGACGCCGTCGTCCCCGCCAGCGAGTTTCCAGAGCGGGTGCAGGGCAGCTTGTTGGGGGAGACGCTGGCACGCCTGGCGCCGGACCGCGCTGGCGATGTGCTCGGCTACGTTCTCGGCGTGGCCAATGCCGTTGCCGTCGCCGACAAGCTTCCGCTGTCGGACGCCGAGTCGGTGCCCAAGGCCCTCGACAAGGCCGTGCGCGGGGTCGAGCGAGGGCTGCGCGAGCTGGCTGCGGTCCGGGCCCAGCCGCTGCACGAAGTTCTCGATCGCACACGTCCGCTGGACCTGTTCCGCATCGGAGCGACGCTGGATCGGACGCTGCGAAAGCGGTAGCGCTACGGAAAGGAGGCCGAGATGGCTGACGACGATCGGTATCAGCGCGGAGTGGAGATGATCAAGGAGGTCTACGCGGGCGATGTAGTCGCACCCCCGAAGGGAACCATGGCCTTCTCCGACCTGATGCTTGAGAGCCTCTTCGCTGAGGTCTGGACCCGGGAGGTGCTCTCGATCCGCGACCGGCGTTTGATCCTGCTCGGCGCGATCGGTGCTCTGGGCGAGAAGGACACCTTTGCCATCCAGGCCAAGGCGTCGCTCAAGCGGGGGGAGCTCACGCCCGCGCAGCTGCGAGAGGTGCTGATCATGCTGGCGAACTACGCGGGCTACCCGCGCGCGGCCGCTCTGATCGGCATCGTCGAGCAGCAGATCGCTGCCGTCGCCAACGAGCAGAAGGAAAAGGGGGACGGCTGAGCCTCAGCCCTTGCGCGAGCGCGGATAGGATCGAGCGCCGCGAGAGCGGTAGCGCTACCGTCCGCTCATGAGCCAGAGCGTCGAGATCGGAGGGGTGCGTCTGCATCTGGCCCATCCCGACGAGATCTCTGTCTCCTGGGTCGGCCGGGAGGATGCTCTGCGGGCGTTGCTGGCCGCCTGGCAGGTCGTGGTTCCCGAGGACCGTCCCATGCACCCGCGGGTGCTCGGGAAGCCGGGGGTGGGCAAGACCACACTCGCCTATGCGGCGGCCCGCAGCCTGGGTCGCCCCGTGTACATCTTTCAAGCCACGATGGATACGCGGCCTGAAGATCTCCTGATCACCCCCGTGGTCGGCAGCGAGGGAGAGATCCGCTACGCGGCGAGTCCGCTCGTCTCCGCCATGATCCAGGGAGGCGTGTGCATTCTCGACGAGGGGAACCGCATGAGCGAGAAGTCCTGGGCCAGCCTGGCGCCGCTGCTGGATGATCGGCTCTACATCGAGTCGATCGTATCGGGGATCAAGGTGAAGGCCCATCGAGACTTCCGCCTGACCGCGACCATGAACGACGACGCCTCGACCTACGAGCTGCCCGAGTACATTCACTCGCGCCTGCAGCCGCAGATTCTGCTGGACTTCCCGGACGAGGAGGAGGAGCGGCAGATCCTGGCGAAGCATCTGCCTTTCGCGGACGAAGAGATCCTGCAGTACGTGACCCAGTTCCTGCAGCGAGCCCACGACGCGGACGAGCGTTACACCGTGCGGGATGGCATCAACATCGCGCGCTACGCGCTGAAGCGGCTGCATCAGGGGCAGCTGGGCGGGGACTTCGAGGTCGCCCTGCGCGAGAGCGTGTCGTCGGTGCTGGGCGAAGAGGCCCTCGGCTACCTGCCGGAGCCATGAGCGCAGGCCCAGCGTCCGGGCCGGTCTTCACACTTCAGCACGGCGGCTGGCTGCATATCCTGCCCGTGTGTCACTACCAGGCTGAGTTCGCCAGCGAGGTTCGGCGCGCCATCCAAGAGCTCGAGCCCCGTATGGTCGCGGTCGAGCTGCCGTCGAACCTGACGGACGTGGTCTTGCGTGCGATCACGCGCCTGCCGCGGCTCTCCGTGGTGGTGCTCCCGTCCGCGGACGGAACCACGATCTATCTGCCGATCGAGCCGATCGATCCCGGGGTCGAGGCGCTGCGCACGGCGCGCGAGCTCGGCGTCGAGGTGGCGCTGGTGGATCTGGAGGTCGAGGGATACGCGGACTACCGCGACCCGGTACCGGACCCGTATGCGGTTCGACGCGTTGGGTTGGAGGCCTTCTACCGCGCCTATCGAGAGGGCCTGCACCCCGAAAATCCACTCGACGCGCAACGCGAGGCGGCCATGGCCTACCACCTGCAACGCCTGCATGCGAAGCACGGCGGCCCGATCCTGTTGGTCTGCGGCATGCAGCATGCCGCGGGCGTGCGCACCCGAGTGGGCTCTCCCCAGGGCATCCCCTTCGTCCGGCCGCGGCGGCCCGAGGCGATGCTCTTCCACCTCGACCCAGCGTGTCTGGGTGAGGTGCTGGCCGAGGCGCCCGCAGTGGAGGCCGTGTACGAGCTGCTGCGCTCGGGGGTGCCCGCACAGGAGGCCGAGCCGAAGGCGCCGGCGGGTCGCCAGATCGGTCCGTTCCGGATTTTGGACGGCTACGGCCCCGCGTCTGGGGAGGAGCCACTTGCCGGGCTGCGTTCCCTGGCACGCCGCTCGGGCTGGCCGCTCGACCGACTGCGTCTGCAGTTGGGGTTCTTCGAGCTGGCCGCGCGCCGCTGGCAGCGACGCAACGGGGAGACGTTGCAGCCCTGGCAGCGCGACGTCTTCGCTCGCTACGCGCGCAACCTGGCGCTCTCTGCCGGCCGCCTGGTCTGTGACGCCTACGATTTTCTGCTGGCTGTACGCGGGGTCGGGGATGAGAACCTGCTCTACGAGGCCCACGAGCTGCTCATGACCTACCCCTGGCAGGACGAAACCAGCGAGCTTCCGACCGCTCGCATCGGTGCGGAGGAGCTTCAGCTCGACACGCGAACGCTCCGCATCCGGCCCCGCTTCCACCGACCGAAGCGACGCCTGTTTCCGCTCGGAGCGCGCGGACGACGTGAGGCCTACCCGGGCGAGTGGCTGGAGGGGTTCGACGAGCACGGCTTTTGCTCGTATCCGCCTGAGGATCTGGTGATCGAGGGCTACGCCCAGTTCCTGCGCAAGAAGGGCACGGGGCTCGTCTCCGAGGAGAGCGCCCGGGTCGAGCCCTTTCGGGCCTCGATCCTGGATGGGATCGACATGCGGGAGACGCTGCGTCACTGGGCCAGCGAGCGTCGCCTGTACGTGCGCGAGCTCGGACGTGTGCCCGGGCAGGTGAGCTGCGTGGTCGTGATCTTCGACCCCGACGAAGCCGACGAGCGCTATCCCTACCGCATGACCTGGCTGGGAGAGCATGAACAGGAGTCGGACATGGCCTTCTACTCCACCGCCCCGGCACAGGGGATCGTGGGGCCGGGCATCACGCGCTGCGAGTACGGCGGTGTGCTGATGAGCTATCCGCCCCGGCGACTGCGCGAGGTCTGGAGCGACCCGGATTACCAGCTGGCCCGCACCAAGGCCGAGCTGCTGCTGCTCGCCGCTCTCGACTACAGCTCCGAGCGGCTGATCGTTCACGTCGCTGCCCGCCCTCCGCGCAGCTTGTTCAAGACGCTCGCCGACCGGCTCGATCGCAAGATCGTGCACATCCCGCTGGGACAGCTCTCGCCCCAGAGCCTCAAGCGCATCCGCGTCTTCCACATCCTGGCGGGAAGAGGCAAGCGCGAGGTCGCCTCCGAGTACATCCGGTGAGCGTGCCGGGCGCCGAGCCCCACGCGCTCTCGGACGGGGTGCGCGCGCTGCTGCTGCTGCTCTTCGGTGCAGCGACTGTGGGGGTGATCGAGCTGGCCGCGGATATGTCCTTCGGGCGCCCCGACCTGCTGCTCTTCGCCGTCAGCCTGGGGGCGATCGTGACGGCGCTGGCCTGGGTTCTCATCCTGGCCATCGCCCGCAGCATGGCCTGGGCGCTTGTGATGGGCGTAGGCGTGTGGGTCCCGTATGTGAACCTGGTCCTGGCCAGCGTTTACGTGCGGCGCTACTGGAGCCGGGGGGGCCGCGCGCCGGCGCTCCTGGGGCTGGCCGGGTTCCTCGGACAGACGATCGCGTCAATCCGAGTCTTGCTCCCCGGCCTCCCGCCCCTGGTGTGACGGCAGGGAGCGGCCCGCGACCTTCACGAAGCTGCCCAGGATGCGGTAGGTGATACCCCAGATCGTGTAGCGATCGTAGCGGAAGGCCGGATAGCTGCCGCGGAAGCCCTCGCGCTCGAAGCGGTAACGCACCGCGGACTGGGGGTCGAGAATCCAGGGCAGAGGAATCCAGACCGCCGAGCTCACCTCGTGGTTGGGGCGCAGCTCGGGCCGCTCGGGAAGCTCGTACACGTAGCTGGCTACGAGTATGTGCTGGTCCGGGGGTCTTCCGCCGATTGCGTCATCCAGGCGGCCGAGCGGACGCGACAGGCGTACCCCGATCTCCTCCCACGTCTCGCGTGTCGCGGTGGCCTCGAGGTCGCGGTCGTCTGCAGCGTAACGGCCTCCCGGGAATGCCATCTGACCCGACCAGGGATCGCGCTCGGACTGGGCGCGCTCGATCAACAGCAGCTCGGGCGGCGCGCCCGGAGGCTCATGGACGATCACGGCCACCGCCGCCTCGACGGCGATCCCGCCCGACCGCTGCGCCAGGACCGGCTGATGTAGGGCCAGGCCCTCCCGGATGGCGGCAAGATTGGGCATGGGTTGTGGGGAATTTACCGGCTGGACGGCTATCCTGCTGCCCCGTGGGCTACATCCTGCTAACGAACGATGACGGGCTGGACTCGCCGGCTCTAGTGCCGTTCGCATGTGCGTTAGCCAAAGTCGCCACGGTGCGGACGGTGGTTCCGGACCGGGAGCGAAGCTGGATCTCGAAGGCGATCTCCCGCTGGGACGAGCTTCATGTGCGCGAGCTGGTCCGGGATGGGCTGGAGCTGGTGACGGTGGCCGGATTTCCGGCCGACTGCACCAATCTCGGGGTGCATTCGCTGTTCGATACGCCGCCCGACATGGTCGTCTCCGGCGTCAACATCGGGCTCAACACGGGGCTCGGATTCTTCCTCTCGAGCGGGACCGTGGGCGCGGCCATGGAGGGCTGGATCGCTGGGCTACCCGCGCTGGCTTTCTCGGTGGGGATCCCGGACCAGGACCGTGAATGGAAGGCGCGCATCAAGCAAGGCGAGTTCGCCGACGTATGGCCACGGGCTGCGGCTCTGTCCGCCGAGATCGTGGGGACCGTGCGGCAGAGCGGCTTTCCTGCGGGGGTGGACCTGCTCAACGTGAATTTCCCCGTGGGTGCCGACCTGCACACACCGCGTGTGGTGACCCGCCTGGCTAACGTCGGCTACGAACGGTTGTTTCGCTGCAAGCAAGAGGGGATCTACGTGCATGACGCATCGGGTCAAATCCGGGAGTCCGGTGATCTGAACGGTACCGACATCTCGATTTTGCGCGAGGGTCGTGTGTCGATTACCCCAGTGCGGCTAGCCCATGCGGCAAAGCTCGACCCCGAGCTCAAGCGACGCTTGGAGAAAAGCTCCGGCTAGGCTAACGCGGGCCGACCTGTTTTCGGCTCTAGTGTGTATTGGTGCTTCCCAGGGGAATCCACAGCGGGTAGACTGAGCTGAGAGAGGTGTTAATCGGCGTCGCGCACGCCGCATTGGTCGGGGGGCCTCACCCATTCGTCGACTCATCGCCTTCATTAATGAGAAGGGAGGCAGCTGTAAGACCACGCTCGCCTCCAATGTGGGTGATTACCTCTCGCGGGTGAAGGGGCAACGCGTCCTGCTGGTCGACCTTGACCCGCAGGGCCAGCTCGGCAAGTGCTTGGGGGTGGACGTGGGCGCGGTCCGCAAGACCGCACTCGACATGCTGCTGGACGTGGTCGTGGGCGAGGAGACCAATCCTGCGCTGCCAGTGGTGAAGGCGCGTCATCCGCTGCTGGACCTGATCCCCGCCAACAAGTCGCTGGCGCTGTTTCCACAGGAGGTCGCGGCGCATCGCGGAGAGGAGTACTTCTACCTCAGGGAGGCGCTGGAGCAGGCGCACGACTACGACTTCATCCTGTTTGACGCACCTCCTTCGTTCGGGACCATCACGCTCAACATCCTGCTCGCGGCCAACGAAATCCTGATGCCCGTGCCCCTGACTTACCTGGCGCTGGATGGGGCGGCCGAGCTGACGCGGACGGTGGAGATGGTACGGAGTCGCTTCGGCCATCCAGCCCTGCGGATCTCGCTCGTGGTTCCCACCTTCGCCCGCCGCACGAAGCTCGCGGCGGAGATCCTGGAGAAGCTGCGTCAGCATTTCCCCAAGCAGATCTCGCGGACCGTCCTAGGCTACTCGGTGCTGATCGATCAGGCCCAGAGTCTTGCCAAGACCATCTTTGAACACGCGCCGCGCTCACCGGCCGCGCGCTGGATCAGCGCGATCGGGGAGGAGCTGCTCGAGCGGGATCCCGCGGAGGGGCATGGATGAAACCACAGAGCCCACACACGGAGCAGGCGCTTGGGAGCGATCCCTTCACCCAGGGGGATGGGACGTTGCCGTTCTTGATCCGGCTGCGGGAGCACACGCTCCGAGTGGTGACTGAGAACGGGGAGCCACGCAGCCGGCCGGCTCCCAGCGAGGCCCCGAAGAGCGCCCCGGACCTCGGCCCCCCGGTGCCAGAGGTTCCGAGCTTCGATGACACCGATGAGCCGTCGAGCTGGATGGATCGTGTGGCCGGCATGCTGCTCGAACCAGAGGACGAGGAGCGGCTGGTCACTCTCGCCAACACGCTCAACGCGCGTCCGTATGACGTCCTGGGGCTCTCTCCGCGCGTGACTCGGCGCGCGCTCAGCGTGTTCAAGCTGCTATACCGCTACTACTTCCGCGTCGAGAGCTCCGGTCATCAGGTTTTGCCCGAGAAGGGCGGAGCCATCCTCGCGGCGAATCACGGCGGGCTTTTGCCCTTCGACGCGTCCATGGCCATCGTCGACGTGTTTCTGCACGCGACCCCGCCACGGCTGCTGCGCACGGTCGTCGACCGCTGGGCCGGCACACTGCCCTTCGTGAACATTTTCTATGCCCGGGTGGGTCAGATCATCGGCAGCCAGGACAACTTCCGCGAGCTGCTTCAGGATGGTCAGCTGGTGCTGGTCTTCCCGGAAGGGCTGCCCGCGGCGCGCAAGCGCGCCGCAGAGCGCTACGTGCTGCAGAACTTCCACCTGGGTTTCATCGAGGAGTCCATGCGCAACCACGTGCCGATCGTGCCGGTGGCGCTCGTGGGTCCGGATGATCAGGCGCCGATTTTGTACGACGTCGGACCCCTTGCCAGGATGCTGGGCCTGCCCATCTTCCCCATCACGCCCACCTTCCCCTGGCTGGGTCCGCTGGGTCTATTGCCCTACCCAGTGAAGTACGAGATCCGCTACGGTGAGCCTTTCCGCTTCTACGAAGAATACCCGGCCGAGTCTGCCGAGGACCCGCACGCGGTGCGCTACATGGCCGAGCAGGTGAGGCGCCGCATCCAGGAGATGGTCGATCAACGGGTGCTGGTGCGGCGCAACAAGGGGACCTGAGCCATGCAGCACGTCCTGGTTACGCACCTTGACTCGCTCGTCGGTCGGCGCCTGGTCAAGGCTCTCTATCACGATCCCGACGTGGCCCTGGTCCTCGGCACGGGCACCGGCCCGCGCCCCAGCTTCCTCGATGCCTACCGTGAGAAATGCGCCTATCAGCGCCTCGATCTCGCCAAGGCGCGGCACCTGACGAGCCTCTTCCGCTCCGAGCGCTTTGCCCTGGCCCAGGTGAACGCCGTGATCCATCTGCCGTTCGTGAGCGAGAACATGGCGGAGCGCATCCCTGGGAACGTGCCGTCGCTCGTCTCGGAGACGCGGCGCCTGCTGGAGCAGTGCAAGAAGCGCCGGGCCATCGAGCGCTTCGTCTATCTCTCGTCCGCCTTCGTGTATCGGCCCGAGCCGGGGAACGTGAACATCTTCAGTGAGGATCAGCTGCTGGGCTTCGAGGCCGATGGAGACCCCCTGGTTCGGGCCTGGATCGATGCCGACTTGATCTGCCAGGGTGAGCTCAACGATCCCCACCTCAAGATGACCATCCTGCGCGCCGCGACCATTGTCACGGAAACGGGTGAGTTTCTGCAGAGCCCCCCGCTTTCGCGGCCCGGGCCTCCCCTCGGATTCAATCCCATTCTCTCGCTGGTGGCGGACCGGGACGTCGGCCGTGCGCTGGTCCTGGCTCTGCACGGTGACCGGCCGGGGATTTACAACATCGCAGGGCGGGAAGCTTTTCCCTGCTCGGAGCTGCAACGAGGGTCCAACCGCTTCGGGCCGCTGCCGATTCCGCGCCTGGTTTCGAGCGCGTTCTCCCTGCTCAATCGGGGGCTGGGCCGCTCACGCCGGCGTTACAGCGGCTTTGAGCGCTACGGTGTGGTCCTGAACACGCGTCGTGCCGCGGAGGCACTCGGGTTCGAGCCCCAGTACCGGATTGAGGTGCGCGGCCGCGGACCCGACCTCCGCGTTGACACCGTCCGCTGTCGTTAGGCTAGTGCGCGTATGGCACGTGACTTCGTGCGTGCCTTAGCTACCCGGGTATCGGTGGGCAGAGCCCGCCTG
>Ga0209980_10000876_pt1 | contig 16441 bp, 15 predicted proteins | sample CR02metaG_FD_183611 | JGI IMG/M metagenome (GOLD analysis project Ga0209980, IMG submission 183611) | Deep subsurface microbial communities from Mariana Trench to uncover new lineages of life (NeLLi) - CR02 metaG (SPAdes) (version 2) | ecosystem: Environmental > Aquatic > Marine > Ocean trench...
CGCTCGGTCTCGATCTCGGCCTCGGCCATTTTCGGGTCGCGCAGGATGTCGGCGATCAGGTCCAGCGCCAGCGGCACATCGGCCGACAGGACGCGGGCGTAATAGGCGGTGCGCTCGCGCGAGGTGTAGGCGTTGAGATAGCCGCCCACGTCCTCGATCTCCTCGGCGATCTGGCGGGCGCTGCGCCGCCCGGTGCCCTTGAAGGCCATGTGTTCGAGGAAATGGGCGATGCCGTTCTCCTCGACGCTCTCGTGGCGCGCGCCGGCATCGACCCAGACCCCCAGCGAGGCCGAGGCCAGCCCCGGCATCCGCTCGGTGACGATGCGAAAGCCGTTCGGCAGGGTATCGAGCTGAACCGTCATGCTCGCCGCTCCACCATCCGATTTTGGCGCACCAGCGCCTCGACCGCAGCCAGATCGTTCGGCACCACCGTCACCCGCTCCTCGCGCCGGTAGAGATCGGCCAGCCGCGCCGGCAGCGCGGGGCGCACCCCGCAGGCTTCCCCGACCGCGTCGGGGAACTTCGCGGCGTGCGCGGTGCCGAGCGCGATCATCGGCACCGATGCGTCGCCCCGGCACGCCTCGGCCGCCACCACGCCGATGGCGGTGTGGGGGTCCAGCACCGGCCCGCCCTCGCGGGCGACGCGGGCAATCATCGCCCCGGCCGCCGCCTGGTCCACGCGCACCGAGGAGAACCCCTCGTTCAGCCGGGTCAGCGCCCCCTGGCTGAGGGCGAACCGGCCGCTCTCGCCCAGCTCCGCCATCGACTGCGCCACAGCACCGCCGTCACCGTCGTAGAGCTCGAACAGCAGCCGTTCGAAATTGGAACTGACCTGGATGTCCATCGAGGGGGCGATGGTGGGCGTCACCCCCTGCGTCTCGTAGACCCCGGTCTCCAGCGTCCGGTGCAGGATGTCGTTCTCGTTGGTGGCGATGATCAGCTGCGCCACCGGAAGCCCCATGCGCCGGGCGATGTGGCCGGCGAAGATGTCGCCGAAGTTGCCCGTCGGCACCGCGAACGAGACCGCGCGGCCCGGCGCCCCCAGCGCCACCGCGGCGGTGAAATAATACACCACCTGGGCCAGCACCCGGGCCCAGTTGATCGAGTTCACCGCCGCCAGCCCGACCTCGTCGCGGAACTCGAAATCGTTGAACATCGCCTTGAGCAGCGCCTGGCAGTCGTCGAAATCGCCCTCGACGGCGATGGCATGGACATTGGCCTCCGAGGGTGTGGTCATCTGGCGCCGCTGCACCTCCGAGACCCGGCCCTGCGGGTAGAGGATGAACACATCCGCCGTGTCCAGCCCGCGAAACGCCTCGATCGCCGCCGAGCCGGTGTCGCCCGAGGTGGCGCCGACGATGGTCACCCGCTCGCCGCGGCGCTTCAGCACCGCCTCGAACATCTGGCCGATGAGCTGCATGGCCACGTCCTTGAACGCCAGCGTCGGGCCGTGATGCAGCTCCAGCACCCAGTCGTTCGGCCCGATCTGCACCAGCGGGCAGCGCGCCGCATGGCCGAAGCCGGCATAGGCGCGGCCGATGATGGCGCGAAACTCGTCGTCGGTGAAACAGTCGCCGACGAAGGGCCGCATGACCCAATAGGCGGCGTCCTCGTAGCTCAGACCCGCCAGCCCGGCGATCTCGGCCACGCTCAGCACCGGCACCGATTCGGGCACATAGAGGCCGCCGTCACGGGCCAGCCCGCTCAGCATCGTCTCCTCGAAAGCCAGCACCGGCGCCTGGCCCCTTGTGCTCACATAGCGCATGAGTTTTCGATCTTCCCTGCTTGGACACCGGCTCATAACCCAGTGTGGCGCCGCCCACAACGTCTACGCAGAGAGCGGCGGAAAGATGTCGCGAACCGGTTTAGCCCGCACCCTGGCGTTCGCGCTCGCGCCGGACCAGAAGGGCGCTCATCACCGCCCAGATCAGCGCCAACGAGAACCAGGTGATGGCGTATTGCAGGTGGTCGTTGGTCAGGTTGACGCCCAGCCGCAGCGGCCTGGGCCAGTCCCCGCCACCCAGAGAATCACCGGGCGTCCCACCATATGACTCGGCCGCGATCAGCAGCGGCTCGGTCCCCAGCGCCTCGGCCATGGGCGCCAGGTCGCGGGCGAACCAGATGTTGGCCTCGCGGTCCGGCGCCGGCGTGAAACCGTCGGCCTCGTCGGGCCAGTAGAGCGCGCCCACCACCTCGACCGGGCCGGCGGGCCGGTAACCGGCGTCCTTCGCCGCTTCGGGCACATAGCCGAGATCGGCCAGAACCACCCGGCCAGAGGCGTCCGTCAGCGGCACGATCACCCGGAACCCCGGCCCGTAGGGTATCAGCGAGGTCAGCACATGCAACTCGCCGCTGCCAATTCGCCCGGTGACGCGCACCCGCAGAAAGGCGTCCCGCGCCGGGTCGGGCGAGACCGGCAGCGCCACCGGGTCGGCCGCCAGCCGCTGCTCCAGCCGGGCGATCAGAGCTTCCTTCCGGGCCAGCCGCTCGACCTGCCAGGCGCCCAGCCCGCTCAGCACGGCGGTGCCGACGAGCCCGAAGATGATCGCCGCAGCGACGCCAGATCTCACCCGCATCTCCCCAAAAGCGAACCGCCGCCCGGCCAGGGCGGCGGCGTTTCTCGATGTCCCGGGCCGCCCTACCCTTTTGTTTTGACGCAATTTCCGAGTCGCCGAATGACCCTATTCGGCTCGAAATTGCTCAGGCGCCCCAGATATAGACCGAGGCGAACAGGAACAGCCAGACCACATCGACGAAGTGCCAGTACCAGGCCGCCGCCTCGAAGCCGAGGTGCTGGGTCGGCGTGAAATCGCCCTTGGTCGAGCGCAGCAGGCAGACGGCCAGGAAGATCGTGCCGATGATGACATGGAAACCGTGGAAGCCGGTCGCCATGAAGAAGGTCGATCCGTAGATGCCGCCGGTGAAGGCGAACTCCGCGTGGGCGTATTCATAGGCCTGGAAGATGGTGAACAGCGCGCCCAGCGCCACCGAGGCGATCAGCCCCCAGAGCAGCGCCGGGCGCTTGCCCTCGATCAGCGCATGGTGCGCCCAGGTCACGGTGCAGCCGGACAGCAGCAACACCAGGGTGTTGATCAGCGGCAGCTCCCAGGCGTTGAAGGGGATGACGCCCTCCGGCGGCCAGCTCGCCGCCAGCACCTTGGTGCCGACGATCTCCCCCATCGGGAAGATCGCGTGCTTGAAGAAGGTCCAGAACCAGGCCGAGAAGAACATCACCTCGGAGATGATGAACAGGATGAAGCCCATGCGGATGCCGATCCGCACCACCGGCGTGTGGTCGCCGGTATTGCCCTCGGCGGCCACATCCGACCACCACACAAACATGGTGTAGAGCACGCCAGCCAAGCCGATCAGCGCCACCCACGGCGTGATGTCGTGGAACCAGAGCACCGCGCCAAGAAACATGGTGAAGCCGCTGGCGGCGCCCATGAACGGCCACAGGCTGGGGTCGATGATGTGGTAGTCGTGTCGCTTCTCGTGGGCCATCAGGTCCTCCGTTCCCCCATTCTCCAGTCCCGGCGTCAGTTGACGCCCACGCCGGTCATGGTCTGGCCCAGCGCGGCCTGGCTGTCCAGTTCGGTCTCATAGAAAGTGTAGGACAGCGTGATCGTCGTCACGCCCTCGGTCTCGGGATCGTCGACCATCTTCGGGTCGACATAGAAAGTCACCGGCATCGTCACCCGCTGGCCGGGCTGAAGCACTTGCTCGGTGAAGCAGAAGCAGTCGATCTTGGCGAAATATCCCCCCACCGAGAACGGCGAGACGTTGTAGCTGGCGGTGCCGGCGATCACCCGGTCGGTCGGGTTGTAGGCCTCGTAGAAGGCCAGCGCGGTCTCGCCGATGCGGAGCTGAATCTTCGTCTGGACGGGGCGGAACTCCCACGGCATGCCGCGCACGGTCGAGGCGTCGAAGCGCACGGTGACCATGCGCTCGAGCACCCGGTCGGAACCCTCGGTGGCGACCTGCGTGGTGCCGCCGAACCCGGTCACCCGGCAGAACATGTCGTAGAGCGGCACCGCCGCCCAGGCCAGCCCGGCCATGCCCAGCCCGACCGCGACCAGCGGGATCGCTTTGCGGCGCAGGTCGGGCCGGCGCAAATTGGGGGGGTGCTTGCGCTCGCTCATCTCAGCCCCACGGGTTCCCGGCATTGCTGCCCATCTTGGCGACGGTCACCCAGAACAGCAGCGCGGCGAAGGCCAGCAGCACCGCAAGCAGGCCGTAGTTGCGGCTGCGGCGGCGGCGGTGAAGCTCGTGATCCTTGCGCATCGTCCCACCCCTCTCAGAACCAGACCGGCCAGTCGAAGCCGCCAGCGAACGCCCCCAGCACCGCCCCCAGAATCGCCTCGGCGATGAAGGCGCTGAACAGCGCGAAGAGATAGACGATCGAGACCCCGAACATCCTCTTCTCGGCCCGGTAGCCATCGGCGACCGCGATATCCTGGCCACGCCTTGAGACCCGCCACGCGCTCCGCAGGAAGGCCAGGTTCGCCGCCAGCGCCACCGCCAGATAGACCGGCCCGCCCGCCACCGTGAAGGCGGGCGCGATCGAGACCGGCACCAGCACCAGGGTGTAGAGCCAGATCTGGCGCCGCGTCGAGGCTTCCCCCGCCACCACCGGCATCATCGGCACCCCGGCCCGGGCATAGTCCTCGTTGCGGAACAGCGCCAGCGCCCAGAAATGCGGCGGCGTCCAGACGAAGATCACCAGGAACATCAGCACCGAGGCGGCCGACACCTCGCCGGTCGCCGCCGCCCAGGCGATCATCGGCGGGAAGGCGCCCGCCGCACCGCCGATGACGATGTTCTGCGGCGTCGAGCGTTTCAGCCACATGGTGTAGACGACGGCGTAGAAGAAGATGGTGAAGGCCAGCAGGCCCGCGGCCAGCGGATTGGCGAACACCGACAGCATCAAGACCGAGATCAGCGACAGCCCGAGACCGAAGCCGAGCGCCTCGCCCGGCTCGATCACGCCGCTGGGAACGGGCCGGTTGCGGGTGCGGCGCATCCGGGCATCGATATCCGCGTCCCACCACATGTTCAGCGCGCCCGCCGCCCCGGCCCCGACGGCGATGCACACCAGGCTCGCCACCGCCACCGCCGGGTGGACCCAGACCGGCGCCGCCACCATGCCCGCCAGCGCGGTGAAGACCACCAGCGACATCACCCGCGGTTTCAGCAGCAGGACAAAATCGCGGAACTCCGGTTCCGCGCTTCGCGGCGCCTCGCTGATCCGGGCTGCGCTGATCTGTGCTGGGGAGATCTCGGTCAAAACAGTGCTCTCCGGTCGCCGGGGAAGCCCCCGGACTGCCCCACCCCTACTCGGCCGCGGCCAGCCTGGTGGTCGCGGTTGCGTTCATCGCCTGCTGGGTCTGCACCCACGCGTCGTAGTCCTCTTGACTGACGACCTCGACCACGATCGGCATGTAAGAGTGGTTCAATCCGCAAAGCTCCGAGCACTGGCCGTAGAAAACACCGGTCTCCTCGGCCCGGAACCAGGTCTCGTTGAGCCGCCCCGGCATCGCATCGATCTTCGAGCCGAAGGAGGGGATGGTCCAGGCGTGGATCACGTCCGACGCCGTGACCAGGACATGGACGACGGCGTTGACCGGCACCACCACCCGGGTATCGGTCGCAAACAGCCAGTCGTCGGCGGTGTAGCCATGTTCCGCCAGTTCGTCCTTCTGCAGCATCACCGCGTCGAACTCGATCCCCTCGTCGGGATACTCGTAGCTCCAGTACCACTGGCTGCCGGTCGCCTTGATGGTCAGGTCGGGCTCGGGAACATCGAGTTGCAGGAACAGCAGCCGGAGCGAGGGAATCGCGATGATCACCAGGATCAGCACCGGGAACGCGGTCCATGCGACCTCGAGCGTCGCATTGTGGGTGAAGGTCGCGGGCTTCGGATTGGCCCGCTTGTTGAACCGCACGATCACGATCAGCATCAGCAACGTCACGAAGACCGAAATCGCCGTGATGATGATGAGCAGGAAGTTGTCCAGCCACTGGATGTCGCGCGCCACCTCGGTCACCGGCCGCTGGAAGCCCATGGCCTTGTCGACCGGCCGCCCGGCGACCTCCCCGGCCATCGCCATTGCGCCGGAGAGCGACATGACGCCCGCCATCATCCAGGCCGAAAGGTTCGCGATCCGCATAGCTGTATTCCCGTCGTTCCGGTGGCGACAGGCCCGAATGGCCGGGCCACGCCCCGATTTGCCTTTTCCCTGCCAGTCTAACACCATAATGACTGGCCGAGAGCAAGCTTGCATTTTTCGCCCAGACGCCGCCATTTTGCGCGTGAGCCCTGTCGGGACCGAAATTTTTTTGCACCAGGAACCAGCGAATGCCCACCATCGACGCCCCGTTTCGCCCCTTCGAGACCGACCTCGACGAGACCCGCGCGCTGGCCGTCCTGCGCGCGGCGGTCGCCGGTGGCGATGACGGCGAGCTGTTTCTGGAGCGCCGCCGGTCGGAATTCCTCGCCTTCGACGACGGGCGGCTGCGCAACGCCTCGTACGATTCGGGCACCGGCTTCGGCCTGCGCGCGGTGGCCGGTGGTGCTGCCGGATACGCCCATTCCACGGAGCTGAGCGAGGCGGCCCTGAGCCGGGCGGCGGAGACGGCGCGCCTCGCCGTGCGCGCCGGCGGCGGCGTGATGGCCCCGCCCCCGCCGGGCACCAACCGCCGCCTCTACGAGGCGATCGACCCGGTCTCGGAGCACCCTCTGGCGGTGAAAATCGACCTCCTGCGAGAGATCGACGCCTATCTGCGCGGCAAGGACCGCCGGGTGGTCCAGGTCTCCGCCTCGCTGGCCGGCGGGGTGCAGGAGATCGAGATCCTCCGCCCCGAGGGCGGCCGGGTCCGCGACCACCGGCCGATGTCGCGCCTCAACATCTCGGTCATCGTCGAGAAAGGCGGGCTGCGCGAATCGGGGTCCAGCGGCGCCGGCGGCCGCCAGGGCTACGACGGCCTGATCCAGCCGGCCAACTGGAAGGCGATGGCCGACGAGGCGCTGCGCCAGGCGCTGGTCAACCTCGAGGCCGAGGACGCGCCGGCCGGGGTCATGGAGGTGGCGCTCGGCCCCGGCTGGCCCGGCATCATGCTGCACGAGGCGATCGGCCACGGGCTGGAGGGCGATTTCAACCGCAAGGGCACCTCGGCCTTCACCGAGCTGATGGGCCAGCGCGTCGCCGCCCCCGGCATCACCGTCATCGACGACGGCACCATCCCCGGGCGCCGCGGCTCGCTGACCGTCGACGACGAGGGCACGCCGACCAGTCGCACCGTGCTGATCGAGGACGGGATCCTGGTGGGCTACATGCAGGACCGCCAGAACGCCCGGCTGATGGGGTCGGCGCCCACCGGCAACGGGCGGCGCCAGTCCTACGCCCACATCCCGATGCCGCGCATGACCAACACCATCATGCTGGGCGGCGAGGCCAGCCCCGACGACATCGTCGCCAGCATCAAGGACGGCATCTACGCGGTGAATTTCGGCGGTGGCCAGGTCGACATCACCAACGGCAAGTTCGTGTTCTCCTGCACCGAGGCCTACCGGGTGAAGAACGGCAAGATCCTGCACCCGGTCAAGGGCGCCACCCTGATCGGCGACGGGCCGTCGGCGTTGCGACGGATTCGCGCCGTCGGCAACGACATGGCGATGGACCCCGGCATCGGCACCTGCGGCAAGAACGGCCAGGGCGTGCCGGTCGGCGTCGGCCAGCCGACCCTGCTGATCGAGGGGCTGACGGTGGGCGGCGCGGGGGCGGCGTAGAAGCCCCTCTCCCCGCGGGAGAGGGGTTGGGGAGAGGCGCCGCGCGCCAGCGCGGCGGGACCGCCCCTCCCGATGTCTGCGTTCGGGCCCAAACCGATCACAGACCCGTACATCGGTGACCTTCGCCTTTGTGCCAAACCCGGCTGTTCAGTGCATCGCCCAAGGATGACCGCTAACCGGCCCTGAGCGGACGTTGTCGTCCGCGCGGCCAGCAAGGGTGCGTGCTCGCACGCACCCTATTTTTCGTATTACATTCAAATTCAACAACTTAACCCCCGTTGCACGCGTGCAACCCGCGCTTTTTCACACCCGGCTCCCGCTGGCCGCGCTGCCTCACCCGCTCCGCTTCGCCGCCTCCTCGCGGTAGGGGCTGGCCGGGTAGACCCCCAGCACTTTCAACTTCTTGCAGAAGAAGGCGAGCTCCTCCAGCGCCAGTTCCACCGGGCGGTCGTCGGGGTGGCCCTCGACCTCGGCGTAGAACTGGGTCGCGGTGAACGAGCCGTTCACCATGTAGCTCTCCAGCTTGACCATGTTGACGCCGTTGGTGGCGAAGCCGCCCATCGCCTTGTAGAGCGCCGCCGGCACGTTGCGGACGTCGAACACGAAGCTGGTCATGGCGTTGCCGTCGAGCCGGTCGGCCTCGATCTTCTGGCGCGACATGGCCAGGAACCGGGTGGTGTTGTGGTCGGCGTCCTCGATGTCCTCGGCCAGGACCTCCAACCCGTTCAGCTCCCCGGCCAGCGTCGAGGCGATGGCGGCGTGGCTCTTGGCACCCGCCTCGGCCACCTGCACCGCACTGCCCGCGGTATCGCCACCGGTGACCGGCTTGATGCCATGGGCCTTGAGGAACCGCCGGCACTGGCCCAGCGCCACGGTGTGGCTCTGGGCCTCGCTTATGTCCGCCAGCCGGGCCCCGGGAACGCCGAGAAGCTGCAACCGGATCGGCACGAAATGCTCGCGGATGATGTAGAGCCCGCTTTCCGGCAGCAGGTGGTGGATGTCCGCCACCCGGCCATAGAGCGAATTCTCGATCGGCAGCATCGCCAGGCGGGCCTCGCCATGGCGCACCTCGGCGATCGCCTCCTCGAAGGTCGGGCAGGGCACCGGTTCCATGTCCGGATAGGTCTCGCGGCACGCCTGATGCGAATAGGCGCCAAGCTCGCCCTGGAAGGCGATCCTGCCCTGAGCCGTGCTGTTCATCCCGTGATCTCCGCATTTTTGGCCCGGTTGGGCATTTGGTCGCGCCTTATACGTCTTGGCAAAGCGCGCGGGAAGGCGCTATTGATGCGCGAAATTCACGCGGATAGACTGTGCGGGCCTGACGAAGGGGGAACCAGCCATGAATTCTCACAAGGTGAACATGTATGTCGGCACGCTCATCGGGGCGCTGCTGGTCTTCCTGCTGCTCGGCTTTTTCTCCGAGCTGATCTTCGTCGGCCGCGGCCCCGACGAGCACGCGGCGCTAGCCTTTGCGGTCGAGATCGAGGAGGACGCCGGCGACACCGAGGAAGCCGCTGTCGATGTCGCCGCGCTGATCGCGGCGGCCGACGTGGCCAAGGGCGAGAAGCTGTTCGGCAGGTGCAAGGCCTGCCACAAGCTCACCGACGGCGCCAACGGTGTTGGCCCCTTCCTCTGGGGTGTTGTCGGCCGCCCGATCGGCACCGCCCCCGGCTTTAAATATTCCGCCGAAATGGCCGACCACGGCGGCAACTGGTCTCTCGACAACCTGCTGGGTTTCCTCGAGGCGCCGAAGAAATGGGCGCCGGGCACCAAGATGGCGTTCAAGGGCCTGCCCAAGATCGAGGATCGGATCAACGTGATCGTCTACCTGAACGAGGCCGACGGCTCGCCGGCACCGCTGACCGAGTAAGCCACCGTTCCTTGGCGCCTGTTCCAAAAGCCGCAAATGCGGCTTTTGGGCGCTCCGCCCCCCACCCCACCTCCCCGCCCAACCACCGATGGTACCCCATGAATCATCGGGGCAAGATCGGTGGTTGGGCGGGGAGGTGGGGTGGGGGGCGGAGCCGTCAGGGCAAACTCTCCAAAAACAGGGGCTGCGCGCCGCGCGGCCCCGTATTTATGCCGGATATCCGCCCCCCGCGCTTGAAACGCCCCCGCCTACCCCCTAACCGTTATGACAAACAAGACAGGAGGCAGGGCATGATCTGGACACGGCGCGATGTCGGGCGGCTGGCGGCCGGCGCGGGCGCGATCGCAGCGCTGCCGCCGGGGCTGGCACCCGGGTTGGCTTGGGGCGCCGGGACCACGGTCTCGCACGGCGTCTCGGCCTTCGGCGATCTGAAATACCCGGCCGGGTTCGCACGGTTCGATTACGTCAACCCCGACGCACCGGTCGGGGGCGTGTTTTCGACCGGGTTCGGCGGCGGCACGTTCGACAGTCTCAACACGCATATTCTCAAGGGCAATCCGGCCATCGGGATGGGCCTGACCTTCGATTCGCTGATGACCGGCGCCGATGACGAGGCGGATTCAATTTACGGTCTTGTGGCCAGATCGATCGAATACCCGGCCGACCGGCTCTGGGCCGCCTTCGAGTTGCGCCAGGAAGCGCGCTTCTCCGACGGCTCGCCGGTCACCGCCGAGGATCTGGTCTTCACCTTCGAGATCCTGCGCGACAAGGGCCACCCAAGTTTCCGCCTCCAACTCGCGGCCGTCACCGGCGTCACCGCGGAGGGGCCGCTGCGGGTGCGCTACGACTTCCACCCGGAGGCGCCGCGCCGCGATCTGCCGATGACCGTGGCGGGCCTGCCGATCCTCTCGAAAGCCTATTACCAGACCCGCGACTTCACCGAATCGACCCTGGAGGCGCCGCTCGCCTCCGGCCCCTACATGGTCGAGAAGGCCGTGCCCAACCGCACCATCACCTACCGCCGCCGCGACGATTACTGGGGCTGGCACCTGCCGGTGAACCGGGGGCGCTGGAATTACGGGCGCATCCGGTTCGAGTATTTCCGCGACCGCTCCGCCTCCTTCGAGGCGTTCAAGGCCGGCGCCTACACCTTCAACGAGGAATTCTGGTCCAAGCTCTGGGCCACCGGCTATGACTTCCCCGCGCTCCGGCGCGGCGACGTGGTCCGCGAAACGATCCCGGACAACACGCCCTCCGGCAGCCAGGGATACTGGTTCAACCTGCGCCGCAAGAAGTTTCAGGATCCGAAGGTGCGCGAGGCGATCTCGATCGCCTTCGACTTCGAATGGTCCAACTCGCGGCTGTTCTACAAGCTCTACAACCGCACCGACAGCTTCTTCGAGGGCGGCCCGATGCAGGCCGCGGGCAAGCCCACGCCGGGCGAACTGGCGCTCTTGGAGCCGCTGGCGGACCAGCTTCCCCCCGGCGTCATCGACGACCCGGCCTATGCGCCACCGGTGTCCGACGGCTCGGGCCGGAACCGCAAGTCCCTGCGTCGGGCCGCCCAACTGCTTGATGACGCCGGCTGGAAGGTGCGTGACGGCCTGCGGCGCAACGACAAGGGCGAAACCCTTACGATCGAGTTCCTCGAAACATCGGGCAGCGCCTTCGACCGGATCACCGTTCCCTACACCAAGAACCTGAAGAAGATCGGCGTCGATGCCCAGCACCGCCAGGTCGACCCGGCACAGTACGCGCGCCGCATCGAGACCTTCGACTTCGACATCGTGGTCAGCCGAAAGGTCATGAGGCTGACCCCCGGGGTCGAACTTCGCCGGTATTTCCACTCGGGCAGCGCGAATTCGGATGGGTCGCAAAACTACGCCGGGGTTGCCAGCCCGGTGGTTGACGCGCTGATCGACGCGATCGAGCGGACGACCAACCGTCAGCAGCTTACCAACGCGGTGAAGGCGCTCGACCGGGTTCTGCGGGCGATGCACATCTGGGTGCCGCAATGGCACAAGGGTACGCACACGGTCGCCTACTGGGATATCTACGGGCGGCCCGCGGTCGAGCCCCTCCTTTCGCTCGGCGAAATCGACCTGTGGTGGATCGATCCCGAAAAGCACGCCCGCCTCAAGGATCAGGTCGGGGGCTGATCGATGGGCGTTTATATCCTCCGGCGGCTTTTGCTGATCGTCCCGACGCTGTTCGGGATCATGGTGCTGAACTTCGTCATCATCCAGTTCGCCCCCGGCGGCCCGGTCGAGCAGATCATCTACCAGCTCGAGCAAGGCAGCGAAGGCAGCGGCGCCACGGACCGCTTCACCGGCTCCGGCGACGGGCTCCAGGGCACGACCGACGTGGCCGGCACCGGCCGGAGCAGCTATCGCGGCTCGCAGGGGCTGGAGCAGGAGCTGAAGGACGAGCTTACCAAACAGTTCGGCCTCGACCGCCCGCCGCTGGAACGCTTCGGGTTGATGCTGTGGAACTACGCCCGGTTCGATTTCGGCGAGAGCTTCTACCGCTCGGTCAGCGTCATCGACCTGATCGTCGAGAAGATGCCGGTCTCGATCTCGCTCGGCCTCTGGACCACGCTGATCGCCTATCTGGTGTCGGTGCCGCTCGGCGTCGCCAAGGCGGTGCGCGACGGCAGCCGCTTCGACGCGGTCACCTCCGGCGTCATCGTCGCCGCCTATTCGATCCCCAGCTTCCTGTTCGCGATCGTGCTGCTGGTGCTGTTCGCCGGCGGCGACTACTGGCAATTGTTCCCGCTGCGCGGCCTGACCTCCGAGAACTGGGAGGAGCTGTCGATGGTGGGCAAGGTGTTCGACTATCTCTGGCACATAATACTGCCGGTCAGCGCCATGATGGTCTCGGGTTTCGCCACCCTGACGCTGCTGACCCGGAATTCGTTCCTCGACGAGATTCGCAAGCAATACGTGATGACGGCGCGGGCCAAGGGGCTGAGCGAGCGGCGCGTGCTCTACGGCCATGTGTTCCGCAATGCCATGCTGATCGTGATCGCCGGGTTTCCCGGCGCCTTCCTGGCGGCGTTTTTCGCCGGCGCGCTGATCATCGAGACGGTGTTTTCGCTCGACGGGCTGGGGTTGCTGGGCTTCGAATCGGTGGTGAACCGCGACTACCCGGTGGTGCTGGGCACGCTCTACATCTTCGGCCTGATGGGGCTGGTGGTGAAACTGATCTCGGACATGATGTATGTCTGGATCGACCCCCGCATCGACTTCGAACGGCGCGAGGGTTGAGGGGGTGATCCACATCTCCCCCCTCAACCGCCGCCGCCTGCGGAACTTCCGGGCCAACCCGCGCGCCTTCTGGTCGCTGTGGATCTTCCTCGGCCTGTTCATCATCAGCCTGTTCGCCGAGCTGGTCGCCAACGACCGGCCGTTCCTGGTCCAATACCGGGGCGATTACCTATCGCCCCTGTTCGAGGACTACCCGGAGACCCTCTTCGGCGGCGACTTCCTGACCCCGGCCGATTACCAGGACCCGTTCGTGCAGGAGCTGATCCGCACCGGCGGCGACAACCGGCTGGACCCCGGCGAGCGCCCCGGCTGGATCCTCTGGCCGCCGATCCCGTTCAGCTACGACACGATCGACTACGACGTCGCCACCGCCCCCTCGCCACCGGACGCGAGCCACCTCTTCGGCACCGACGACCAGGCCCGCGACGTTCTGGCCCGGATCATCTACGGCGTCCGCCTGTCGGTGCTGTTCGGTTTCGGCGTCACCATCTGCTCCGCCCTCATCGGCATCACCGCGGGGGCCTCACAGGGTTTCTTCGGCGGCTGGGTGGACCTCTTCTTTCAGCGTATCGAGGAGGTCTGGTCGTCGATGAACCTGCTCTATGTCATCCTGATCATCTCCGCCGTGCTGACCCCGAACATCTGGGTGATGTTCGGCATCTTCGTCGCCTTCTCCTGGACCGCGCTGATCGGCGTGGTGCGGGCCGAGTTCCTCCGCGCCCGCAACTTCGAATACGTCATGGCGGCCCGCGCCCTCGGCGTCGGCGACTGGACCATCATGTTCCGCCACGTGCTGCCCAACGCCATGGTCGCGACGCTGACCTTCCTGCCCTTCATACTGACCGGCTCGATCAGCCTGCTGGCGGCGCTCGATTACCTCGGCTTCGGGCTGTCGCAGGGCTATCCGTCGCTCGGCGAACTGGCGCTTCAAGGCAAGAAGTATCTCCAGGACGAATGGCTGGCGATCTCGGCCTTCTTCACCTTCGCGATCATGCTGTCGCTGATGGTGTTCGTCTTCGAGGGCATCCGCGACGCCTTCGACCCGCGCAAGACGTTCCGGTGACGGCCATGACGGAGTCGCTGCTCACCATCGAGAACCTGACCGTCGCCTTCCCGGCCGAGGACCGGACCGTCGAGGCGGTGAAAAACGTCTCGCTGACCATCGCGCGCGGCGAGACCCTGGCGCTGGTCGGCGAGAGCGGCTCGGGCAAGTCGGTGACCGCGCTCGCCATGGTCGGCCTGCTGCCCGACACCGCCCAGGTCACCGGCTCGGTCAAATACGCCGGCGCCGAGATGATCGGCGCCAGCCGGCGCGAGCTGATGCAGGTGCGCGGCAACGACATCAGCTTCATCTTCCAGGAGCCGATGACCTCGCTCAACCCGCTCCACACCATCGAGAAGCAGCTCGCCGAGAGCCTGGCGTTGCACCAGGGCGTGGTCGGGCGCCAAGCGCGGGGGCGCATCATCGAGCTTCTGAACCAGGTCGGCCTGCGCGACCCGGAGGAGCGCCTCGACGCCTGGCCGCACCAGCTCTCCGGCGGCCAGCGCCAGCGGGTGATGATCGCCATGGCGCTGGCCAACAAACCCGACCTGCTGATCGCCGACGAGCCGACCACGGCGCTGGATGTGACCATCCAGGCCCAGATCCTGGCCCTGCTGGCCGATTTGCAGCGCGCCCAGGGCCTGTCGATGCTGTTCATCACCCACGATCTGGGTATCGTGCGCAAGGTCGCCCAGCGGGTCGCGGTGATGAAGGAGGGCGAGATCGTCGAGACCGGCCCGACAGCGGAGGTGTTCGAGAACCCGCAGCACCCCTACACCAAGATGCTGCTCGCCGCCGAACCCAGGGGCCGCCCCGACCCGGTGCCGGCCGACACGAGGCCGCTGATCGAGGGCCGCAAGGTCCGGGTCTGGTTCCCGGTCAAGCGCGGCTTCTTCAGGCGCACGACCGGCCATATCAAGGCCTGCACCGACATCGACATCGACCTCTCCAGCGGCGAGACCCTGGGAGTGGTGGGCGAGTCCGGCTCCGGCAAGACCACCCTGGGGCTGGCGCTGATGCGGCTGATCGGGTCGCAGGGCCGGATCACCTTCGAGGGGCGCGACATCCATGCCTTGCGCAAGCGCGATCTCCGGGCGCTGCGCCGCGACATGCAGATCGTGTTCCAGGATCCCTACGGCTCGCTCAGCCCGCGCATGTCGATCGCCGAGATCATCGCCGAGGGCCTCGGCGTGCACGGGCTGGGCGATCGCGCGATGTCCAGGCGCGACGCGGTGGCCGAGGCGATGGAGGAGGTCGGCCTCGACCCCGCCACCATGGACCGCTACCCGCACGAGTTCTCCGGCGGCCAGCGCCAGCGCGTCGCCATCGCCCGGGCGATGATCCTGAAGCCGAGATTCCTGGTCCTCGACGAGCCGACCTCGGCCCTCGACATGACCGTGCAGACCCAGATCGTCGATCTCCTGCGCGACCTGCAGCGCCGCCACAACCTCGGCTATCTGTTCATCAGCCACGACCTGCGCGTGGTCCGCGCCATGGCCCACAAACTGATCGTGATGCGCAACGGCGACGTGGTCGAGGCCGGCACCGCCGACCAGATCTTCGACGCACCGCAGACCGAGTATGCCCGCGCCCTGATGGCCGCGGCCTTCGACCTGGAAGCGCTGGCCGGTGTCTCCGATTGAGGAGTCCCCTGGCGTCATGCTGGCCCGCGGCGTCTGCCGCATGTTCGCCGAGCGCGGGTTTGCCAGCCTGACCGAGTTCGCCACCCGCGACGGGCTGCGCATGGATGTCTGCGCGCTGGGGCCCAAGGGCGAGATCTGGTGCGTCGAGGTCAAATCGTCGCGCGCCGATTACCTCGCCGACCGCAAATGGGAAGGCTATCGCGGCTGGTGCGACCGCTTCTTCTTCGCCGTGCCCGAGAGCTTCCCCGACGAGCTCCTGCCCCCCGAACACGGCCTGATCCGCGCCGACGCCTATGGCGGCGACATTCTGCGCCTCGGCCCGGAGGAAAAGCTGGCGGGCGCGCGGCGCAAGGCAATGACGCTCGCCTTCGCCCGCAACGCCGCCCGGCGAGTGCAGGTGCTGTCGGACCCCAGGCCGCGGGGGCCGATCACGGCGTGAGACACCCCCTCCCCCCCCGAACAGGGGGAGGGAGCCGCATCGCGGGCGCGGGGCGCAACGGCCGGACAGGCGCGGCGCAGTAGGGCGTCTCCGCAGAGTGCCACATGCCGACTCCGGATTTCCGCTAAACTCGTGTGCGCCGGCTGAATTGGCTAACTCTTCGGCCCCACCTCGAAGACAGCGCCCTCGCAGCCCTTGGATACGACATACTCGGGCTTGAATCGCTGCACCGCGTCCCCGACCAGGCGATCCAGTGTCTCGTCGTCGTGCGACGGGTCGTGGTGGAAAGGCACGAACTCCTTTACACCCACCCGCGCTGCAAACTCGAATGCGTGGCGATAGGTGCTGTGCCCCCATCCGATGCGGCCCTCGTACTCCTCATCGGTGTACTG
>Ga0209980_10000878_pt1 | contig 16420 bp, 11 predicted proteins | sample CR02metaG_FD_183611 | JGI IMG/M metagenome (GOLD analysis project Ga0209980, IMG submission 183611) | Deep subsurface microbial communities from Mariana Trench to uncover new lineages of life (NeLLi) - CR02 metaG (SPAdes) (version 2) | ecosystem: Environmental > Aquatic > Marine > Ocean trench...
ACCGCTCCTCCCCGACTCCGAGCCGCACGAATTCCCCCAGTCCGAGGTCCCGGGCGAACTCCGCCAGGACCGGCTCCGACACCAAACGGCTCTTGTGGGCGGAGAGCTTGCCTTCCGAAACCTCCGGGTGCTCGGAAAACAGCCAGTCCGCCGTCGCCAGCCCGAGCACCGTATCGCCCAGGAATTCGAGCCTCTCGTAGTTGGAGCTCAGTCCCCTCTCGTTGGCGTAGGAGCGGTGCGTGAGGGCCGTTTCCAGCAGCTCGCGGCGCCGGAACCGGCGTCCGATGCGACGTTCGAGGGTACGAAGTGGGTTTTTCGAGAGCGAGAACATCAAGGCATCTCACTAACGCCTGCCGAACCGGCTTTCCAGATCGGCGTCGCTCATTTTGAGAATGATCGGCCGGCCATGCGGGCAGGCATAGGGGTTGTCGGCGGCGAACAGTTCCGCGACCATGGCCTCCATCTCGTCCGCAGACAGGGGCTCGTGCATCTTGACCGCCTGCTTGCAAGCCATGGACGCCGCCAACGAGTCCAGTAAACGCTCGCGGACGCTCGGTTCCGTCTCCTTGTCCGAAACTCCCGAAGCCGCCAGGGCGTGCACCAATCGCTCCGCTTGTTTACCCGTCAGGACCACCGGCACCGCCGAGATCGCCACCGAACCACCCGACAGGAAGGAAATCGAAAAACCCACTTCCTCGAGTTGGGCTCCGAGTTCCTCCAGCCGAGCGGCTTCGGCCGGCGCCAGATCCAGCAGGACGGGCTCGAGCAGCGGTTGACTCTTGGGGGTCTCGCGCCCCAACTCGGCGCGCAAGCGCTCGTAGAGAATCCTCTCGTGGGCCACGTGCTGGTCGATCAAATAGAGGCCGTCCGGACCCTCCAGCATGAGCAGTGTGGCCTTGTACTGGCCGAGAATCCGAAACGGTCGCTGTTCTCCCGAGCGTCCGCTCAACGGCACGGCTACGGGTTCGATCGGTGCGTAGACCGCATGCGCCAGCCCCGAGCCACCGACCGACTCTCTCACCTCCGTACCCCTCAACGAATCGATCGAGTCTCCGGATTCGCTCGGCCTTGCCAGAGAGCGACCGCCGAGACCCTGCCAGGCGAGTTGCCCCGCCGGCAGCGCTCCGCCTCCGGTCCAAGTTTCGCTCGCGGCGTCACCACTCAGTGCCTGCGCCGGGGCCCCGAGTTCGCCCAGGCCCAACTCGAGCGCACGTCGCACCGAGCGGTAAACGTCCCCAAGGACGTCTCCGTCTCGAAACCGTACTTCGGCCTTCTGCGGATGAACATTCACATCCACCGACCGCGCCGGCAGATCCAGGAACAGGAACAACGCCGGAAACCGATCGGCGTGCCAGGTATCTCGCACCGCTCGATAGAACGACGACAGAATCGACTTGTCTCGCAGCAGCCTGCCGTTGACGTAGGTGAAGGTGCGCCGGCCCCTGGTGGTTTCGGATCCGCCGACGAACCCCGAGACCCTGCAGCGAGAGCTTTCAAAAGCGATCTTGGTGAGGTCCTCGCCCAGCTGTCGACCGAAGACCTGCCCAATCCGGCGCGCCAATCCCTCCGCCCCCTCGCCGGCGGGCAGTGCTTCGAGCAGCTTGCGCCGCGCGGTCTCGAGTTCGAAGCGGACCTGGGGTCGAGCCAACGCGTAGCCCTGGACGACCTCCACGACCCGCCGGGTCTCGGTCGAGGCCGCCTTCAGGAACTTCCGGCGCGCGGGCACATTGTAGAAAAGCGACGAGACCTCGACGGTCGTGCCCCGTGAGCGCGCCGCAGGCTCCGCCAGCACCTCTTCACTGGCTTCGACCCTGACCTTGAAACCGTCCCCTTGATCGGCCGCGGTCTCGAGTTCGACTCGGGCCACCGAGGCGATGGACGCCAGGGCTTCGCCGCGAAAACCGAGTGTCGAGACCTCGAGCAGGTCCTCGAACACGGCGATCTTGCTGGTCGCGTGGCGATCAAAGGCCAGGCGGGCATCCTCGGCGCTCATGCCGGAGCCGTCGTCCTCGACTCGGATCCTGGCCTTGCCGCCGTCATCCAGCCGGATCGCAATCGAGCCGGCACCGGCATCCAGAGCGTTCTCTACGAGCTCTTTGACGATCGAGGCCGGCCGCTCGACCACCTCACCGGCTGCGATCTGATCGATCAACCTGTCGGGCAGACGACGAATCGTGGACATCGGAAGCATTGTAGATGTCTGAGAGGGCCTACCCCAGCCTCCGCCTCAACTGCCCGCAGGCGGCATCGGCCTCGAGCCCGCGACTCTCGCGCAGGTGGACATTGACTCCGCGCTGGCGAAGTTCGTGAAGAAAGCTCATTGCGCTTGCGCGCGACGGACGGACGAAGGGCAGACCCACGACCGGGTTGTACATCATCAAATTGACGTGCGCCCGCAGGTCTCGGGCGATCCGAGCCAGTTCGCCGACGTCGCGCGATCGGTCATTCACCCCCTCAAGTAGGCAGTACTCGAGCGTGATCTCGCGCCCGGTCTGTTCGAGGTAGAAGCGGCAGGCGTCGAGCAGCTCGGCCAGTGGCAGACGCCGCGCCCACGGAATCAGGGTTGCGCGCAGTTCCTCGTTGGCGGCATGAAGGCTCAGCGCCAAGGTCGCTTGCAGTCCTTCGCCGGCCAGACGCCGGATCTGCTTGGGCAGACCCACCGTCGAGATCGTGATCTTGCGCTGTCCGATACCGAATCCCCATGCCGCGTTGAGCCGGCGAGCCGCCTCGACCGTAACGCCGTAGTTTGCGAGCGGCTCTCCCATGCCCATGAAAACCACGTTCGAGAGCCTCTCACCGCGGGATGCCAGGAGGCCCTTGACTGCCAGGGCTTGGCCCAGAACCTCTCCGACGGTGAGATTACGCAGCGCACCATCGATGCCGCTAGCGCAGAATCGGCAGCCGACGTCGCAGCCAACCTGGGTGCTCAGGCATACGGTCCTCCGTCGGCCCTTGCCCGACGCCGGAATCATCACGCACTCGGTCGCTGCGCCATCGCGCCAGCTCAAAAGAAGTTTGACCGTACCCCCGGGCGCCTCGGAGCGGGCGGTCTCGCGCCCCGCCCCGATGGTGAACCCGGCCGCCAACCACTTGCGCAACTCCCTGGGCAGGTTGGTCATCTGCGCAAAGTCGGAAGCGCCCTCTTTGAAGATCCAGTGGAACACCTGCTCGGCGCGGTAGGAAGGCTCTCCGACTTCGCCGAGGCGTTCAGCGAATTCGAGTGGCGTCAGTTCGAGGAGCGACTGCACGTCATGCGACCGTAGGTTTCGGCCTGCTAGGGCGACAAGCGCTCGATCACCCATGTTTCCCCCTCGCGCCGATAGCGGATGCGATCGTGCAGCCGGCTGCGCTGTCGTTGCCAGAATTCGATGGTCTCCGGCGCGATCAGGAACCCGCCCCAGTGCGGCGGCCTCGGCACGTCCTGGTCTGCGAACCGCTGCTCCACCTCTCGAAACCCCTCCTCCAAGTCCCGGCGGGCGGCGAGCGTGCGACTCTGCGCGGAGGCCCAGGCTCCGAGCTGACTGCGGCGGGAACGGCTGGCGAAGTAGGCGTCGGACTCGGTCTCGCTGACCCTGGTCACCGACCCCTCGATGCGCACTTGCCGTTGGAGGAGGTCCCACCACAAAAGCAGCGAAGCCCATGGATTGGCCGCGAGCTCGATCCCCTTACGGCTCTCGTAGTTGGTGTAGAAGACAAAGCCGCGCGCGTCGACGCCCTTCAAGAGAACCATTCGCCCCGAAGGCCGCCCCTGGGCGTCCGCGGTGGAGAGCGTGGCGGCGGTCGGCTCGGCCAAATTCGCCGACTGGGCACGCTCGAACCAAAGAGAGAACTCGACCATCGGATCCGGGTCGACGTCGGCTCGCCGGAGCACCGGCGACGGGTCGTTCTCGCTCATCGAAGCAACACCCTTCAGGCTAATCGACCGGCGCTTCACCATAAATCCGCGCTCTCGCCGCCGATAGGCGCGCAACCGGCACCCGGTATGGCGAACAGGACACGTAGTCGAGACCGCATCGCTCGAAAAAATCGATCGACGATGGTTCGCCGCCGTGCTCGCCGCAAACACCGATCTTCATTCCGGGGCGCGCGGCGCGCCCCTTCTCACAGGCCATCGCAATCAGCTGGCCGACGCCTTCCTGGTCGAGTTTCTCGAACGGATCGAACGGCAGCACGCCATCTTCAATGTACTGAGGCAGAAAGCGCGACGAATCATCACGAGAGTAGCCGTAGGCCATCTGGGTAAGGTCGTTGGTACCGAAGCTGAAGAAGTCGGCGTACAGGGCGATTTCGTCGGCGATCAGCGCGGCTCTGGGGACTTCGATCATGGTTCCGATGGGAATCTCGATGTCGACCTCCTCCTGCTCGAGCACCCGGGTGACGACCGCCACCGCGCGCTCCCGGAGCCGCTCCATCTCACCCCGGCTTCCCACCAAGGGAACCATGATCTCGGGCCTCGGGTCCTTGCCGGCCTTGACCAGCTTGGCCGCGGCCAGCGTAATGGCCTCGACCTGCATGTCGTAGATCGCCGGGCTGGTCAGCCCGAGGCGGCAACCACGATTGCCAAGCATGGGATTGAACTCCGCCAGCGACTCGGCCTTTCGTTCGACATCTTCGACGCTGACGCCCATCTGCTCGGCGAGGCGCTGGCGGCTCTTGTCGTCATTGGGAAGGAACTCGTGGAGCGGCGGGTCCAACAGGCGAACGGTGACCGGAAGACCCTCCATGGCCTCGAAGATGGCTTCGAAATCGCCTTGCTGCATCGGCAACAGGGCGGCCAGAGCCTCGGTCTCGTCGTCCTTGCCGCCGGACAAGATCAACCGGCGAATCCAGGAGATTCGGTCTTCTTCGAAGAACATGTGCTCGGTACGGCACAGCCCGATGCCCTCGGCTCCCAGCGCCCGGGCGATTCGCGCATCGTCGGGGGTGTCGGCGTTCGCGCGCACTTTCATACGACGTTCGGCGTCCGCCCACCCCAGCAGGCAGCGAAAGGCCCTGACCGCGGCGGTCTTGTCGCTACCCTCGATCACCGCCTCGATCACTTCGGAAGCTCGCGGCTCGAGCCGGCCCGCAATCACCTCGCCCGTGGTCCCGTCCATCGAAAGGTAGTCGCCCTCCTTGAAGGTTCGTCCGGCGACCCGAAGCTCGTGGTCACGCACATCCAAGTCGCCCGCGCCGACGATGCAGGGCTTACCGAGCCCACGGGCGACCACGGCCGCGTGGGAGGTCATACCGCCTCGGGAGGTCAAGATGCCGGCGGAGGCGTGCATGCCGACGATATCCTCCGGAGACGTCTCTTCGCGCACCAGAAGAACGGGACCCTCCGAAGCCATTTCGGTGACCGCCTCCGCGCTCAGCGCAATCCTCCCCGACGCAGCACCCGGACCCGCCGCCAGGCCCTTCGCGAGCAGCCCTCCCCCGTCGATGGCAGCTTGTTTTTCCTTGGGGTCGAACGATGGCGCCATCATCTGCACCAGCTGCTCGCCCTCGACGCGGCGCAGGGCCTCGCGCTCGTCGATGCGCCCCTCCACGACCATTTCGTGGGCGATCCGGACCGCCGACAGACCCGTGCGTTTTCCGTGCCGCGTCTGCAACATGTAGAGCTTGCCGCTCTCGATCGTAAACTCGACGTCCTGCATCTCGCTACGATGGTCCTCCAGGACCGTGCAGATTCGTTCCAACTCGGCAAAGGCTTCGGGGAAATCTCGGCCGAGATTGGACGTTCCATCCGCCGCGAGGATCGCGATCGGCGTTCGAATCCCCGCGACCACATCCTCACCTTGGGCGTTGACCAGGTACTCCCCATACAGCCGGCGCTCGCCGCTGGCGGGGTCGCGGCTGAAGGCAACGCCGGTAGCGCAGTCCGGGCCGCGATTGCCGAACACCATGGTCTGAACGTTGACGCCGGTGCCCGAATCCTCCGGGAGTCCATGAATTCGCCGGTACTCGAACGCGCGCCGGTTGTTCCAGCTCTCGACCACCGCCAGGATGGAACCCGCGAGCTGCGCTCGGGAGTCCTGCGGGAACTCCTTGCCACCCTCGCGGATGTACTCCAGGTAGCGCTCGACCAGGTCCGCCAGGGAGGCCGCGGAAATCTCCGAATCGACTTCGACCGCTTCGCGCTCGCGCGCTTGGGCCAGCAATCGCTCGAAACCGTCGTGGGGAACGCCAAGTACAACGTTTCCATACATCGACACCAGTCGGCGGTAGCAATCGCGAACGAAGCGTTGGTCGAATCCATGGCCGATCATGCCCTCGACGTTCTCGTGATTGAGACCGAGATTGAGAACCGTGTCCATCATTCCCGGCATCGAAACCGGTCCGCCTGAACGTACCGACAGAAGCAAGGGATCCGACCGCTCTCCGAACTTGCGACTTTGCAGCGCCTCGAGTCGAGCCAGAGCGGCGTCGATCTGCTCTTCGACGCCTCGCGGATAACGGCCGCCGTTCTTGTTGTACTCCTTGCAAACCTCCGTGGTGATGGTGAACCCGGGCGGCACGGGCAGACCCAGTCCGCTCATTTCCGCCAAGCCGGCGCCCTTGCCACCCAGGAGCTCCTTCTGATCGCCACGACCTTCGGCGGTCCCACCGCCAAACGAATACACATACTTAGCCATTGCCTTGTTTTCCTTCCGTTGCGTCCGCCCTCTCGACCACCACTGCCGTGAGGCCCGCGGTCCGGGACAGTGATCTTTGAATGGCCTGTAGAAGCGCTACCCGGTTGTTGCGCACATCGGGGTTCTCGTCCATGACCAGAACTTCGACAAAGAAGTGGTCCAGGACATCGGCAAACGAGGTCATCGTGCGCAGGCACTCCTCGTAGCGCTTCTCATGTTCGGCCTTTTTGATTTCGTCCTTGAGCTTTTGATACGACTGATAGAGCAGCTTTTCCGCGGGTTCGGAAAGTAGATCGGCCCGCAGCTCCTGCTCCGGCACCCCCTTGAGAATGTTGGCGATACGCTTTGCGGCCAACACGACCGAGCGGAAGCCCGGCTCGTCGCGAACGGTGTGAATTGCGGCGACACGCGCGCGCAGGTCGGGCAGGTTGGTCGCGCCCACCTCGAGCGCCGCTTCGATCTCGTCGTAGGAGAAATCTTCGAGCCCTAGGATATGTCGAATCCGATCGAACAGAAACGGCCGCCAGATCGCCAAGACCTCTTCGGCGCTCTCTTCCAACCGGTCGCCGTATTGTTTGTAGGCGCGGGCCGCCACCAGATCCAGATCGAGCTCCATCTCGCCCTCGAGCGCGATCCGGACGACTCCCTGGGCCGCCCGCCGCACCCCGAACGGGTCTTTGCTCCCCGAGGGTGTCAAGCCGATCCCCAGAACACCCACGACCGAGTCGATGCGGTCGGCCAAACCCACCACCCGTCCCACCCGTGTCGAGGCGATGGAATCGGTAGTTCCCTGTGGCATGTACTGCTCGTAGATGCTGCGCCACACCTCCTCGTCGAGGCCTTCGGCCCGGGCATAGACACCGCCCATGATTCCCTGAAGCGAGGTGAACTCTCGCACCATCTCACTCACCAGATCGCCCTTCATCAGGCGGGCGACCTCAGCCGCGGTCTGCGCTTCGTCGTCCCAGTCGAGCAGGCGACAAATAAATTTGCACAGTTCGACGATGCGCTCGGTTTTGTCGGCGTAACTTCCCAGCTTTTCGTGAAAACTGAGCCGCCCGAGTCCCGCCGCATGTTCGGCCAATGTTTTCTTGCGGTCTTCGCCGAAGAAGAACGCGGCGTCCTCGAGCCGCGCCTCGACAACCCACTCGTTGCCACGCCGGACAAAACCCTCTGGATCGTCGGCCCGATCCATGAGCGTCAAAAAAGCCGGCAGCAGTTCGCCTTCCCGCTCCACGGTAAAAGCACTCTGATGGTCCCGAAGGCTGGCGATCAGAACCTCGCGCGGCAGCTCGAGGTGTTTCTCGTCGATTTTTCCGACCACCACGCCGGGCGTGCCGCACATTGCGGTCAAACGCTCGAGCAGGGGTTGGTCATCGACCACGATTCCGCCAAGCTCGGCGGCGGCATCGGAAAGCCCGACTTCGAGCTTGCTCAGGCGCTCCTCGAAGTTCACTTCGATACCAAGCTTGCCGAGTTTCTTGCGATAGCTCGTGAAGCCCGCTACCTGAAACGCCTTCGGCGATAACACCGGATGACCACAGGTGGTCGCACCGGATTGAATGCCGAAGAGCTCGAATGGGACGATCTCGCCTTCGAACACAGCCACGATCCCGTGGACGGGGCGCGCCCAGGGACCCACCCCGCGCCCCCAGGTCATGACCTTCGCCCAGTTGAGTTCGGCGATCGCCTTGGGCACGAGCTCGCTCAGGACCTCCAGCGTCGGCCTGCCTTCGGTGGTAACCACGGCTGCCGCGTATTCGCCTTTCGGCGTCTTGACGCGCTCGAGATCTCGAGCCTCGATTCCACATCGCCGGGCGAAGCCTTCGCCGGCCTTGGTCGGTTTACCATGGTCATCAAATGCGATGCTTGCCGGCGGACCGACGATCTCTTCGGTGCGGTCCTGCTCGCGACCGGGGATGCCCTTGAGCGCCACCGCGAGACGGCGTGGCGTGAAGCCGGTCTCTATTTCGCGCGGCGTGAGCTTGCGATTCAGCAATTCTTGGAAGATGCGGCTGCCCAAATCCTGGGTCGCACGTCGCACCATCCGCGCGGGAATCTCCTCGCATCGCACCTCGAGCAGGAACTCGCCTCGGGGCATCTACGTAATCTCCACGCCCGGCTCGCCCGGCTCGCCCGGCCGGCCCGGCTCGGCCGAATGGCCCCGTTCGGCCGGCTCGGCCGCGAGCAACGGATAGCCCAAGTCCTCGCGGCGCGCCACGTAGACCTTGGCACAGGCAACCGAAAGCCGGCGCACACGCTTGATCAGGCCGACCCGCTCTGTGACCGAAACCGCGCCACGGGCATCGAGCACATTGAACAGGTGCGAACACTTGAGAGCACATTCGTAGGCCGGCAGGGCCAACTCGGCTTCCAAGCAGCGGACAGCCTCGCGCTCGTTGCCGTCGAATTGGGTACGGAGAAACTCGACGTCCGCCAATTCGAAGTAGTAGCGCGAGAACTCGACCTCGTCCTGGTGGCGCACCTGGCCGTAGGTAACGCCGCCGGGCACCCAGTCAATCTCGTAAAGGCTACGCTTGCGCCCGAGGAACATCGTGATCCTCTCGAGCCCGTAGGTGATCTCGGCGCTCACCGGATCGAGTGCCAGACCACCGGCTTGCTGAAAGTAGGTAAATTGGGTGATTTCCATGCCGTCGAGCATGACCTGCCACCCGACTCCCCAGGCTCCAAGCGTCGGCGCCTCCCAGTTGTCTTCCTCGAAGCGGAGATCATGCAGGGACAGATCGATTCCCATCGCTTCGAGGCTCTGGACGTAGAGCGCCTGGACACCGGCCGGCGACGGCTTGAGAAGCACCTGCAGCTGGTAGTGCTTGCCGAGCCGGAAGGGGTTCTCGCCATAGCGCGCGTCGGCGGGTCGGCGCGACGGCTGAACGTAGACTACGTTCCAAGGTTCCGGCCCGAGCACCCGAAGAAAGGTCTCTGGATGCATGGTTCCAGCGCCGACCTCGAGGTCGTACGGCTGCTGGAGTACGCAGCCCTGCGCCGTCCAATATTGAGACAGCGTGAGAATCAGATCTTGAAAACTATGCATGGAGTGATTGGTAGGCTGGGCGGCTAGGCTGGGCGGCTAGGCTGGGCGGGAGTTCGACGGAAGCCCGGCCAGAGTTTCCCGCATAATGCGATAACTGTTCAACTCCTGCTGAAGAAAGGTCCGGCGGATCCTGGCGCTGACCTGCTCCATCTCGCGCAGCGTCTCGACCGACGGTGGCTGCCGGTTCATCTTCTCCAGGCTGGTGGCGCTGATCTCACGCAGAAAAGCCAGCGCCTGCGCCGAGACGGCACGCCCTCCAGCACCCGCGCACTCGCTACAGAGCAAGGTCTCGTCGGTCGGCGGCAACGCGGCGCCGAGCGTACCGCCGCTCGCCGACCGATCGCCAAAAACCCGGCCACACGCGGGGCACTCCTCGGAAATCCCCAGAACTCCGGCCAGTCTCAGGTGCCAGGCCTCGTAGTAGCGGGCCGCAAGATCCTGATCGCAGCCGCCGACCAATGCCTCGACGGTGGAGTTCAGAAGCCGGTACAGAAGCTCGCTGTCCTCGCTGTCCTGTGCGAATACGTTCATCTGGTCCGCCAGGTAGGCGCCGAGCAAAATCCCCTCCAACGTCTTGTGAAGCCGCTCGGCCGACCGCACAAGCTCGAGGCTCGAAATCCTCACCAGGTCTCTCCCCTGCTTCTCGAACCAGGTGGCTTCCACTTTCGCGAGCGGCTGGAGTTGGCCGGCAAACCGACTGTATTTGCGCCGGGCGCCGTTGGCGACGCCTCGCTTTTTACCGCTTTCGCGGGTCAGAAACACTACGATCCGGTCGTACTCCTGGAGGTCCAGGACGTCCAGAATGATGGCCTCTCCGGATTGGAGTCCCATGGCTTCACCACCGGCCCGGCCGGGTCAGGGGATCAAGTAGCCGATCAACAGCGAGGCCAAGCCGAAGTAGATGATGATGCCACTGATGTCGTTCGAGGTCGTCACCAGGGGCCCCGCGGCGACCGCCGGATCGATCCCCAGTTTTTCGAAGACCAGAGGAATGAAGGCTCCGTTCACGGACGCCACCAGAATGGCCAGAAACAGGGAAACACCGACCACCAAGGCATAGGGAAGCAGCGCCACCTCGCCTTCGAGTCCGAGCCAGGGCAACCGCGGCAACACCAGGGCTCCGGCCGCCGCCAGGGCAGCGCACGCCAAGCCGATCAGAACGCCCACCTTGAACTGCTGCCACACGAACTGACGCGAGGTGGCTCGGTCCAGGGTGATCCTTCCGGTGGCCAGACCTCGCACCGCGATCGTCGAGGTCTGGCTGCCGATGTTGCCGCCCATCCCCATCACCACGGGCACGAACGGCAGCAGAAACATTGCCTCGCTCAAGCGAAACTCGAACCAATGAATCAAGAGGCCGGCAACAGCCAGACCGGCAAGGTTGACCACCAACCACGGGAATCGGATTCTAAACACCTTGAACGAGCGGTCTTGATAGACGATCTCGTCGTCGGAGGTGCCTACCATCTTGAAGAAATCTTCGGTGGCTTCTTCGCGAACGACGTCGATGATGTCGTCGACCGTGACGATTCCGACGAGCCTGTCGCCGTCGACGATCGGAATCGCGAGCAAGTCGTAACGAGTCGCGAGGTCGGCCACGTCTTCCTGGTCCGTATCGACGTCGGCCCTGATGATCGCGCGGGACATCAGGCTTGCCAGAGGAGTTTCCGGCGGATTGAGCAGAAGTTGCCTCAAAGAGGTCACTCCGACCAGCCGGCCTTCGCTGTCGACGACATAGAGATAGAAAATGTTCTCGACATCCTCGCCCTTTTGAATCACCGCGATCGCCTCACCGACGGTCGTCTTCTCCGACAGCGCAAAAAAGTGGGGGTCCATGATCCGCCCCGCAGAATCGTCATCGTAGGTGAGGTGCTCCTGGACTTCTTCCAGCTCCGACCGTTCTGTCAACGCCATGACCGAAGCCCGCAGTTCGGACGGCAAGTCCTCGACAACCGACACGGCATCGTCCACGGGCATCTCGCCGAGCAGGCCGGCGATCTCCTGCGCCTCGAGTTCCTCGAACAAGTGGCTTCGCAAGGAAGGCTCGAGTCCGGTCAGAACGTCTCCCGCACTCTCGCGGTATTCCGCGAGCAGAATCCGAAAGACCACGGCCTGCTCCGACGGCATCAGGCCACGAAGTTGCAGCGCCACGTCCTCGGGCCGGGTCCTGGCGAGGAGTTTCGAGACCCGAGCGAGGGCTCCGCGACGCACGAGGCGCCGGAAGGTAGAGCCCAGCAGTTCCGCCTTTCGCGGCGAGACGATTGGTTCCATGAGGACGGAATGGTAGCATACGCGACTCGTGGCTCGGGAACCTTCGGAGGTGAAGAAACCCTTGAATTATCGCGACTTATCGCCTCCTAACCCGTTTGAACCCGCGCCCGTTTCGACGCTCGGCGTGGAATCGTTGCTCGCGCGCACGCGGGGCCGGAGCAACCGATCCCGCGGCCCGAGGGGCACCAGATTCGTCCGTAGATTGCTGGCCGCTCTGGCCGTACTTACCGGGTCGTTTGCTATGCCCAGCACCGGCGCCATCCGATCCTTCGAAATCAGCCAGACCGCTCTTCTGGACGGCGACCCGACCGCACTTCGCTCCTACGCGCGAGTCTTGGACGAGCTCAACGAGCCAGTGTTTCACCTGGAAGGAACCTCGATCAGCGCCACGCTGGGAGCGCACGATCTGGACCTTGTCGGTGTCCAGGCCTTCCATCAAAGCGGCCAGGGCGTCGCCTACATTTTTCTCGTGGATATTTCTCGATCGCTGAGCGATCATGAGTTCGCGCTGATTCAAGAGTCGTTGGAGAATTGGATGACCGGCCTGCGGCCTCAGGACCGAGCTGCGATCCTTGCGTTCGGCGATGAGAGTCGGCTGGTCGTGGACTTCACCAACGAGGTCGATCGCCTGCGCGAGAGCATCAAAGTTCTCGGGCCGACCGACGACTCTACAGCCCTCTTCGAAGCCCTGTACGACGGCTTCGAACTCGCTCGGCGCCGTGACCCCGACCTTCCAGGCCGGCGGGTTCTCATCGTCCTGACCGACGGTCGAGATGAAGGCAGCGGTTGGTCTCTGGAGGACACCCTGGCCGTGCTTCGCGACGATCCGGTACCGATCTTCGCGATCGGGCTCAGCCGGATTCGCAATCCCGCGGAGCGAAGCCGCTACCTCCAGGTACTCAGGCGCTTGGCGACCAATTCTGGCGGCGCGTTCTTCGAAGGCTCAACGGCCTCACTGACGACCACATACTCCGCCATTCGAGAAGCCATTCACAACGTCTGGGTGCTCGACTTTTCTTGTCCGGAGTGCATACGCGATGGTCGCAGTTACCGGCTCCAAGCCAACCTATCGGACGGAGAGCGAGTGTTATCCGATGGTCAAGCGATTCGGCTGTTGCCATCCGCTGGCTCGGTCGGGAACCGGGAAACCAAGGCGGCGACCCTGGAACCGGAGGCAGCGGCCGAAGCGCCGAGCGAGCCTCCCGGCGCAGAGCCCCCTCCAGAGACCCTCCCACAGACAGGCGCTAGCCCGCCGTCGAGTTGGGCCTGGGCGTGGTTGGCCCTGCCCATCCTCGCGGCGATCGCTGCCGGCTGGTTGGTCTGGAATCGTCGAAGCTCGGCGCCGAAACCCCCCGGCATCGACGTCGACTCCCCGCCTCCAGTAGGACCGGTCGAGCCCGCGACCCACCTCTCGGCGGGCGACATTGTGACCAGCAGACCGCCGCGGCCGATCAAGCTGCGGGTGGTGCGGTTGATCGTCGTCCGCGGGAAAAATCCCGGCAGTCAGTACAGCGTGACCCTGCTGGAAAGCGCGGTAGCCGGTGCCCGCTCCACCTGTGACTGCGTCTTGATTGAGGAGCCGGGTATCTCGCCCGAGCAGTTCGAGCTGTCACAGCGAGACGGGAACGTCTTTGTTCGTAATCTCTCGACCGACAACCCGACTCTGATCGATGGTCTTCCCATCGAGGGCGGGCAGAGGATCCAGAGCGAAGCTCTTCTCGGAACCCGCGACTTCATCGTGCGAGTGATCTTTGGTGAAGGGCGTGCGACGTCGAGAGGTTGATCGATTCCGAGACTCCGCTCCGGCGAGGCTCACGCCTCGCCGATGGCGCGTGCTCCTGGTCCTAGCCCTTCTCGCGCTCGGCCGAGTCCCGGCTTTGCAGGCTCAGCCGGCAGAATCTTCTTCCGGAACAACGCCGAGCACTTCGCCAAACTTCGACGTTGCCGACAACCGATCCGGCGATCCCTCTCGAAGCGAAGACACGGGCAGCGAGGATCTCGAGGTCGAAGAGGCTGCCATGGTCGCCACACTTGTCTTCACCACCGATGCACCTTGTAGCCTCACTGTCGGCGGTGCCTCCAAAGGGTCGCTCGAGCCGGGCCAACCGCTCGAGGTCGAAGTCGATTCTCTCGCCATCGGAGTCTCCGCAACCGCCACCGACGTGATGTTCGCGCGCTGGAGCGTGGACTTGAAACTCGAACTCGACGAGATCCGAGAGATCGCGATCCCCATGCTCGAAGCGATCGAAGCCCAGGGGAAGAAAGAGATCCGCGAACAGGCGTTCCGTGACCTCGATCGGGGTCTGATGTGGGCTCGCCGAGACAACGCCAGGGATATCTCTTGGGCACGAGCCGGCAGCTACTGCGAGGATCTCACCCTCGGCGGGTTCGACAACTGGCAACTACCATCACTCGCGGAACTCGAAACCCTGGAAGCCATGTGGTCGATCAGAGCTTTGAAGGTCGCGGACCAGGTTCAGCTGACGGCTTGCTGCCTCTGGAGCACGACCGAGGGCTCGGATGGAGGGGTATTCAACTTGGACTTTCGGTTTCGTCGGGGATTCGAAGTCAATCGTAACCTCTCGTTCGGCCTGAGGGCTCTGTGCCGTCGTAATATGCCCGCTGAGGAACTCGCCGAGGCGCAACTGGCCGCAGACCCCAAAGAACGCAAGCGCCGCCTGAAAGAGAAGAGGAGACGCCTGGACGAGAAAAAGCGCCGCAGGGCATCGAAGATCTCTCAACCACAAAACTCGCCTGACGGACAACCCAAGGAATCGCCCTTAAACTCGGAGAACCGGCCATGAGTTGTCGAGCCCTATTCTCACTCTGCTTCACGGTCTGGTTCATGGCCCCGGTCGGCGCCAGCGCTCTGACCTACGTCCCGGTCCCGGACACGCTGCTGGTTGATCGTGCCGATGCTGTCGTTCGGGCCACGGTTGTCTCCCGGTCCGTAGGCGACGAAACCGGACGCGTCATGACCTCGTACGAGTTCGATATCACAGAAGTTCTTCGGGGAGAGGGCCTCGGCTCGCGCTTGATTGTGAAGGTGCTGGGTGGAATCGACTTGGCCAAAGGTCTGGGAGTCAAGGTCTTCGGCACCCCGGAATTCGATCCCGGTGACTCGACGCTGCTGTTCCTGTCGACAGCACAAGACGGAAGCTACCGCGTACTCCACATCTTCCAGGGCGCTTTTATCGAGCGGCGAAGCGGAGCACAGCGAACCTACGAGCGCCCGGGAACCGACCGCTTCGAAGTCGCGAGGTCGAATGTCGAGTCCGGCGCCGGGAGTGACTCGGCGCGGATGACGATCCAGCTCGCGGCTCCGATGCCGCGAGACGCCGATCTGTTCGAGCAGTGGATCTCGGATCGTCAGTCCGGCGTCATACGCTCCGCAGACTACTTCTTGCCGGAGTCTTCGCGTGATGTAACAGTTATCGCCTCGCCGTTTACCTATCTCTCCGGAGACGACTTCATTCTGAGATGGTTCGAGTTCGACAGCGGCCGCAAGGTCCGCTGGCACCGCCACAAAGATGGCCAGGCAGGCTTCTCGAGCAAGGGCGCCCAGGAGTTCAAGAAAGCTCGCAAGGCCTGGAAGAGAAAGTTCTCGGGTGTACCGATCAAGCTCACCAACGCCGGCACCACTTCCTCGACCACCGGGTTCGACATCGCGGATTCACGCAACACCCTGCTGCACCGTGACTTCAACGACTCCATCGAGGAGGACTTCGAGTGTCCGGGCGGGGGGGTGCTGGCCATCGGTGGTCTATCGGACTTCGACTTCTTCTTTACTCGGTGGAAGGGCCTCTCCACACTGGCAGCCCACGAGGCGGAGATCGTCGTAAACGACGGCATCGACTGCTTCGTCCAGGGAAATTCCGACCTCATGGCCCAAATCTACGCCCACGAACTCGGGCATACCCTCGGCCTTGGTCACGCGTGCGGCGATCCTTCGAGCCCAAAGTGCTCGAAGAGCGATTTCCTCGCCGAGGCTCTCATGGCTGCCCGGCTGGACCAACCGTTCGGCGCCGAGATTCACGACGACGACATTTTGGCCGCCCGCCAACTCTACGACGAGGACTTCTGGGCCGCAGCTTGTGAGAAGAAGGCCCCAGGCGCCAAGAGCTTTTGCAGCAAGTGCGGACCCTGTGGCGAGGGCCAAGGCAATTGCAAGAAGGACGGCGACTGTTTCGGCACTCTGGTCTGCACCAGAGACGTGGGCGTGGACTTCGGTTTTGATGCCGACGTCAACGTTTGCACGGCGCCGTAGAGTCGCTCGCCATGGCGGGCGCCCTACCGCTACCAAGGGCTGCTAGCCTGACCTTCTCACCGAGCTTCTACTGCGACGTCGCAAATGCCTGAATCTACTGCGTTACGCTCCCACCGACCTCCTCGGCGTACTTCAAGTACGCCTGCGTTGGCCTCAGTCGCAAGCCTTGTATCTCCAGACATTTGCGGCGTCTCGTCACGAACCTGGTGAGAAGGT
>Ga0209980_10000879_pt1 | contig 16419 bp, 17 predicted proteins | sample CR02metaG_FD_183611 | JGI IMG/M metagenome (GOLD analysis project Ga0209980, IMG submission 183611) | Deep subsurface microbial communities from Mariana Trench to uncover new lineages of life (NeLLi) - CR02 metaG (SPAdes) (version 2) | ecosystem: Environmental > Aquatic > Marine > Ocean trench...
CCCAAAAATCCTCACTAATGCACATCAGGCCGCAACAAAGACCTGTTTGTAGTGCGAACCGGCAACTCACCTCCAGTATAGTTGCAGACCGAAGATCATCATGTCGCTAATTGCTGCCATATGTTGCTCCACACGGGGTATGCCTCGATTATTTTTTACGGATCAGGGTTAATCCATCCGGTCTGAGCCTCTTTTGTTTTGTGGCACCAATGAAGAGTTCTCAACCGGCAACGTTCCCTCGGTAATTTCGCTGAAGACCGTGATCATCACAGCGGCCACGGTAATGCCAACGCCGTATTCAACGAGGGTCATGCCCCAAGATTCAGCGACTCCGAGGTCTGAAGGCTTTAATGGGGTAAAATCAAGAAATTTATAGCCAGCTAAAACACTATAAGTTCCAACACCAGCGTAGAGTAGAACTCCGATGCCGGCCAAGGTGTCTGAAAGTCGCCTTGGGATGATCTTTCGCATCTCTTCTACTCCATACACAATTCCATATAGGATGAAGCCCGAGGCCAGGATTACACCACCCTGAAATCCCCCACCGGCGCCGAGCTCCCCATGTGTAATAACATAAAAGCCAAATACCAATATGTAAGGAATAATCAGTTTAGTTATAATACGCAGAATGACCTGATCCCTCATGGCGTTTAACCTCGCCCGCCAAATCTACGTCTGCGAAGAAGAAGGATGAGACTAATCCCCGCAGTGAAGATGACGGCCACTTCGAACAAGGTGTCATAGGCGCGGTAATTCACAATCACCGAGGTAACCAGGTTAGGCACATGGTTGTAAAAATAATTCGAGCCACGGGCCCCGTGTCTTTTCTTGAACTCAGTCTTATTTTTCTCGACGGATTGTGAGATATATTCAGGGGCTACATGGGTTTGCGCAGGCGCCTCGGGATCTCCGAAGTGTGGCATATCCAGCGTTCCGTATATTAACGCACCTGTGGTTAGAACAGCTAATAAGCAAGCAGGCCAATGAATCGGTTTGTGTCTTTTTTCTTCAGTACCAACCATTACCAGTGCCCCGATAAGAAGAATCGTCGAAATTCCCGCACCGACGGCTGCTTCCGTAAAGGCCACATCAACAGCATCCAGGTTTAACCACACGAGCGACATAAGGAAGCTGTACATAGACATGACCACTGTGGCGGCAAGAAGATTCCGCATCATGAGCACTACTAGAGAGGTGACGGTGATGAGGAAAAGTAGAATTCCGTTGATAACCAAGAACTCAATCATTGTCATGCTCTTCCTTGCGCCAGTGTTTTAATCCGTGGACGTTAGCGGCCTTGATGATGGCATGCGTCGCAGAAGGTGCGGTGATAAAAAGTATTAAAACAATCAAAGCTAACTTGATGCTTGCGTGAAAACCGAAAATATCACTATGAAATGTTTGTACAAGCAAACCGGCCATAATGAGAGTCTGGGCGAGGGTATCGCTTTTACCAGCGGGATGGGCCCTGGTGTAAAAGTCAGGCAACTTTAAGATCCCAACTGCCGCTGTTAAAGCAAAGAATGACCCCGCAATTAGAAGCACGATAGTCAAGATGTCATAACCCAATTTCACAACGTCTACCCCAAACGGCCAAACTCTGTGAATTTAAGAATGGCTATTGTGACAACGAAATTAATCAGCGCATAGAGAAGTGCAATGTCCAAGAAGTCGGGTCGCCCGACCATAAATCCCAATAGCGCAACAAAGATCACCGTTTTAGTCCCCATGGCGTTTGCAGCCAGGATCCGGTCATAGGCGGTTGGTCCCAAGATTGCTCGTATTAGTATTAGACCAATCCCCACCATAATCGTACAGGCCGTCAAAAAAACAACCCCACTGGTGAAACTCATACCGATCCTTCCAGTTTCTTGACACGCTCGTGCATCTCTCCGGAAAGGAGCCCCTCGGCGGCTTTGTCGGATAAGGCATGCACCAGCATCTCACCTTTTGTTTCGTCCACGCTTACGGTAATCGTGCCTGGTGTCAGTGTTATGGAGTTGGCATAGATCATAGTGCCGAGACTTGTTCGCATGCTGAAGGGGACCTTGATAATCCGGGGAGCAATTTTTTGCTTCGGGTGCCAGACGAGGTAGGCCACATCGATATTAGCGAGGACAATCTGCCAAAAGAGCCACGGCAAATAGGATAGCATTTGGAAGGCAAGGTGGATCGGGTGGCCCTCCTCATCCAGAATTTTCTTTAGCAGCGAAATATATGTGACAAATGCACAAGATAATACACCGCAGATAATGAGATAGCGATCCCCGGAATCACTCAAATTGATTTGACCCGAAAGCAAGAGCCAAAAGGCCATCAGGAAGAGAAATTTGGAAATTACCTGCAACATCTGTAATCAACCGAGAACGGGAAACTCCAGACTTATAATAAATTAGCTCCTGTTTGGTCAAGGGGATTAGTGTTTTGAGACACAAAGGGGAATCACACTTTCTTTCTGACCTCCCGCTGGGGGTTTTCAAACGTTGCTGTAAGAACCTATTACGCGAATTCCAAGAAAATCCGCGGATCACCCTTGGCTTGGTCATGTCTGACAATCTAAACCCCTGTGATCAAAAATGATTCAATTCAAACCCCGCCTCTTGAGGCGAGCACAAAGCCGATGGGGTTTCCCCCGTGGAGTTGCGGTCCATTACTCCACAGGGGGGAGAAGCGGCTGCTCTCCCCTTTTGTCGAACACGGGGATTCAAACCCCGTGTTCGATATAACATGATTTCCGTAACTTCTCCCCCCTGCCCTAGCTCTAAATAGCAGCAGGAAAAATATTGAAAAAGAGAGTTGACATGCCCTTTTAATCTCCATATGCTTTGCTAATAAAAAGATTCCCTTCGGCTTTTCTACTGGACCCTCTTGCTTCTGATTTCACCTCAGCCATGGAAAACCTCATGCATAAGGACACCCGCCTCACAATTATTTCAAATCGTGCTCCCTTTCAACTGAAGAGAAAGGCCGGAAAGATCTATTACGATAAAAACGTTGGCGGCCTGGTCTCTGTTCTGGATGAAATTATGTGTCAAGGTGGAGGCACCTGGATTGCGTGGGGGGAGTCGGAAGACACCCCCTCACGGGTTGGCATCCCGTTGGATGATCCCAAATATTTTATGCGCCTCGTCGACCTTACAGATCTAGAGGTGAGAAATTATTATCAGGGATTTTCTAATCGGGTCATGTGGCCCCTTTGCCATTACTTTCTGGATCGATGCCATTTCAGGAGCGAGTATTGGAAGGCATATCGGGGAGTGAATGAGAAGTTTGCCAGGGCTTTTGACATGGTGTCTCAAGGTCAAGACAATATTTGGATTCACGACTTTCACCTGACTCTTCTGCCCAGTCTTCTTAGAGAAAGGCACCGTGATCTATCGATCGGATTTTTCTGGCATATTCCTTTTCCATCCTCACCGGTATTTCGTGTTCTTCCATGGCGTAAAGAAGTATTGCGCGGGCTGCTGGGATGCGACTTGATTGGGTTTCAGCTTCGCCAACATGCCGATAATTTCCTTCAGTCTGTGGCGGATGTATTCAAGATCCCTGTGGACCTGGAAAGGAGTTCTGTCGAGTTTGAGGATCGGGTCATCAAGGTTGGCGTCTTTCCTGTAGGGATCGATTATAAGAAATGGAACGATCTAGCCACGAGCCCTGGCAATATTGAGAAGGCCCGGCAGATACGTAGAGAGGTAGGTGTTGAGCACATTCTCATAGGTGTAGATCGTCTCGATTACACCAAGGGAATTCGCGAGAGGCTCCGTGCCTATGAGCATTTTTTGGAGAAGTATCCCGAGTATCATGGACGGATTTGTATGGTGCAGATAGCAGTTCCTTCTCGCACCCGTGTAGAGGAGTATAGAATTTTAAGACGCGAAATCGACGAGACGGTAGGTCGAATCAGCGGACGCTTCAGCACTAGAAAGTGGGTTCCTCTACGTTATCTTTATAAGACCTTTCCGATGGAGGAGCTGGTGAACTATTACGCCGCTGCCGATACGGCCATGGTCACACCTCTCAGAGACGGAATGAATCTGGTCGCTGAAGAATACGCCGCCTCTCGTATCCGGGAAGACGGTTGTCTAATTCTCAGCGAGTTTGCCGGGGCTTCAGGGATCCTTGGCGATGCGGTTATAGTGAATCCTTACGACATTGATGATGTGACAGAATCCATCCATCTTTCTCTGACTATGAAGGAGGGCGAAAAGCGAAGTCGGATGCAGAGACTCCGCCAAGCCGTCAAAAGGAAGGATGTGTACTGGTGGTGCCAGACTTTTTTATCAACCCTAATGGATGTGAATAGCAAAGATCCCTACCAAGAAAGTCTATTTCCGACTAGCAAAGTGCTTTGAAGGCAAGCAACGGTCAGTTTAGTCTCCCATTACTATTGTTTCAGAAAGCCCATGTGATGAGAATTTGGAGCACGTAGATACGCCTCTGGATTTTCCTATCCCGTGAAAAGCCTGGCCCGGTTACGAAGTGACGCCCTATCTATCTTTCATGATGGTTTAAAAGCCGCCGATCCTGTCAATGCCGTCAAACGACACCTCAACCTTCAGGGTGACAGGCTGGAGATCCAGGAACAGATGTATGATCTTTCCACCTACGAGGGAATTTATCTCGTGGGGGCAGGGAAGGCCGGGGCGAAGATGGCCCGAGCAATTGAGGATCTCCTCGGTAAACGGCTGAAAGCCGGGATCGTCAATGTCAAATACAGTCATTCGGTTCCCCTGGATTTTGTCAGAGTCAACGAGGCAGGTCATCCTCTGCCAGATGAGGCTGGTTTGGAAGGAACCGAACAGATCATCCAACTGCTGCTTCGTACCCACAAAAATGATCTGGTCCTATGCCTCATCTCTGGGGGTGGATCGGCCCTTATGCCCTGCCCGGCTAAAGGGCTGACTCTTAAAAGTAAGCAGCGGGTGACTGAACTCCTTTTAGAATCTGGGGCACCAATCCAGGAGGTCAACGCGGTGAGGAAACACCTTTCCCAAATTAAAGGAGGCCGGCTGGCAGGACTGGCCTATCCGTCAACCTTAATCTCGTTGGTTCTCTCTGACGTTATTGGCGATCACCTGGAGACCATTGCCTCAGGGCCGACGGTCCCCGACGGGAGCACTTTTTTGGATTGCCTGCACATCTTCGAGAACTATAGCCTCAAGGACAAGGTCCCGTCGGATGCAATGGAGATCCTGGAGAAGGGTATCAGGGGCGAAATTGAGGAGACACCAAAGACCCATAACCGGGTCTTCCGACGGACCCAGAATGTAATCGTCGGGAACATTTTCCTGGCCCTCGATGCGGCAAAGAAGAAGGCCGATGAATTAGGATATTACAGTCTCATCCATTCCGGCAATATTGAGGGGGAAACCAGGGATGTGGCCAGAGTGCACGCGGCCATCGCCAAAGAGATTCTCAGCACGGGCAGTCCTGTTCAGAGACCGGCCTGTATCATCTCAGGGGGTGAAACTACAGTGACCGTTCGAGGCAGAGGGTTGGGTGGGCGAAATCAAGAGTTTGCACTGGCGTCAGCCATCGTCATTGACGGATTGGAAGCAGTGGTCGTTTTGAGTGGGGGAACCGATGGGGTGGATGGTCCGACCGATGCCGCCGGTGCGATCGCCGATGGAACGACTCTGCGGCGAGCCCGTGGAATGGGCTTGGATGCACAACACTATCTTCAGGAGAATGATTCCTATCATTTCTTTCGGCCGCTCGGTGATTTGCTCATTACCGGACCAACCTATACCAATGTAATGGATCTGCATTTGCTGTTGGTGGCATGATAGGGCATGGTTGGACAATGATTCGGTTTTTGTACCCTTTTGAGAAAGGAGAAACAAAGAAAAGATGGCCTCTCAAAAGATTCTTTTGGAGGAAAGGGAGGGTGTTGCCACTCTAACTCTGAACCGTCCGGAACGGGACAATGCAGTAGATTCGGAGATGATGGAGGCCCTGTCGGAAACGCTTGCAGGAGTGAGGAATAGGGCGCTCTCCAGGGTTCTCGTGGTTCGGGGAAATGGAGACCATTTCTGTGGCGGGCGCGAGCCAGGTACGACACCGCCGAAAAGTCCCAAAGAATGGAAAGAGGTACTCAACAGGATTACTCAGGTAAACCAGCTGCTCACGTCCTTTCCCGGAATCACGGTTTCTCTGGTGCACGGGAAGGCATTTGGGTTTGGTCTCGGGCTGGCGGTCGGGTGCGACATTACGCTTGTGGCAGAGGGTGCCCGTTTGGCTTTTCCCGAGGTCAAGGCCGGACTGCCTCCAACCATTGTGATGTCATACCTCGGACGACTAATCCCCAGGAAAAAGGCCTTTGAGCTTGTGATTACCGGGAGAGAAATGAACCCCCAGGAAGCGGAGCGCCTGGGGCTGGTGAATCGAGTCGTGCCCGCGGATCAGCTTGTGGCGGAAGGTGAGCGCTGGGTCTCTCTACTTCTCAAGCAGAACGCAGAGACCCTTAAGACCTGTAAGGACTTTTTCCGTGACACGGCCGACCTCAGCTCAGAGGATGCCGTTCAATACGGCGTCACGCTGCTGGCGAATTTCATGTCCAATAAACCCAAGAAATGAGGCATCAGGCTAGGAGCCCTTGGCGATCGGACCGCGATAACTCCGGAGCCACTCTATGAAGGCCACGATCTGATCTACCATATAGTTGTGATACTTCTTACCCTTCTCTGGAGAGGCCTTGATGGATGGGGAAAAGGAGCCTGTGGCTGCGAAGGAGCGTTCCTCGGCGCTGGTCCACGGAGTATCGATAACTTCATGCGTTGTAGAGAAGAGGTCTTCATGAAACCAGGGAGAGAAGGTCTCCGCAAAAGAGACCTGCTCTGTTGTCAGGCGGTCGGCCTTGATCAGGTGAGGGAATTTGTACCAGCACTCCGAGATCTCCAGCTCGCCACTGTGGTGCTCTAATGCCTCTTTGGTTTCGTTGGCGACTTTCTTGGCGATCTTCATCGGGTCTATGACTGCAAAGAAGACCTCCGGCATCTCGTACTCACGGAGGTTCTTTGTGGCGGAGATAAGGGCAGGTAAGTTAGCTCCCTTGTGCCCGTTGATAAAGAGAATTTTGCGGAAGCCATGTTTGGCGAGGCTTCGACTCATATCCTTTACGACGGCAATCAGGGTCTCAGTACGGAGCGAGATCGTACCTGGAAATCCGAGGTGATGAGAGGAGTCGCCAAACCAGAGCGGAGGGGCACAGAGTACCTTTGTTGCTTTTGCGACATCCTCAGCAAGGGCAATAGCGACCAGTGAATCCAACCCCAGAGGACCTGCCGGTCCGTGCTGTTCTGTACTCCCTACGGGGCAGATGATGATGTTGGAGTCTTTGAGATAAGCATCCACGTCTTCCCAGGTGAGTTCCTGGAGCCATACTGAACGGAAATCATAAGGCATAACTTTACCTCCCTCTATATTGGCTAACCCCGCGGCTTGCCGCGGGGTTACCTAGTAACTTGATTCAATGTAAACCCCGCCTCTTGAGGCGGGCACAAAGCCGATGGGGTTTCCAAAGGGGAGAAGCGGTAGCTCTTCCCTTTGGTTGAGCACGGGGATTCAAACCCCGTATTCGATATAACTTGATTGTCACTTTGTGTCCTTCGCGCTCTTCGTGGTGATATTTCTCTCTTGCTGAAACAGATAAGAGACTGTGGCCGGCTTCACTGGCCTGCTAAGCCGTCAGCTCCTGTGACATGTGATAGTATTTGTCTACCACGAAGCACACGAAGATCACGAAGAATTTACAATCAAATTAGATCGGCCCCTGCGTTTCAAACCCTGTGGTCGATATAACTTGATTGATAGTCTATCGCCAGGTCCTTGCTAAGCCGATCCAGGGAATGCAGGCTCTCTTGTTGCTTTTGCTACTACTATCTGGGAAGAGTTGACCCTGTCAATAGACACTGAGCTCTACTGCGAGAAGTGTGGGCTCAGAGGAAGCCGAGGGGTATCTTTATAATCAAGTTCCACTTTGTGTCCTTCGTGCTATTCGTGGTGATATTTCTCTCTTGTTATAACCTGCTTTCTCTATGATAAGGTTCAGTGATGTTGCCCTTTGTAGTGGGTATCGTTGCCGGTCAGTATACTGAAAGATGGATTAGGTAACCCCACGTCATGCCGCAGGCATATAACCGATGGGGTTTCCAAAGGGGAGAAGCGGTGGCTCTTCCCTTTGGTCGACCACGGGATTCGAACCCCGTGGTCGATATAACTTGATTTCTTGCTGTAATTTTAGAAGGAGGCTTTAGATGCAGGTCGGGCTAAGTCCGCTTCAGGCGGGCGGCAACTTTGAAGAGACCCTCATGGAGTGCGAGCGTGCAGAGGCACTGGGTTTCAACTCTGTGTGGCTCGGCGAGCACCACAACAGCTCTTTTTTCTATCCCACACCGCTCATCGGGCTGGCCGCCATCGCCAGCCGTACGCATCGGCTTCGCCTGGGAACAGGAGTGCTTTTGTTGCCCTTGTACCACCCTGTTGCCGTAGCCGAAGAGGGTGCCATGGTCGACATGATGTCGGGCGGTCGCCTCATCTTGGGTGTGGGTGCCGGCTATGCCCCTGAGGAATTCGCTGCATTCGGCATATCACTGAAGGAGCGTGGTAGCAGACTTGAAGAAGGGGCGTCTTTGCTTCACCGGCTGTGGACGGAAGAGAAGGTCACCCACAAGGGCCGTCACTACCAGGTAACTGACGTTACGGTGGGTCCCAGGCCCGTGCAGCAGCCCCGACCGCCACTGTGGTTTGCCGGCTGGGCCGAGCCGGCTATCCGTCGCGCTGCCAGGCTGGGGGATGCATGGATCGGAGGCCCATCCGCCAGGTTGGATGAATTAGCCGCTTGTGTGCGCACGTACCGGCAGGCTCAGAAAGAGGTGGGAAGGGTTGTGGAATCCAACGATCTTGGCCTGATACGTTACGTCTTTGTGGCCGACAGTCTCAAGCGTGCGCGTGCCGTGGCCGGAGATCCATTCATTCAGTTTTTTGAGAACACCTATTTCCGGTTGCCCCACCCGGTTGTCAAGCGCCCTCAGGGATCATTCGATATCCGGCAGTTGGCTGAAGATCGGATCATCCTCGGCGACCCGGCAAGCTGTGTCGAACAGATCGAGCGCTTCCGGAAGGAGCTGGGGATCACCCATCTCATCTGCCGTATTTCATCTCCCGGTATCCCGCGTGATGCCGCCCGGGAATCGCTGGAACTCTTTGCGCGGGAAGTTATGCCCGCTTTGAAACAGCCGCTTAAACACCCGTAGAGGAACCAAAAGACTTCCCCAGGACACGATCGACACCCCACACCACTGCCCCTCGGCTGGCTATATAGAGGAAAGTAAACGAATAGAAGACTGCCCGCTCTCCGGCATTTAGAATGGGCCAGAAACCACGGGGAAAGTGTCCCAGGAAGTACGCTCCCGCCATCTCACCGCTCGCAATAAAGGCGGCATAGCCAGTCAGTAACCCCACGGCGATAAGCAACCCGAGGGAAAATTCGATGAAGCCAACTAGCCCCATCTGGGAAAAGAAAGGGGCTGCTGCACCGGACCTCCCCAAGCCCCCAAACACCCCGAACAGCTTCTGAGCTCCGTTGCAGGCAAAGAGCAAACCGACAACGATACGCATCATCACATAGAGATACTGCGAATAATTTCCGAGCAGTCTTTCCATAATAGGCTCCTTTCAACTAAGTGGAGTTGTGACGCTATATTATTGGGTAACCCCGCGACTTGCCGCGGGTTATCCTAGTAACCTGATTTCACTTTGTGTCCTTCGTGCTCTTCGTGGTGATATTTTTCTCTTGCTGAAACAGATATGAGACTGCGGCTGGCTTCACCGGCCTGCTAAACCGTCAGCTCCTGTGACATGTGATAGTATTTGTTTTCCACGAAGCACACGAAGATCACGAAGAAATTACAATCAAATTATATCCGCCCCTGGGGTTCAAACCACGTGGTCGATATACTTGATTAGCTTGGATTTAAAAAATAAGAAATTCCTTTGATACGTCGGGTAGAAAGTTTATAATCCCACCGCCTCTCTTTTCATTGATGGTGTCGGTAAGTTTGCTAGCGACTTTGTTTGTGTTGGAAAATCGCGAAAGACCTTTTGACCAGGAGGATACCAGATGAGCGATCAGGTTAAGAGCCGTGTGAACTTGAAACAGATGCGTGTCGAGTTTGATAAGTTTCGCGAGAGTGCCAAGATCGGACCAAACAAGGGGAAAATAACGTTTCGGGCGATAGCTAATATTATTGAAGGGGTCCATCTGGAGGGGACGGTAAGGGGTTTTCGCCTCGAAGCCGATGAACCGGAAGAGCGAGGTGGCACCAACCAGGGACCCGCTCCACTCTCTTATTTTCTTATTGGCGCCGCCTTTTGACTGCTCACGCAGGTTGCGCGGTTCGCGCACCTTTACGATGTTCCAATAGAGGATGGTGAAGTCGACGTTCGTTGCACGTTTGACGTGGCGGACAAAATGGGCCTGGAAGGCTCCGGCGCCGCCTTTGAGAGTGTCTCTTTCGCAGTGTCCATCAAGAGTTCCGCCCCTGAAGAGCAAGTTCGGAAATTGATAGTGCACGCGGAACGAGGCTGTCATGCCAGCCAAACTTTCCGCAAGCCGATTCCGGTCACGACAACCGCTACCTTGAACGGCAAGAAGCTCGACGTTTGATCCTCAGCTGTTCGGTCTTCTTTCCCAAGGGCATCCCGTTCGGTTCATTGCCCACGCTCTTGGTTAAAGCTTTCTAATTTCTCCTCCGCAGGCGTGGTGTCGGTGACCAGATCTCGAATCACAGACCGTTTGGGCAATGGTTTGACAGTTACGGTCGTGGGCTCTAATCGCGCCGTACAGGTGTATTCAACCCTGTCGTTCACTACGGCCATACACGTCTTGCAGGCATTGGCATTGATGCAGCTGTAACGGATAGCGAGGCTCGAATCCACATGACGCCGGATCCAGCGCAAAGCGTCAAGCACCGACATTCCGTCCTCGTAGGGCACCTTGAAGGTGTCGTAGCGCCCCTCTTGATCGGGCCCTCCTCGCCACACCCTAAGAAGCGCGGTTTTTTCTCCTGATATCGCGCTCATATCTCTACAACTTTGACCTGAGACTGGACGACCGGTGTCCAACCCACGGTTAGCCGCCCGTTTTTCAGCTGCAGCACCTGGTTTTTGACAAAGGAGGCATCGCTGTCGGGAAAGTCCAGGCGCTGATGTGCGCCGCGACTTTCTGTCCGTGCGAGTGCCGCTGTGACCACAGCCTCGGCTGTTGTCAGCATTGCCCTCAATTCGAACCAATCCTGTAAATCGAGGTTGAATTGTCTCTCCCGTGAAATGGCGAGATCCGTAAAATCATGTCTCTGTATTTCATTGATTCGCGCGAGACTCATTGTCAGCTTGTCTGCGGTCCGAAAAGGCCCTGCGTTTTCCCACATCAGGTCCTTCAGCTCCGATTGAAGGGTGACTGGATGGACTCCACTCTTTCCTTTATGCTCTTGCAGGGTGCGCACCTGATCGACAGCAGGGGCCGCTAATCTGGCGTTCCAGGCGCTTGTCACGTGCCGGGCCTGCTCGGCGGCAAACCGTCCCGCACGCTCGCCGAAAACCAGGGCCTCTGATATTGCGTTCCCTGACAATCGGTTCGCCCCGTTTGCACCGCCGACCGCTTCACCGGCGGCGTAAAGTCCATTAACGGAGGTCTCCATACGGCCGTTCACCCTTACACCACCCATCTGGTAGTGGGCCGTGGGGCCCACTTCGATCGGCATCTTGGTCAGATCAATGCCGTTGGCTAGCAGGCGGTCGATGACTGGCCCAAAGGCGCCGCGCAGCTCCGCTTCCGGGAGGTGGCTGAAGTCCAGATAGACCCCGCCGTGAGGGGAACCCCTACCGGCCTCAACTTCCTTCAAGATTGCGTATGAGGCCAGATCTCTCACGGCCGTGTATTTGCCGGCGTCGCTGCCACCATAGAGATGGATGAACTCTTCAAAGTTACCGTTGAGCAACCTTCCGCCAAGCTTGTAACGAAACGGGTCCCACATGATCGGGTCCATACCGACCAGACGGGGAGCCAGGTGTGCGATGGGAAAAAACTGCACGAACTCCATGTCGATCAACTCAGCTCCTGCCCATAGGGCTAGCGCGTATGCCTCCCCAGCCATGTTGGTTGAGGCGCTGTTTCGGCTGTAGAGCTTCGTTAAACCGCCGGCGGCCAGGATGACCGCCTTGGCCTCGAAAGTGACGACCTCGCCTTCGATAACGTCGAGTCCGACGGCGCCTACCGCTTGCCCATCGTGGACAAGGACATCCGTCACGGCCACATTGCTCAGCCGTTTGATGGTTTCCATCTTGCTTACCTGCCGGCGCAATGTTCCCGCAACGGCCGGCCCTGTGTTGAGAAAGTCTACATAGCAGCAGCGGCTCCGGCTGTGTCCGGGAGCAACCACCTGCTTGATGTGCCCCTCCTCACGGGCCCAGTGTGCCCCCCATTGATCCATTTCGTGGATTCTCTTGGGTGCGTCCTCGCACAGAATTTCAGACAGCACTCCGTCACAGATATCGCGCCCCGCCTCTTTCGTATCGGCCAGATGCAATGTCCAATGGTCTGGTTCTTGATGGGAGATTGCGGCGGCCACTGTCATCTGGGCCATGATCGTGGCGCCGCCTCTGCCGACCAGGCTTTTGTCCAGAAGAAGGACCGACGAGCCATTTCTTGCCGCCGCAATAGCGGCGTACATTCCGGCACCTCCGGCTCCCACAATAAGCACGTCAGTTGAGAGATGAGTCATGGGTATATTTCAGAGTCATTTAAATGCCTCTTCTGGAAGCTTATCCTCCTGGTTGGTGTTTTGGATTATAAAGGTCATACCGCCATGGCGCAATTGGATAGTCCCATGAATCTAGAGGTTGAAGGGGAGGCCTCTCTCGAAAAACTAGCTTGTTTTAATTAGTTAATGTTTACCATGATTTTTCTCCAATAATCGCATGAATCTTTATAGGGTTTTTATCATCTTTATTTTTCTTGATCCCTCTCCTGTTTAGGCAATTCGCCGGCCAAGTGGCATTCCTCCTTGACTTTCGTTTTTTCTTCGTCTACTATCCTTTGCTGTCACAATGGTGATCAAGGAGGGCAGGGTGGGTTCTTCTCCAGTTATCAAGCTGTCAAAGGTTAGTCTCGCTTCCTTACTATTCAGACATCCCGGGGAAGGTCAGTTATTGGCCCTCTACGGGCATCCGGCGGTTCATACCCTGGCCCAGAAGCTTCTTGCCAGGCCCTTATTTCATGGCTACGGGGTTGTGGTCCTCGACGCGGGGAACCACTTTGACCCTTACCTGATCTCTCGTATGGCCCAGGCCCTGAGGAGAGATCCCAGGGAGTTTCTGTCCAAGATCCTGATATCGCGCTCCTTTACCTGCTATCAGACCCATGCCCTTATACAAAAGGTCTGCACCAGCCCCACTGGGAAGACCTCCCGCACAGTCCTTGTCCTTGGCTGTCTCAGGACCTTTTATGATGAAGATGTCTCCTTCGGGGAGAGAAGAGTCCTTCTCCGGAAAACTCTCGCCCTCCTTCAAGGGATCTCCCGAAGGGGAATAAAGGTCCTCGTTACCTCAGCGGATCCGCCGCTCAATGCCCGGGGTGGATTCACTGACCTCCTGGTGGGTGCCTCCGACAGGGCGGCCAGGCTTGGCCTCGATCAAGATGGGTCCCTCGGCATCGATCTCGTCAAGGGAATAGATGAACCGGTTATCTCAAGGAGGTGATGACTCATGGGTCGAACCGTCCTCCCGTTCAATCAAAAGATCCTGTCCATTGAATCCGAGTGGAACAAGTTCAGGAGGGCCTTGAGAAAAGAGGACCAGGAGTTACTCGATGATCTTTTCGGTTTTGCCAAATACCACTCAGCCCCCTCGTCGTATTTTTCGACGCCCAATCCGATGGAGCCCGTCTTGATGGCCATGCTGATAGAGATCCTTAAAGAGGTGAGGAGACTCAAGTTTGAGCTTAGGGCCAAAGAGGAAGATCTGGATGTCCGAGAGAAGTCCGATTGAAGGCTGGGTCTTTGACGTTCAGGAGGAGGCCAGGGGGGTAGGGCTCTGGCTGGTGGATGGGCAGGGGAAGGCGCAGAAGTTTTTCTACCCTTTCAGACCCTACTTCTATATCGCGGGCAATCAGTCTCGTCTGGAAGCGGCCATGAGGGTCCTCAATCAGTGGAAGGTCCCCATTTTTCTTGAGCGGGTAGAAAAGAGGGAATTCTATTCGGACAGGGCCATCCCTTGCCTCAAGGTCTCCACAGATTCTCCACGGGCTTACTCGAAGATCGTGAAGGCCCTTACCGCAGCGAGGGAAGGGGGCTTTGAGCTTTACACCTGCGACATCCCCGTAGCGCAGCTCTTTTTTATCGAGACCGGCATGTTCCCCATGGCCAGGGTGGTCCTTGAGGTGGAAGAGGCTGCCGATGGGTCATCTCCTCTTATTCACTCATTTTCGCTCAGGGATTCTCCCTGGGAGCTGGACTATTCCCTTCCCCCTCTTGTGATCATGGAGATCGAAATGGAAGGGGGAAGGGGGAACCCGTCTCACAGACCCATGGGGAAGCTGGTTGTGAAGGTGGATGGAGAGGAGTTGGTTATCGAAGAAGATCCCATCTCTTCTCTCAAAGAGATCCTCTCCCGACACGCTCCCCACGTGATTCTCAGCCGCTGGGGCGATTCTTACCTGATGCCCAACCTTCAGAGACTGGCGAGTGCCAGTGGAGAATCTCTTCCCTTCGGCAGGGAGCCATGGGGGTATGTCCCCAGGAAAAGGGGGAGGAGTTATTTTACCTACGGCAGGATTCTCTTTACGGCCTCCTCCTATATCTTCAAGGGGCGCTGGCATCTCGATCTGGAGAACTCCTTTATCATCAAGGAGTGCGGCCTGGAGGGACTGATTGAGCTGTCACGCCTTTCCAAGATCCCTGTCCAGAGGATGGCCCGGACTTCCACCGGGACCTGCATCTCCGCCATGCAGGTGGAGAGGGCCATCAAAGACGACTATCTGATCCCGCTCAAGAAAACTCAGGTGGAGGAGTTCAAGACAGCCGATGAGCTTCTCACCACCGACAAGGGGGGTCTCACCTATAAACCCGTGCCCGGCTTCTATGAAGAAGTGGCCGAGATCGATTTCGCCTCCATGTATCCCACCCTCATGGCAAAGTTTAACCTTTCACCCGAGACCGTTGGCTGTAAGTGCTGTCCCGATGCCCCGAGAGTACCCGAGGCGGGCTTCCGAGTCTGCACGCGGAGAAAAGGTCTCATCGCCAAAACAATCGAGCCGCTGCTCAAAAAGAGGCAGCGGTACAAGGAGAAGATCAAATCGACCCAGGACCCGATCGTGCAGGAGATCTACAGGAGAAGGCAGACGGCCCACAAGTGGTGCCTGGTAACCACCTTCGGCTTTTTGGGGTACCGAAACGCCCGCTTCGGCAAGATCGAGGCCCATGAGTCCACGACCGCCTGGGGGAGGGAGATGCTGCTCAGGGCAAAGGAGATCGTTGAGGAAAGGGGATACAGGTTCATACACGGCCTGACCGATAGCCTCTGGGTGAAAAAAGAGGGGATGAAGAAAGAGGACTACCAGGAGCTCACGAAGATCGTCGAGGAGGGGACTGGCATACCTATATCCCTCGAGGGATTCTACCACTGGATCTCTTTTCTGCCCTCGAGGCAGGATCCGAAGATCGGTGTCCCCGCCCGCTTCTTTGGGGTTTTTGATACGGGGAAGCTCAAGGTGAGAGGGCTTATGGTGCGAAAGCGCGACACGCCGCCGTTTGTAAAAAAGGCGCTCCTGGAGATCCTGGAGATCCTCTCCCGTGCGGGGGATAAAAGAGAATATAAAGTATTACTTGAAGAAGCGGTTCAACCGGTCGTAGAGACAACCATGGAAAAGTTGATGGAGGGGAGAATGGAGCCGGAAGAGTTGTCGATTCTCAAGCGGCTGTCGCATGATCCCCTGCAGTATGCCCACGGAACGATGATGGCCGCGGTAGCCCAGGAGCTTCTGGCCAGGGGGGTTCAACTGATGCCCGGGGAAAGTATCCAGATGGTCATCACCGATGCCTCGGCTAAAGATCCATCTTCGCGCGCCAGGGCCCTGGGCTTTCTGGACCTCCCTCATACCTACGACAGGTCCAAATATAGAGAGATCTTCATGGATGCAATCAGAGAGGTTGATTTGGATGGTGTGCTGGAAAGTCGGCTTAACCCCGAAGATGAGAGTACGGAGAACCAACCCCAAGGTTTTATCACATATCGATAGACTTGAATTATTCATTGTATCATATGAAATTTGTAGTAGAATTTTACTTAAGGATAAGACTTTCAATGTTAGGCGATAGAAAATCCGGATATCGAAAGGAGAAGTGTGATGCCAAGAAGTGGTAG
>Ga0209980_10000880_pt1 | contig 16402 bp, 17 predicted proteins | sample CR02metaG_FD_183611 | JGI IMG/M metagenome (GOLD analysis project Ga0209980, IMG submission 183611) | Deep subsurface microbial communities from Mariana Trench to uncover new lineages of life (NeLLi) - CR02 metaG (SPAdes) (version 2) | ecosystem: Environmental > Aquatic > Marine > Ocean trench...
ACCGAGACGCCACCACAAAAGGGCGCCGATGACCAAACCGACGAGGGCGATAGCGCGGTATTGACGGTTGAGATAGGCGTTCGCCCCTTCCTGTATCGCACCCGCGATCTCGCGCATCCGGTCGGTTCCGGACGGCGCCGCCAGAACCGAACGGCTGGCGAAGACGCTGTAGAGAAGGGCAAGGACGCCGGCGGCAAACACCAACCAGTAAATGCCCGTCATTTATCTGAATCCCCTTGATGAAGTGATTTGGGATGAAGCGAACGAGCCCCGGTGAAGCCCCCGACCCTCCTCGTGCCAACGGACGATCCGGCGCGCCGACAAACGATCGGGACCACGGCGGTTGCCGCCGGCTTCGAAGCCCGAAAATCGCGCGGAACATGACAGAACTGCCCCGATAACGCAACAGGGTCCCGGCTTGCCGCCATGGCTAGTACTTACTTTTCATAGAAGGGTGCCACATCCGACGGCCTTGCGGGTTCTTCAGGCCCGGAGCGGGGTCCGCCGTGATGGGGGCGCATCACAAGGGCCGCGCGAGGTGAGCGTAAGGGCCCGCAAGGCCGCCCGAAGGGTCGCTTTTCGCGGCCACCGGAGGGCGTCACCGCCGCTTGACGATGTCCGGACATCGCCGGCGCGCCGCCTCCACCCCGGAGGCCGCGAAAAGACGATCATATGTATCACCCTTCTTTGAAAGTAAGTACTGGAGAAGGCCGCCGGTAAAAGCGTGGGATGGAGGGGCCGGCGCCACCGAGCCCATGGCTCGAACTTGGGTGTCCTGGGTCGACGGGCCAACGGTCGCCGAAAGTTGGGCACCCGCCACCCAAGGTCGCCTCAGCGGAAGCGGCGTTCCAAGGCAACTTCGATCAGGATGTCGCGGACGATGTCCGCCCCAAGCACGCGCTTGCTCACCGCCATCAGCCGCTTCTTCAGTACCGAGGTCTTGAAGGGCCTACCGTCCTTGCGGCGGATCGCCATGACACCATGGAGGTCGCGGAGGAAGGAGTCCCGGAGCCGTTTGCGGGCCTCGAGGATCTTGTCCTTGTTCGCCACGCCGCGGGTCTCGAGTGTAACCAACAGGCTGACATGCCTGGCGATGCGGCCATCGCGCACGATGGGCACGGTGAAGGGCTGCAGGGTGTAGTATTCCCTGTCACCCTCGCCGAACAGGTTTTCCAGTCCGAACCCCTTCTTGCCGTCATCCTTGGCGGACCAGGCGGGCCCCGGGCCGAACCCGGCCACCAAAGCCATCGCCACCAGGGCTTTAATCACCAACCTCATCGCCACGTCCTCGCCAGCCGGGATGCCATGAAGCACAATCTCGCAGAGTACGGTAAAGATCGGGTAAATCGGTCGAGGCGTCGGTCGGCGACGAATCACCGTGGGAGGGTCAAGGGCCGGCGTGATATTTAGCCGGATAGGTCCCTAGAAATGGCGGTAACCGGAAGCTTCAAGCACGTCCTCAAGGCCGATCCCATCGACGATGGTGACGCCGCTGCCCTCGCACATCGACCCGATAGGCGTCAACGCGAGGCCGAGATCATGGGAAATTTCGCCAACGGAGCCGCGCGCTTCGGGGGCGATGGTGAACAGCAGTTCGTAGTCGTCGCCGCCGGTGACAAGCGTTGCCAACAGGCCCGGGTCATCGGCCAGCGCCGCGCGGGCGGCGTCGGACAGGGGCAGGCTGGCGCCCTCGATCTTGGCCCCGAGGCGCGAGGTCTCGCAAATATGACCGAGATCGGCGATGAGCCCATCGGAAACATCGATGACCCCATGGGCGAGGCCAACAAGGCGCTGGCCAAGCGCCAATCTCGGCCGGGGCAGCCGGTAGCGGTCGATGACGTAATCCCGGTGCGCCGCCGCCAGCTCTCCGGCGCGTCCCTCGAGCGCCATCAGGCCAAGCGCCCCGTCACCGATGCAGCCGGAGACGAATATCGCGTCCCCGGCCTTTGCCGCCGAACGCATCAACGCACTGCCTTCCGCCACCTTGCCAAGCGCCGTTAGGGTCAGCGTCATGGGCCCTGTCGTCGCCACCGTATCGCCGCCGACAAGGGGAATCGCGAATTCGGCGTAATCGGTCCCGAGCCCGCGGACGAAACCCTCGAGCCAGGAGGATGGCGTGTCCTTCGCCAGCGCCAGCGCGAGAAGATAGGCCAAGGGCTCCGCCCCCATGGCGGCGAGATCCGAGAGGTTGACCCGCAACAGCTTGCGCGCGATCGACTCGGGCGGATCGGCGGCGGGGAAATGGACGCCGGCCACCAGGACATCGGTGGTGACGACGAGACGGTGACCCGGGTCGAGCTCGATCAGCGCCCCATCGTCGGCAAGCGCCAGGGCCCCCGGATAATCCTTCGCCAGAGGGGCGAAGAACCGTTCTATCAGTTCGAACTCAGCGGGAAGCGGCCGATCCTTCACGTTCCCCTACCTCCGCCGGCGGTCATCTCCCCGGGCCGGTGTTCGCGGGCGATGCGGTCGAGGACGCCGTTGACCAACCCCGGTTCGGCGCCGTCGAAAAATGCGTGCGCCACATCGATATACTCGGTGATGGCGACACGGGCCGGGATGTCGGGCCGCCGGGTGATTTCATGGACCCCCGCCTCCATGATCAGCCGCAGGATGAGATCGAGACGTCCGATTTTCCAATCCGTCGTGAGGGAGGCGGCGATCAACTGGTCGAGATCCGCGCGCCCGGCGACGACACCGCGCACCAAATCGCCGAACAATTCGGGATCCGGTTCCATCATCTGCCCGCCGGTCAGTTGGGCGCGCGTTTCCGGATCGGTGAACTGGGAAATCACCGAATCCGGGGCGTCGCCGGTCAGTTCGATCTGGTAAAGGGCCTGCACCGCGGTCAGCCTGGCGGCCGAACGCCGGGCCGCGGCCGGGAAGGCGGCGCCGCCTGAAGCCTTTGATCCGGGGCCGGGGGTCATCTCGGATAGAGGTGGAATTGGCGCTTGAGCTCGATCATCTCAAGGCAGGCCTTGGCCGCCCCGGCGCCCTTGTTGCCCTGATCCACCGACGCCCGAACCATGGCCTGTTCCCGGTCGTCGACGGTGAGGATCCCGTAACCGAGCGCTAACGTGAAGTTCAGCGCCAAATCCTGAAGGGCGCGGGCGCTTTCCTGGCAGATAATGTCGTAATGCGAGGTCTCGCCACGAATGACACAGCCAAGCGCGATATAGCCATCGAAACGCCGCCTGGCGCTGAACACGTCGAGCGAGCGTATGGCAAAGCGGATGGCGGCGGGAATCTCGAACGCGCCGGGCACGGCGTAGCGCTCATAAGTCGCTTCCGCTTCATCCAGCACCTGGACGGCGCCCCGTGCCAGTTCATCGGCGATGTCATCGTAGAACCGGGCCTCGACGATCATGATATGCGGTGAGTCCGCCATCTCATCCCTCCGTTAATGCATCCGCCGGACCGCCGGCGTTGTCATCGCCAGATTCCATCGATGACGGGACCATAGCCCTTATCGCGCCGGCGGGCAAAACCCTCCGCGGCCCGCGATCGGCGAGCGGAACGAGCGATCGCCGCGGCCACGGCCCCGATGTCACGCCATCTATGACAGGGGGGTCTCGCCCTTGTCCAGAGACCGGGCGACGTAACGCGCCAGCATGTCGATCTCCAAATTCAACCGATCTCCGGTCTTGGCGGCGCCGAACGTGGTGTTTCGCAAGGTATGGGGGATGATGTTGACCGAGAATGCGTCCGCCTCGACGGCGTTCACCGTCAAGGAAACACCGTCGAGGGCCACCGAGCCCTTCGGCGCGAGAGTGGCCAACAAGCTTGCCGGCGCGTCGAAATCGAATACCACGCTGTCGCCGCTGGCGGTCTGGCGGGCGAGGGTTACGGTCCCGTCGACATGGCCGAAAACGATGTGACCGCCAACCTCATCGCCGAGCTTGAGCGAACGTTCGAGATTGACCGCCACACCCTCGCGCCAGGCGCCAAGCGTCGTTCGCGACAAGGTTTCGGCCGAAGCCTCGACGGCGAACCATCCTTCTCCCTTGTCGATGACGGTGAGACACGGACCGGAACACGCGATCGACGCCCCGGGAGCGATCGACGCCGTGTCATAGGAGGTTGCGATCTCGAACCGTGTCTCATTGCCGCGCTCGACGGCGCGGACCCGGCCAAGATCGGTGATGATGCCGGTGAACATACCTCAACCACTGAACGTGTAGGTTTCCAATATGTCGTCCCCCGCTTCGACGATCGAGAGCCTGGTGAACGTCACCATATCGGTCAGCGCGTCCACGCCGAATGCCTCCGCCACCGGCACGCCGTCGCCGCCCATGATGTCGGGCGAGCGGAACCACGCCAGCCGGTCCACCAAGCGCGCCTTGAGAAGCGCCGCGGCAAGCTTGCCACCGCCTTCGACCAGGACGCGGGTCAGCCCCCGATCGCCGAGGGCGGCAAGCGCAAGACCCATATCAGGGTTATCGTCGGCGCCGGCTTTCACCTCGATCATCTCGACGCCGCTTTCGATGAAGGCGTCACGGCGCCGGGCTTCGCCGCCGGCAAGGGTCACCATCCAGCTCGGCGTCTCGCGCGCGCCGGCGACGATCTGGGATGTAAGCGGCAGCCGGAGCCTGCCGTCGACGACGACGCGTATCGGCGAGCGATCCTCGAGACCCGGCAGGCGGCAGGTCAATCGCGGATCGTCGGCGATCGCGGTACCGAGCCCGACCATGACCGCATCGTGGCTGGCCCGGAGAAAATGGGCCCAACCGCGCGCGACCTCGCCGGTGATCCAGCGGCTCTCGCCGGCATGGGTGGCGATGCGTCCGTCCAGCGTCGTCGCCACCTTGAGGGTCACGAGCGGCCGGCCGTCCTCGACACGGCGCAGGAAACCTGCGTTCACCTCGGTAGCGGCGGCGGTGCCGACCCCGGTGAGGACTTCTATACCGGCCCGTTCGAGCCCGGCGATCCCCGATCCAGAGACCCGCTCGTCAGGGTCCGATATGGCGATTACGGCGCGGGCGATTCCGGCCTCGATCAACCGGTCCGCGCAGGGCGGCGTCTCGCCCCTGTGGCTGCACGGCTCGAGGCTGACATAAGCGGTTGCGCCCCTGGCGCGGGCGCCGGCGCGCGCCAGCGCTTCGGCCTCGGCGTGGGGCCGGCCGCCGGGTTGGGTCCAGCCGCGCCCGGCGACGCGTCCCTGCGGGTCGACCAGGACGCAACCGACGGCGGGGTTGGGCCACACGGTCCCGAGCCCGCGCCGGGCAAGGCCCAAGGCCATTTGCATGTAACGGATATCGGCGGCGTCAACCGTTCTCGCCACTCAGCTTTCCTATGAAGTCCTCGAAGTCCTTGGCCTCACGGAAATTGCGGTAAACGGAGGCGAAACGGACATAGGCCACCTGATCGAGGCTGGCGAGGGCATCCATGACCATCTCGCCGATCATCGGGGTGGGAATGTCGCTTTCGCCGGAGCTTTCGAGGCGCCTTTGAATGCCATTGACGATGCGCTCGACCTGCTCATCGTCGATCGGGCGCTTGCGGACAGCGATGTGGATCGAACGGGCCAGCTTATCGCGATCGAAGAGCACGCGCTGACCGTTCTTCTTGAGCACCGTCAACTCGCGCAGATGCACCCGCTCGAAGGTCGTCCAGCGCGACCCACAGGCCGGGCACGCGCGCCGGCGGCGGATCGCCGCGCTGTCCTCCGTCGGACGCGAGTCCTTGACTTGGGTATCGGCGTGACCGCAGAACGGACAGCGCATCGGTGCCTCCCTGTTTCTCCGTCTATGCGAGACCCGGATAGATGGGAAAGCGCCGGCAAAGTTCCGCCACTCGCCCACGAACCGAATCCTCGACCGCCGAATTGTCCTCGGGCCGGGCGGCCAGCCCGTCCAACACCTCGCCGATCAATTCACCGACGAGGCGCCATTCCGCCAGGCCGAAGCCGCGGGTGGTCCCGGCGGCCGTGCCCAACCGGATTCCCGACGTGATGGTGGGTTTCTCCGAATCGAACGGCACGGCGTTCTTGTTGCAGGTGATGCCGGCATGATCGAGACTCAACTCGGCGGCCTTGCCGGTCAGTTTCTTGGGGCGAAGATCGACCAGGATCAAATGGGTATCGGTGCCGCCGGAGACGATGTCGAAGCCCTGCTCGAGAAGGACGGAGGCCAGCAACGCGGCATTATCGACGACGTTCCTGGCATAGGTCCTGAAACTCGGCCTCAATGCCTCGCCCAATGCCACCGCCTTGGCCGCGATGGCGTGCATCAGCGGCCCCCCCTGGAGGCCCGGAAAGACGGCGGAATCGATCTTCTTGCCGATTTCCGCGTCGACCGACAGGATCAGGCCGCCGCGGGCCCCGCGCAGGGTCTTGTGGGTCGTGGTGGTGACGACATGGGCATGGGGCAAGGGGCTGGGATGGGCACCGCCGGCGACGAGACCGGCGAAGTGGGCCATGTCCACCAACAGATAGGCCCCCACCTCCTCGGCGATGGCGCGGAACCTCGCGAAGTCGATGATGCGGGGATAGGCCGAGCCGCCGGCGATGATGAGTTTCGGCTGGTGTTCATCCGCCAGGCGCTCGACCTCGTCATAGTCGATGCGGCAATCTTCGGGGCTGACGCCGTATTGCACCGCGTCGAACCACTTGCCCGAGATATTGGGCCGGGCGCCGTGGCTGAGATGGCCACCCGCCGCCAACGACATGCCGAGAAGGGTGTCGCCGGGCCGCATCAACGCGAGCTGGACGGCGAAATTGGCCTGGGTGCCGGAATGGGGCTGGACGTTGACATAGGCGCAGTCGAACAACTCTTTCGCCCGATCGATGGCGAGCCGCTCGGAGATATCGACATATTCGCAGCCGCCGTAATAGCGCCGGGCCGGGTATCCTTCGGCATATTTGTTGGTAAGCACGGACCCCTGGGCCTCGAGGACCGCCGCCGAGACGATGTTTTCCGAGGCGATGAGTTCGATATTCTGCCGCTGGCGGTGCAACTCCTGCGCCACCGAGTCGTAAACCTCGGGGTCCTGTTCGGCCAGCGCCGAGGTGAAAAAGCGGACCTGGTCGGACAGGTCCGAAACGGTCGAGGATAACGTCATGGATACAAAACCTTTCACTACTTCGCATGACTGGAAGGCAAGTTCTTTAAGGCCAAGGTCCGGCAGGGTCAAGGCCGCCGGGACCAGGCGCCCTTCAGGCCAGTTTGCCGACGCGGCGGAGGTGACGGCCTCCTTCGAATTCGGTGTTGAGGAAAACGTCGAGGCAGTCCTTGGCGACATCGGCGTCGATGATGCGCGCCCCCATCGCCAGGACGTTGGCGTCATTGTGCTGCCGGGCCAGACGCGCCGTCAAGGTATCGTGGCAAAGGGCGGCGCGGATCCCGCGGTGCCGGTTGGCGGCGATACTGACGCCGATGCCGCTGCCGCAGATGAGGACGCCCAGCTTCGCCCTGGTGCCCTTGATCGCCGTGGCAAGCGCGTTGGCGTAGTCGGGATAGTCCACCGAATCGGGTCCATCGGTGCCGAGATCGAGGACCGGCACGCCCCTCGCCCGGAGTTCCTCGGCAAGGATGTTCTTGAGCTCGTAGCCTGCGTGGTCGGCGGCGAGGGCGACGGTATCGGACGACATGGTGGCAGCATTCGATGGGATGTGGCCGAATGGGTCGGGAACATACCATATATCGAAGTGCCGCGCCAGCCCGACACAACTTGTCGGCCTCGATTTGGCCTCGAGCGGGTGAATCATGTTAACGTCGCCGCCATCCGAATGTCCCCCCTTTGGTAATTACCGATGATCGACAGGCCGGACCGCGCGGTTTTCCTCCTTTATCTGCCGTTTTTCGCCATCGTCTTCGCCGTCGCCCTCTACGCCCGCCTGCCCGCCGATCCCGCGCCCTACCTCTGGGCCGACGAGAGCTGGCGCGCCTATGCCATCCTTTCGACCGGCGATTTCCCCGATTTCCTCCGGTTCATGAGGGAAGATCGGCACTTCCCGCTGTTCTCCGAATGGCTTTTCGGCAACATCGGGCTGGCGATCTTCGGCTTCGACGAGTTCGCCTTCCGTATCTGGCCGTTGATCTTTTCCCTGCTTTCGATCGTCGGCGCCGGCGCCTTCCTGATCCGCTGCGGCACGGTGAGCGGCGCCCTGGCGGCGGTCTTCTTCATCAGCGTCGGCTGGGGGTTCATCTTCTATGTCCGCGAGTTCAAGCCCTACGCGCTCGATTTCGCCCTGACCGCCTGGTCCTTCTTCGCCGCCGTGTACTGGGCGGACAAGCCGTCTGCCGGCCGCCTCGCCCTCCTGGCCGGGACGCTCCTGGCGGCGAGTTTATTCTCGATCGTCTTCGTCTTCATCTATCCCGCGGTACTCGCCTATTTACTTTACCGGCAGAGAGGGCTTTACCGGCAAAGAGCGGAGCGTTTCGCCCTGGCGCTGCTGCTGGTGCCGGGATGCGTTTTCGTGGCGATTTATCTGCTGGTCTACGCCGGCGGCGCCACCGAACCGACGCGGGAATTCTGGGCCGAGTACTATCTGTGGCCGCCGGAAAACATCCCCTTCATCCTCAAGTCGGGCGCCTATGCCCTAAGAGGGTTTTTCGGCTTCGCCTGGCCGGCCGTGCCCATCTTTTACGTCTACTGCGCCATCATTTCATGGCGCCGGAAGGACGGCGTCTGGCTGTTGCTGATGACGCCCCTGCTGTTTGCCGCCATAGCATCGGCGCTCCAGCTCTATCCGCTTTTCGGCAGACCGTCCTTCTTCCTATTCGGCATCGGCGCGATGTCCGTCGGTTATTGCCTCGGCCATGTCCTCGAGCTGGTGCCGGTCAAATTCGCGGGCTGGTGGGGGCGCTGGGGCCGGGAAGCGGCCGGAAGCGTGCTCGGCTTCGGCCTCATACTGTCCTATCTGGTGACCGGCGCCGCCGCCGAGGGCATCGAGAAGGGCAGGAAATGGCCGTCCCCCCATACGGAGAAGGTTTTTTCCACCCTTGCCGAGCATTACCGGCCGGGCGACGCGGTGAAGTTCAATGCCGGGGTGAAATACACCTTCCTGCTCTACCGCGACCGGCTGTTCCAGGACGGCAATCTCTCCGAACTCGCGGACATTCCGGCCCGAAAGGTCTTGGCGCGCGAAATAATGGAAGCCGACGCACCGTCGCTCTGCCGAAGCCTTCGGCTGATCGCCGATGACATCCGCGACGAAAAACGGGTCTGGTTTTTGACCACCTATACGTGGAAAGCCTATAAATTCTACCAGCGGATCCTGCCGCTGCTGGGCGATGTCGAAACCTTGTTGGGCGAACCGCGCCGGGGTTTGTTCCTGCTCAAGCCAAACCAAGCGGCGCCCGCGCTCGACTGCTCCCGCTTCGAGGCGAAGGAAGGGAAATAGGGCCGCTCTTGAAACGCTTGACCGGCCGGGCGCCCGTCTATCCCGGCATCCGCCGGCGCCGCCATCGATGACACCGAATAAGGAGGTTCCAATGGCCGCCTACCTGATCGTGCAAGTCGAAGTCACCGATCCCGACACCTTCGAGGAATACAAGAAACAGGTGGCGGGGACGCTGGCGGCCTATGGCGGCGAATACATCGTGCGCGGTGGCGAGATGGAGGTTCTCGAGGGCGAGTGGCCGATCCCGCGCCTGGTGATCATCCGCTTCGATTCGATGGCGCAGGCGAGGAAATGGTACCAATCGCCGGAATATGAAGGCCCGCACAAGCTCCGCGAGGCCTCCGCGCGGGCCAACCTCGTCCTCGTCGACGGGGTGTAGAAACAAGCGCCACCGGCCGCCGCCAGCGCGCGGTCAGAAGAGGCGGAACTTGAAGACGTACCACAGCGCCTTGACGCCGTCCCGCCAGTTGATCTTCTTGCCTTCCTCATAGGTCCGCCCGTAATAGGCGCAACCGGTTTCGTAGATGCGCCAGCGCTTGGATTTGGCGACCTTGGCGCTGAACTCGACCTCGAAACCGAAATCGTCGCAGGTGAACTCGATCGACTCGAGGACGGTGCGGCGGAACATCTTGTAGCAGACCTCGATGTCGCTCAGCATCTGGTCGAACAATAAATTGAACAGGAACGAGATGAGCTTGTTGGCCATGTAGTGGTGGAAATAGAGGACCCGGTGCGGCCGCCCATAGAACCTGGAGCCGAAGACCACGTCGGCCTTGTCGCGTTCGATCAGGTCGAGCATCTCGGCCCAATCGGCGGGGTCGTATTCGAGATCGGCGTCCTGAATGACGACGACATCGCACTTGACGGCCTCGAAGCCGGTGCGCAGCGCCCGACCCTTGCCGCGGTTCTCATCATGCAGGCGAACGATCACAGAAGTCTCGGCCGGCACGATCTCGACAGAGCCCCCGCCGGCCTCATCCCCGCCGGCCTCATCCCCGCCGGGGGGGCCGAGGAACCGCAAGCCGCCGTCGCCGCCGGTGACGATGCGCCCGATCGGTGTCTCGGTTTGCGGCAAATATTCGGTGAGCCATTCGCGCGTGCCGTCGGTGGAACAGTCATCGACGACGACGATCTGCTTGGCGACGCCGGGCAGGGCGAGCATGACCAGACGCAGGATCTCGGGCAGGGTCGCGCGTTCGTTATAGACCGGGATGACGACGGAAAGCGTGAGGCGCGCCGCGTCTTTCGATGCCCCCGCTGTCATCCCCGGCGCCGACGATACCGCCGCTGTTCGTGGCCCATCGCCGTCCGGCGCCGGCGCGCCTGGCGCTTCGGTATTCATTCGCCGCCGCCCCCCAACTCAATCGTGATCGCCTGGCACGCGCAGGATACGGGGGTCACTTGGCGTAGTAGTCGTAGGTGCCGTTCTTCCACTCGTAGAACACGTAGCCTGGCGCCGTCACATCGCCCTTCATATCGAAGCCGATCTTGCCGAGGACGGTGTCGAACGTCATCGTCCTCAGCGCCTTGATCATGGGCTCGAGCTTCGTCGTGCCGGCGCCCTTCACGGCCTGGACGAAGGTTTGTATGGTGCCGTAGGTGTAAAGGGTATAGCCCTCGGGCTCGAAACCGGCGGCGCGGAACCTCTCGACCACAGGGGCGGCAATCGGGTTCTTGCGCGGATCGAGGCTGAAGGTCATCAGCGTCCCCTCGCCCGCCTTGCCGGTGATCTGCCAGTATTCCTGGGTGACCAGCGCGTCACCCGAAACCAGGCGCGCCTTCAGGCCTTGCTGGCGCATCTGGCGAACGATCAGGCCGGCCTCGGGATGGTAGCCGCCATAATAGAGGATGGCGATTTTGTTGGCCTTGAGCTTGCTGACCAGCGCCGAGTAATCCTGCTCACCGGCGGTGACGGTCTCGTAGAGGACCTCCTTGACGCCCCGCGCATTGAGCTGCTTCTTGGTCTCGTCCGCCAGGCCCTTGGAGTAGGCCTGCTTGTCGTGGACGATGGCGATCCGCTTCTTGGCGTAATTGTCGGCAAGGAAGTTGCCCGCCACCATGCCTTGCTGATCGTCCCGGCCGCAGGTGCGGAAGACGTTGTCGCCGCCTTCCTCGGTCAGTTTCGGGTTGGTCGACGCCGGCGAGATCTGCAGCACACCCTCTTCCTCATAGACCTTGGAGGCCGGGATCGAGGAACCCGAACAGAAATGGCCGGCGACGAAGACGACGCGCTTGCCGACGAACCCGTTGGCGACGGCGACGGCCTGCTTGGGATCGCAGGCGTCATCGCCGATCACGAGCCTGAGCTTCTGGCCGAGAACGCCGCCCGCCGCGTTGATGTCCGCCACCGCCATCTCGGCGCCGCGCTTCATCTGTTCGCCGAAGGTGGCGTATTGGCCCGTCATCGGACCGGCGACGGCGATGATGATCTCCTTCTCTACGACGCCCGGCCTGAGCGCGAACCAATAAACGCCGGCAAGAGCAACGATGACCACAACGATGGCAGCAACAAGGCCCTTCTTCATCTCCCCCTCCATCGGATAATGGTTATCGGTTCTCCGTTACAGAGCCGGGCACATCTAATCGTGCCGCCTGCGCCGCCGCCGCCGAAAGGCGAGACGGAAGGGTGCATCTTCGACCAGCCTCCCACTCCCCGGCGGAACATTGACACCTTAACGTCAGGGGCCCGATCCGCAAAAACTTGGGGCACACCAAGCGCATCGGCGACATCGGACTCGCATCCCATCCTACTCTGGAATTTTCCGCTGTCCACCTTTCGCGCGGTAGCTCCAAATGCCGGCGCGTTCATAAAGCCAGGGATACTGGGTCACCATCTTGGCGACGTAAGTGAGGCGGTAGGCGATGAGTCCGATGCCGATGAGCACCGCGGTGCCGATGATGAACCCCGAAACCAGCAGCCCGCGGCCACCGAACAACCCCCAGGTCAGGAAGCGGTCGACGAGGCCAAGCAGGAAGCAATAGAGAACCGCCTGCCACACCGGGCGCCACGTCGCCGCCACCGCGTGGCCGGTCATGAAGGCGATGGCGCCCATGATCACCACGGTCAATCCGATGAACACCGGGATCCTGGATCCGAGAATCTCTTCCATCGGCCCCTTTCGCCCGCCGCTCAACCGCCCTCGAGATAGGCCTTGCGGACGCCCTCGTCGGCGAGAAGCTCGGCCCCGGTCCCCTTGAGAACGATCCGTCCGTTGGCCATGACGTAACCGCGATCGGCGAGGCGAAGGGCATGGTAGGCGTTCTGCTCGACGAGGAATATCGTGACCTCCTGGCTTTCGTTGATCTCCTTGATGATCTCGAAGATCCGTTTCATCACCAGGGGCGCCAGGCCAAGCGACGGCTCATCGAGGAGCAACAGGCGCGGCCGGCTCATCAGCGCCCGGGCGATCGCCAGCACCTGCTGCTCGCCGCCCGACAGCGTGCCGCCGCTCTGGTGCCGGCGCTCCTCGAGGATCGGAAACATGGCGAAGACACGGTCGAGGTCGTCGTCGAAATAGCTATCCTCGGCGGGGGTGGCGCCGATCTGCAGGTTCTCGAGAACCGTCATGTGGGGGAACACGCGCCGTCCCTCCGGTACCTGGGCGATGCCGAGGCGGACGATCTCGAAGGTCGGCAGGCGCGTAATGTCCCGGCCGTCGAACTCGATCCGGCCGCTTCTCGCCCGGGGCGCGCCGCAGATCGTCATCAGCAGGGTCGATTTGCCGGCGCCGTTGGCGCCGATCAGGGCGACGATCTCGCCGGCGTCGACATCGACGTCGACGCCTTGAAGCGCCTCGACAGGACCGTAAGCCGCCCGCAGGCCGGAGACCTTCAGCATCAAGACCCCTCCCCCAGGTCCTTCTCGATTATCGGCGGCAGCTCGGCGTCCTCTTCCTCGCCCAGATAGGCCCGGATGACGGCGGGGTCCTTGCGCACCTCCGCGGGGCTGCCGGCGGAAATCTGCTTGCCGTAATCGAGCACGACGACGTGGTCCGAAATCTCCATGACCACGCTCATGTCGTGCTCGATCAGAAGCAGGGCGATCCGGTGCTGGTCGCGGATATAGGCCAGCAGCGCGTTCAACTCGGCCGATTCGCGCACATTCAGCCCCGCCGCCGGTTCGTCGAGGCACAACAGCACCGGCTCGATGCACATGGCCCGGGCGATTTCCAGCCGCCGCTGATCGCCGTAGGGAAGGTTGCCGGCGTTGATGTCCGCCCTGTCGCTCAGCCCGATCCTGTCGAGCCAGTAGCGCGCCAACTCCACCGCTTCCGCCTCGGCGCGCCGGTAAGAGCGGAGGTTCAAGAGCCCCGCCAAGGCGAAGAACGACGCCCGCATCAGCTTGTTGTGCTGGGCGGCGAGGAGATTCTCCAGCACCGACATGCCGGTGAACAGGCGTATATTCTGGAAGGTCCGCGCCACCCCGGCGCGGGCGATGTCGAAACCTTCCATGCGCTCGAGATAGCGCGGACCGTCGGCGAGGTTGAGCACGAAACGCCCGACGGAGGGCTTGTAGAACCCGGTGAGGCAATTGAACACGGTGGTCTTGCCGGCGCCGTTGGGACCGATGAGCGCGGTGATCTCCCGGTCCTGGGCGGCGAAGGAGAGATCGTCGACGGCGATCAGGCCGCCGAAGCGTATGGTCAAATGCTCGACCCTCAGCAAGGTCGCGTCACCGGCGGTCACGGTCGTGGCGTCGGCGCTCATCCCGGCGCCTCGAAATCGCCGTCCCGGTTCAGGCGGATGGTGGGGTCACGATGGGCCAGCAATCCGCGCGGGCGCCAGATCATGATCAGGACCATGCCGGCGCCGAAGGCCAGCATGCGGAACTGCCCCAGCTCGCGGAACCATTCCGGCATGCCGATCAGAAGGATGGCGGCGACGACCACGCCGATCTGGCTTCCCATGCCGCCGAGAACGACGATCGAGAGGATGATCGCGGATTCGATGAAGGTGAAACTCTCCGGACTGATGAAGCCCTGGCGGGTGGCGAAGAAGGAGCCGGCGATGCCGGCGAACATGGCGCCGATGCCGAACGCGGTGAGCTTGGTGTTGGTCGGGTTGATCCCCAACGAGCGGCAGGCGACCTCGTCTTCCCGCAAGGCCTCCCACGCCCGCCCCAGGGGCAGCTTCCTGAGGCGCAGGGTGAACATATTCGTCACCAGCGCGAGGACCAGGATCACATAGTAGAGGAATATGATGCGCTGTATCGAGGCGAAATCGACATCGAACAGCTGATGGAACGACATCGTCCCTTCCGCCGGCCGGCGGGTGAAGGGAAAGCCGAAGAACGACGGGCGGGGGATTCCGGAAAGCCCGTCCGGACCGTTGGTGAAGCTGTACCAGTTGACCAGGATGATGCGAATCATCTCGCCGAAGCCGAGGGTGACGATGGCGAGATAATCCCCGCGCAGGCGCAGCACGGGAAAGCCCAACAGCACGCCGGCGCCAGCGGCCATCAATCCGGCGAGCGGCAGCGAGACCCAGAAGCCGAGATCGAAATGCAGCGCCAGAAGGGCGAAACTGTAGGCGCCGACGGCGTAGAAGGCGACGTAGCCGAGATCGAGCAGACCGGCAAGCCCGACCACGATATTGAGGCCCCAGCCCAGCATGACGTACGTCATCACCAAGATGGCGAGGTCGAGGAAGCGCCGGTCGGCGAAAGGCAGGAACGGCAGCGCGATGGCGACGGCGATGGCCAGCGGGCCCAGCCAGCGCGCGCGCCGCAGCACCGCGATGCCGACCCGGTCCATCACGTTTTCGCGCTCGCGCGCGGCCATCTCCGCCGTGGGGCGACGCAGCGCCCAAGCCGCGCGCACCGTTATCACCATTGCCAGCAAGGCGATGAACCAGTTCAAGATCAGGCTCTTGAAGGGCAGGATTTGATCGGCCCCGGTGAGGAGCAGGGATATCAGCACCGCCGCGAACACCAACGAGGCGATGAGGACGGGAACCGGATAGCCCGCGCGCAACAAGGCGAAACCAAGGCGTCCGAAGAACACCAGCACGGCGGCGTAAGCGACGGCGCCGAAGCGCGTATTGATGCCGAGACCGCCGATCAGGGGAAGAGTCTCTAACCCGACCATGGGGGCGGCAAGCGCGAAGGCGACGAACGCCGCGAGCCCGCACTCCTTGAGCACCGCGGGAACATCGAGGGTCCGTTGTGCCGGCAGGGTCGTAACCGCCACGGCGCTAAACCTTCTCTACCTCCGGCTTACCCAACAGTCCCGTCGGCCGGAAGATCAGCACCAGGACGAGGATGGAATAGGCGGCGACGTCCTTGTACTCGATGGTGAAATAGGCCGACCAGAAGACCTCGATCAGTCCGATCAACAGGCCGCCGAGCATGGCCCCTGGCAGCGACCCGATTCCGCCGAGGACGGCGGCGGTAAACGCCTTGATGCCGGCGAGAAAGCCGATGTAGAAGTGAACCACGCCGTAATACAGCACCACCATCGTCCCCGCCACCGCCGCCAGCGCCGCGCCCATGACGAAGGCAAGCGATATGGTGCGGTCGACATTGACGCCGAGCAAGCCCGCCATCGTGCGGTCCTGCTCGCACGCCCGCTGGGCGCGGCCGATGTCGGTGCGGGCGATGAATACACTGAACAGCGCCATGAGCACGACGGTAAGGAAGACGATGAATATCTGGATGTAGCCGAGGTGGACCGCGAAGCCATCCATCTCGGTAAGGATGAAGCCTCCTTCGATCACCGGCTGGAGCGGCTTGATCCGGGCGCCTTGCAATAGCTGCACGTCGTTCTGCAGGAAGATCGACATGCCGATGGCGGAGATCAGCGGCGCCAGGCGCGATGACCCGCGCAAGGGCCGATAGGCGATGCGCTCCACCGTCCAGCCGTAAACCGCGGTGAACACCATGGCGATGACGAGCACGATCAAGAGCGCGAGGGGCACCCAGGTGATGCCGAGGAGCCCGAGGGCGGTGAAGCAGATGACCGAGATGAACGCCCCGATCATGTAAATCTCGCCATGGGCGAAATTGATCATGCCGATGATGCCGTAGACCATGGTGTAGCCGATGGCGATCAGCCCATAGAT
>Ga0209980_10000881_pt1 | contig 16396 bp, 11 predicted proteins | sample CR02metaG_FD_183611 | JGI IMG/M metagenome (GOLD analysis project Ga0209980, IMG submission 183611) | Deep subsurface microbial communities from Mariana Trench to uncover new lineages of life (NeLLi) - CR02 metaG (SPAdes) (version 2) | ecosystem: Environmental > Aquatic > Marine > Ocean trench...
CCCCGTGGGACCTGGAAAGGACGATGTGACGCTCACAGTGGACGTGCAGGACGAGACCAGGGCCATCGTACGGCCGTACCCATTCGATCCGGACCCGTTGCTGATCCCATATTCGGCACGTCTAGTACCCAATCGGCCGTACGCGGATCAAGACGAATTCTTACCTCACTACTTTAAGGCAGAGAGAGTCCAGATCACGCTATCCCTATATTCGGACAAGAAGTTCTCTGAAACTGAACATTAAGGACCGAGCCGAGCACCTCACCGTTGCTAGTAATGATCACTCTTGGTTATCTACGCCCCGTCTCTGAGAGGGACCAGGCCGACTTGAAAGGGGAATAAAAAAGATGGCCGCAAAAGCAGCAAGGGCCCACGCTAAGGAAATCAAGGCCGGTAAACTCAAATGGCGTGACATGCGTGACTGGCTTGAGCTGGTGGAGGCTATCGGCGAGCTAAAGCACGTGCGCGGGGCAAGCTCCGAGAGAGAGATCGGCGATATCACCGAGATGCTCGATCATGCCGACGATAGCCCATGCGTTCTGTTCGACGATGTCCCGGGTTTTCAGCCGGGTTATCGGGTGCTCTCGAACGGTATGGGCACGCGCCGGCGCCAGGCGATCACCCTCGGCCTGGACCTTTCAAATGCCACGCACGAAGGGCTGCTGGCATATTGGCGCGGGCTACTGAAGGGATTCTCACCTATCCCCTCAGTTGTCATCGACCGAGGCCCCGTCCAGGAAAATGTGCTGCGGGACGGGGAGGTGGACCTGGCTCGTTTCCCGGTGCCGATCTGGCACCCGCTCGACGGAGGTCGCTTCATCGGAACCGCAAGCGTGAATATCATGCGGGACCCCGATACGGGAGCGATCAACGCCGGTACGTACCGCAACCAGATGTTTGATAGAAACAGCATCGGCATCAGGGTCGCCCCGCCACATCACGGGGGAGTCATCAAGGAAAAGTACATGCAGCGGGGAGAACCCTGCCCGATCGTCACCGTGGTGGGATGCGATCCGCTTCTGTTCATGGCGGCGTGCGTGGAAGGGCCGCTGTTCGGTCAGAGCGAGCTGGACTGGGCCGGCGGCGTTAGAGGCGAACCGATAGAGACGGTCCTGGGCGAGGTCACCGGGCTGCCGATCCCGGCTCACGCTGAGATCGCGCTGGAGGGTTTCGTCACCACCGACGAGTACCGTAAAGAGGGCCCGTACGGAGAATGGATGGGCTTCTATCAGGACGGTTACGAGCGCGACCGGGTCGTCCGCGTACATCGTATCTACCACAGGAACAACCCCATCATCCTGGGCTGTCCTCAGGGTAAGCCCCCTCACGAGGACAACCGCTTCCTGGCCTACCTTCGCTCCGGATTGATCTGGGATCAGTTAGAGAAGGCCGGGCTGCCGGGCATAAGCGGAGTATGGAGCCCACCGGAGGGCGGAAACCGGCTGATGACAGTGGTAGCGATCAACCAACAATACCCTGGCCACGCCAAGCAGGCGGGCGTGCTTGCCTCGCAGGTCTCGGGGGCAGCGGAGATGAACCGCCTCACGGTCGTTGTGGATGATCACGTCGATATCACCGACCTACGAGATGTCGTGTACGCCATTCTGGCGCGCTGCGATCCCGCAAGGGACGTGGAAATTATCAAGCGAACAAAGGGTAGCCGCATCGACATGGCGATGGGACCCGACGAGCGAGAACTTAAAGTAAACTCCCGCATGATCATCGACGCCACCACTCCCTATGAGTGGAAAAACCACCCCCTGGCCGGGGACATCATCGCCACGCCGGAAAGGTCACGGGCCACGCGGGAGCGCTGGGGGTGGATTCTAGAATAGCAGGAACTCAACGGCGCTAGGCAAAATGGTCCATTAGAATTCCAAGAGGTGCAGGTCAGAACCGATCTGTCCGGGACCCAATGTGACAATGATTCTGTTAAAAAAGAGAGAACTGCAATGGCCATAGGAGAATCTATCTCAATGGTTGACTCGCGCGAGCGGGTCCAGGGTCAGATCGAGTATGTACTGAACTTTGAGCTTCCGGGTATGCTCCACGCCCGCATCCTCCGGAGTCCTTATCCACACGCACGGCTGGTGAGGGTGGAAACTTCAAAGGCAGAACGGCTGACGGGAGTAGCAGCCGTCCTCAGCCGCGATGACCTTATAGGACGCGATCATTTCAACCCGTATTTTGGGCAAGTGATTTTCGACACGACGCCCGTAACGCTGGAGAAGGTGCGGTTTGTGGGAGATCCGGTTGCGGCCGTAGCTGCGGTGGATGAGGACGTGGCCCTTGAGGCAATCCATCTTATAGAGACCGAGTACGAGGAACTGCCTGCGGTGTTTGACCCGGAGGAGGCGCTCCAACCAGGCGCCCCGCTGCTCCACGAAGGGTCCCGCTGGGTAGCATCGAATCGACCAGAGGTCAAGGCACAATCGCGCGAAGGGACGAATATCGTACACCTGTTCAAGCAGCGAAAAGGCGACATTGCGCAGGGTTTCCGTGAGTCCGACCTTCTCTTCGAGAACACGTACACCTGTCCGCCAGTGGAGCACGTTGCCCTAGAGCCCCATGTCGCGGTGGCGCAGGTCCGGAGCGGTAGGATCACCGTTTGGACCTCATGCCAGAACCCGCACAGCGTCCAGGGCCAACTCGCCGCGATGTTTCAGATACCAATTTCTGACGTGCGAGTGATTATTTTCACCCTTGGGGGAGGTTTCGGAGGCAAGCTCAATGCCAAGCTTGAACCGGTGGTGGCCCTGCTTGCCGAGAAGACCGGTCGTCCGGTCAGGCTCCTGCTGCATCGTGAGGAAGATTTTCTGGTGGCGGTTCAGCACGCCGCGAAGATCAAGCTGAAGACTGGTGTCAAGCGAGACGGAACCCTGGTCGCCACAGAAGCCTACTGTTACTACAACGCAGGTGCATACGCGGACACGACTCCAAACCTGATCACCCGTGGCTATGCATCAACGGGTCCGTATCTGGTCCCACACCTCCATGTGGACTCCTACGGCATCTACACCAACCTCGTACCCACAGGCGCACTGCGCGGGTATGGCATTACTCAAGTGGCATGGGCCCATGAGTCCCAGATGGACATCATTGCCGACGCCCTGGGGATGGATCCGCTTGAGTTGCGGCTAAAGAACGTCTTGCAGAAGGGCGACCCTTGGACCACCGGTGAGCCGATGGCAGAGATGCATTACACCGAGCTGTTAAAGAGTGCAGCTGAGCGGATCGGATGGAACAAGGGTCCCCTCGTAGTGCGAGAGGGCAACAAGGTCCGCGCGAAAGGGTTGAGCGCGATCATCAAAGGCTTCGCAACCCCAACCACATCGACGGCAACAGTGAAGCTCAATGCGGATGGCAGCTTGAACGTGCTGACCAGCACGGTGGAGATGGGTCAGGGAGCCAAAACCGTGCTCGCACAAATCGCTGCGGATGAGGGGAAGATTTCCGTGCATCACGTCCGCGTCTCGGAACCAGACACTGCCCTTACCCCGTTTGACCAGATGACATCAGCCAGCCGGTCCACCTTCTGCATGGGGACTGCCATTCGATACGCTGTTCAAGACGTAAAAGAGCAACTGGTCGAGCTCGCCTCTGAGCGGCTCGAGGCAGCTAAGGATGATCTGACTTTTGAAGATGGGCGGGTAATGGTACAGGGCACCCCAGAGCGCTCGCTTTCCTACGGCGACTTGATCCGCTGGACAAAGCAGAACAACTTACTAGGTCAAGGGACCTTCGTGGCCAAATCCAGCCAAGACGGCAGCGAGGTCTTTATGGACACGGAGACCGGTCAGGGATACGGCTCGGCGGAGTGGCACCCGGCGGTGATCGCGTGTGAGGTTGAGGTCGATACGGAGACGGGTATCGTCAAGGTCAAACGACTTCACGCGGAACTCTATGTGGGTCGGGTGATCAACCCGCTACTGTGCGATTTACAGGTGGAGGGCAGTGTCCTGTTCGGCCTAGGCCAATCGCTATTTGAGGAATTAGTCTTTGATACCGACGGGCGCATTACGAACCCGAACTTGTCCGATTACATGATCCCGTCATTCGAAGACACACCCCCAGAACTCACGGTCCATCTTCTGGAACCAGAAGGGGTCACCGAGGTCCACGGTATCGGCGAGACCGCTCTTCCACCAATACGACCAGCCATCGGGAATGCCGTCAGTCGCGCAATCGGTGTACGCCTCTTTGACCTCCCGCTCACGCCGGAGAGGGTCCTTCGTGCACTGCAGGGGATTAAAGGGAGAGATAAAATAAGGTAGGACTTGAATTTATGCTATCCGTAAAAATTCTCAACCCCACATCCGTCAAGGAGGCCGTCTCGTTACTAGCCGAACACGGGGACGAGGCCAAGATTATCGCAGGCGGCACCGCTTTGGTCATCATGCTCCGGAATCACCTCATTGCACCCTCCGTTCTGCTCAACCTCGGGCGGATCCAGAATCTTCGCTACATCAAACACGAGCCGCAGACAGGTCTCAGAATCGGAGCCCTGACAACCATCCGCGAAGCCGAGGTGTCTCAGCTGGTGCGAGAGAAGAATCCGACCCTCGCCCAGACCTTCGGTAAAGTGGCAAACATTCGCGTGCGCAACGCAGCGACGGTTGGAGGAAACCTGAGCGAGGCGGACTACGCATCTGACCCGCCGTGTGTGCTCGTCGCCATGCAAGCTCGAGTCAAGGCGAGCGGCCCGCGGGGCGAGCGGGAAATTCCAATAGCCGATCTATTCCGGAGTTTCTACGAGACCTCCCTGGCCCCGGACGAGGTCTTGACAGAGTTGATCGTCCCGGATCTCTCTCCTGCGGCCCGTTCCGCCTATATTAAATTCGTGACGCGATCGTCGGAGGACCGCCCCTGTGTTGGCATGGCGGTAGTGGTGGAGATGAATTCTAACGGCACCTGCAAGGACCTCCGGGTGGTGGTGGGCGCTGTTGAGGCAACGCCCCGAGAGCTTGAGTCGGCAGAGGCGATGGCGCGTGGTCAAAGCCTGAACGGTAAGCTAATCGATGAAATCGCCGAGGCCTATTCATCGGGGGTGGAGCCAATGTCCGATTTGCGTGGCTCGGAGTGGTATCGAAGGCAGGTGATCCGCGTGCTTGTCCGCAGGGCGATCCAAAAGGCGTTAGCGAGCGATCACGAAGGGGCTTAACCGTGGCAATCGTTGGCCAGAGCATAGGGATGATTGATTCTCACGACCGTGTGACAGGCCAGATCGATTACATCCTCAATTTTGAACTCCCCGCCATGCTGGTGGGTCGTATACTGCGCAGCCCTTTACCTCACGCGCGCATCCTCAGGATTGACGCCTCTCGGGCAGAGCGCCTGCCAGGGGTCGCAGCCATCCTGACAAGGGCAGACTTTGAAACTGGACTCAAAGGGGTGTACGGACGGGTTTTTTCCGATCAAACGGTTGTGGCAAAAGAGAAAATCCGTTTTGTCGGAGACCCGGTCGCTGCCGTGGCAGCGGTGGACGAGGACATCGCGGACGAGGCTCTCTCGTTTATAGAGGTCGAGTATAAGGAGCTGCCGACCGTATTTGACCCGGAGGAGGCACTGAAACCCGATGCGCCCTTGGTTCACGAGCCGCGACCCCAGCTGCAACCCGCATTTGCCGGTTTGATCAGCAAACCCGCTGGCGCCGGGAATGTCTGTAGCCTCTTCAAGCTGCGGCGAGGCGACGTTGACCTGGGATTCGCCGAGGCCGACTTCGTCTTCGAAGACACTTTTCGGTCTCCAGCTGTACAACACGTATCCCTTGAACCCCACGTTACTGTGGCCCAGTACGTAGGCGGCATACTCACCATATGGACCTCTACGCAGATGCCTCATGCGATTCGCGCTCAAATGTCGGACCTGTTCAATTTGCCGCAAACAAGGGTAAGAATCATCACCCAGACGCTTGGAGGCGGGTTTGGTTCGAAAGGCTCGCTGAGGCTTGAGCCTATCACGAGTTTTTTGGCTTGGAAGGCGAAACGGCCAGTAAAGATAACTCTACGGCGAGAAGAGGAGTTCGTGACGGTTACCAAGCATCCCACCACGGTTCACCTGAAAACGGGTGTCACAAGAGACGGCCTCCTCGTGGCTCGCCAGGTCACCACCCTGTTCAATACGGGCGCCTATACCGACATTGGGCCGGTGGTCGCCAGGAACGGCGGCTCCGTCATGTCAGGCCCATACAAGACACCCCACGTGAAGATCGATTCGTACACGATCTGGACCAACGCCGTTCCCGCGGGGGCTCTGCGCGGCTTCGGAGTACCACAAGCGACTTGGGCGTATGAGAGCCAGATGGATATGATCGCAGAGAGGGTCGGCATGGACCCCATGGAGTTTCGACGGAAAAACATCCTGCACGATGGTGACCGCTTTGCCACCGGAGAGGTGCTCAAAGACCTACACTACGACGAACTCCTGAATCACGCGGCTGCTTTTGTCAACTGGAATCCTGACGATGCCCGCTGGCTGAAGGTCAGTTCCACCAGATCGACGAACAAGGCCGGTCGACGCCTTAAGCGGGGCAAGGCTGTCACCGCAGTCATCAAGGCAACCATAACCCCTTCAACCTCTACGGCAGCCGTCATGCTCAACGAAGATGGTAGCCTAAATGTGCTCACAAGCAGCGTGGAACTCGGGCAGGGGGCCAAGACTGCGCTCGCACAAATCGCCGCCGATGCGGCTCACGTGCCGCTCGCGGTTGTGCGGATCACTGAGCCTGATACCGATGTCACTCCCTACGATCAGCAAACCAGCTCTAGTCGCACGACATTCTCCATGGGAAGTGCCATCGTGCTGGCAGCTGGAGATCTCAAACATCAGCTTGCGGAACTGTCCGGAGAGTTGCTAGAAGTCTCCGTCGACGATTTAGTCATGCACGATGGCAAGGTGGAAGTTCGCGGAGCGCCCGAGCGATCCCTCAGCTACGGCGAGATCGTACGCAAGGGAAGACGTGGTAACCTGATCGGCAACGGGACCTTCACAACTCGGGGTGGGCTGGATCAAGAAACCGGGCAGGGCATCGGCTCTGTGCACTGGCACCAGGCCGCAGCCGCGTGCGAAGTTGAAGTCGACACTGAAACCGGAAAAGTCCGGATTCTCAAATTAAACTCCTCCGTGTTTGCCGGCCGGATGGTGAATCCTCGGCTGTGCGAGCTACAGACTGAAGGAAGCACCTATTTTGGCCTCGGTCAGGCGCTGTTCGAAGAGATGGTGTACGACGACAACGGCCATGTGATCAACAGCAATCTCGGAGACTATATGATCCCATCTTTCAAGGATGGTCCAGATGAGTTGAATGTCTCGATCCTTGAACACGAGGAGAATGGTGAGATACACGGAATCGGTGAGACCTCGCTGCCTCCGGTGGTGCCGGTGATTGCAAACGCCGTATACAACGCGGTGGGAGTGCGGATTACAGACCTGCCACTGACACCGGAGAAGATCCTTCGAGGCCTGGAGGACAGGCACAAGACAGATAAGATGCCCGAATAGTAATGGAGAAAGAGAAAAGATGAAGCAAACAGTCAAGCTGAGGGTCAACGGCCTTGAGCAGGAAGTTGCCGTTCAGACACACCATACGTTGCTTGAAGTGCTCCGCCAAGAGTTCAAGCTCTTCGGCGCGCGCGAAGGTTGCGGCATCGGGATGTGCGGGGCTTGCACCGTCCTGGTCGATGGCAAGCCCATCAGCTCATGCCTAATGCTAGCGGCGCTGGCCGAGGGCAGAGAGCTGCTAACGATTGAAGGGATGGATGAGGGCGGCAAGTTGCATCCTATCCAGCAGGCGTTCATCGACCATAACGCGTTTCAATGTTCTTACTGTACGCCAGGGTTTATCCTAACGGTAAAGACGCTGCTGGAGGAGAATCCCAACCCGTCTGCACAGGAGGTGCGCTCCTACCTGTCTGGCAACCTCTGCCGCTGCGGAAGTTACGTTAAGATCCTGGACGCGGTGCTGGACGCGGCAGGCCGGCTACGTGAGGGGAGAGCCTCTGCGGGAAGTGGGAGGTCATAGTCATATCAGCATGCCGCCTGGGAGGACCAGAAGGTGACACGGAATTTTTGCATTCACTAGCCCATAAACAAAAGACAGCCCAGGCATTAGACAACAGGCTGATACAGTGGGCTACCTGATAAGAAACTGGAACTAAACAGAATGAACATCGATGTACATGCCCACTATATTCCCCCCGAGATAGTAGACCGGATCAAAGAGCAGGGGGCAACCTACGGAGTCGAGATAGCCGAATGGGTATCCGATGGCCCACGACTTCGACTGGGTAGGGAATCGCAGCCGATCCGCCCGATCACCACCGAGCTGAGGGATCTCTCTGATCGGCAAAACCGGTTAAAAGAAAGTAAGATTCATCAGCAGATCTTATCAACATGGCTCGACATCGTCGGTTACATGTTGCCAGTAGAGGAAGGATGCAAGTGGAGCCGGGCGCTCAACCAATGCATGGGCGAGGAAATACGGCTACGAAATCAAGGGGGGACCTTCAAAGCAACTGCCACCGTCCCGTTGCAGGATGGGGCAAGAGCAGCAGAGGAGTTGGAGTTTGCCCTGCAGGAGTGCGGGCTTAATGGAGTAATCATCGGTTCAAATATCCAGGGGAAAAACCTGGATGACCCTTCCCTGCGACCCTTCTGGAAGGCTGCCGAAAAGCTCAAGTCGCCAATCATCCTTCACCCTTGTAACCCCCTCGGCCTGGAGCGGCTTGGCTCCTACTTTCTCACTCACCTGGTCGGCCTCCTTGCCGACACAACGGTTGCCGCGGCTTGCCTTTATTTTGGAGGTGTTATCGACCGCTTCCCTGATCTGAAGATTATTCTTTGTCACGGGGGCGGCTTCCTGCCCTATCAGCTGGGTCGGCTTACCCGCGGCAGGGAAATCCGCGAAGACCTCCAGAAGGCTACCCGTATGCTCGGGCGGGACGTGGTGGCATGGTTTTACTACGACACAATCGTCTTCGATCCGAAGATTCTGGAGTTTCTCGTATCAGAAGCTGGAGCGGACCACGTTTTACTCGGGAGCGATTGCCCCTTCGGGATCGGAGATCCCCACCCCACTCGTGTTGTGGAGCAGGCAGGGCTTTCGGCCGATCAAAGAGAGCGAATATTTAGCCACAATGCCCTGCGACTTTTCGGCATCAATGCACAAATATAATCAATCCGTAGGCCACCCGAGCCTCTCCTCTGGGGCGCCTCGATCCACCTTGAATTCTTGATCATGCGCGCGCCCTTGTCAAAAAGCCAAGGACTACCAGACAAGCCAGGAGGGGGAAGATTCCGATGAAGGCTAGGGCCATCCCATATCCCATGGTATCCGCAATGAGCCCGGCCAGGATCGGCGATACGGCGGATAGCCCCATATTTCCTGTAAAGAGGAAGCCGACCAGGGTACCCGCAACATGCGGCGGGGCTGCCTCCATGGCAGCCGCAAAGATGACAGGTCTCACAGCCCAGAGTGCCGTCCCAATAACGCCCAACCCAATAGCAAGAGGGATCCCGGGGTCAAGATAGGGAAGAATCGCAATCGAAACAGCACTGGCGGCAAGGCCTGCCGTCAGCATCGGGACACGCCCTACCCTGTCGGATAACCAGCCTGAAAATGCCGGGACTAGTCCGGCAAATAAAAAGAGAATGGACATATAGGCCCCAACCGCCCCCTTCGAGAGTTGGAGCTCCTGATACATGTAGAAAGGCAGAAATACCAACAAGGAGGTTTGGCCCATCGTTCGGAAGACTGATATGACAAAAATCTTGAGCACAGTCCGGTTGGTAAGAATGTGCTCCCACAAGGAGCGATTAAAACTTCCCCGGGAAACGGTTGAGGTCTTTACCCCTGCGAAAAACAAGGCGTAGAGCACGCCAATGACCAAACCCGGAACGGCCCAGATCTGCAACGTCCCGCGCCAGCTCATAAAGCCGAGAAGGCTTCCGATGGTTAACGGGGCAAGGAATTCTCCCAGATTTCCGCCACTGTCATGGACCCCTAGGGCAAGGGCCCGTTTGTCGGGATAGGCGGCGGACAGGATCCCGAGCGACTGTGGGTGAAAACCACCCGCACCGATTGCCCCCAAGGCCATAAAAATGAGCAGTGTCCAGTAGTCCGGCGCGAAACTCATCAACATACTAGAAGAACCAAGCAGGACAAGGCACAACCCAAGAATGAGGCTCCTCCTCCCAGTCAGGTCTGCTATGAGTCCGGAGGGGATGTTTGAAAACCCTGCGACGAGAGACCGGGCGGAAACTAAGAGACCCGCCTGCGTGTTACTTAAACCCAGGCCCGTTGCTATGATCGGAAGAACAACGGTGATGATCCCAATATAGAGATGCTCGGCCATATGGGCCACGGACGTCGTGACCAGACAGCCCCAGGATGGCGCTTGCACGGAAATGGTCTGAGAACTATTCATCTGAACCATATTTTTCACAGAAATACCGCACAACTCTGCCACCTACCGGACAACAACCAAGACCTCATAAGTGACAGAGGAACCCGGAAGAATCGCTTTCGATCACCAGAGGCGATCAGAAGGGGATATCGTCATCAATGGGTTGAGGCTCTCCGCTGACGGAAGGCTCCTCATGGGCCTGACCTTCCACTTCCGGTGCCAGGCGCGCCCCACCACCGCCTCCCAAGAACCTAACTCTCTGCGCTACAATTTCAGTTATATAGCGTTTGTTTCCGCTCTTGTCATCATAGGACCGGCTGCGAATACTGCCTTCAATATAGACCTGCCTCCCCTTGGCCAGGTATTGAGCGCAGGTCTCCCCTTGCTTTCCCCAGACTACAATGTTGTGCCATTCAGTCCTCTCCTGTTTATCCCCATTGGTATCAACCCATTTCTCGGTCGTAGCGATCGAGAAATTTGCCACTGCCCGGCCATTGGCGGTAAAACGGACTTCCGGGTCTCTGCCCAGGTTACCTATAAGGATGACTTTATTGACTGACATAGAACCCCCTTAGATCTAAATCAAGTTATATCGGACACGGGGGCTGAATCCCCGTGTTCGACCAAAGGGGAGAGATGCCGCTTCTCCCCTTTGGAATCCCCATCGGCTTTGTGCCCGCCTCAAGAGGCGGGGTTTACATTGAATCAAATACTAGTGGTTTACCTCCACCCAATCGCTAATTGAGCTTATTGCTTGGATTTTCCTTAGTCAATAAAAAAAACAGGGATGAGTTTTATTGCAATTTTATTGCTTTTTCCTCCATGCTGGGCTAGAATAAAATGCCTTTTTGGCGTGATTATTCGTCTATTACCCTCACAAAAATAAGTCTTTTCAATGCCATACAGCCTCAAGCTGCTGCTTTTCAGTCTCCTAACTACCTCAGCATGTCTTGTTATTCTACCCCTGGCTCCCTTTGATCGGGATGGAATTCTTGCCTACAGGATTAGCAGGTTCTGGGCCTGGGGGATCTTAAAGCTCTGTGGAATTCGTCTGGTGGTTCAAGGTCTGGAGGGACTCGATCCGAACCGCCAATATATTTTTATTGCCAACCACCAGAGCTACATTGATATTCCGGTACTGGTTCAAGCGCTATCCCAATTCCAACTCCGATGGATAGCGAAGAAAGAGCTTTTCTGGGTTCCTCTTTTCGGCTGGGTCCTTTGGAGTTCCAAGCACATCATCGTGGATCGATCCAGTCTTTCCAGGGCTATGAATAGTTTGAGTAGGGCAAGAGAGAGAATCGAGAAAGGGATATCGGTGGTTGTATTCCCTGAGGGAACCCGCAGCCGCCACGGAGACCTCCTTCCCTTCAAGAGGGGTGGTTTTCTTCTTGCCTTCAAATCGCAAACACCCATTGTCCCTGTAACTATTAAAGGATCTGGAGTTGTTTGGTCGAGGGGAGACTGGCGCATCAGAAGCGGAGAAATAGCAATCGTTATGGGTAAGCCAGTCTCGGTAGATCGGTATCGTGCGCAAGACCTGAAGCTTCTTGTGAACCGAGTGAGGGCTGAGATAGAATCTCACTCACACCCTCAAACCGACTCCCTGAGCAACAGATCAAATTCTTTTAGGACCCCGGCCCAACACAGGCCTGGGTAGAGAGGCGAACGATTCTATGGAGCCACTGAGGATAATCCCCTTAGGCGGGTTGGGGGAGTTTGGAAATAACATGATGCTCATGGAGTATGGCGATTCGGTCATCGCCATCGATTGTGGCTTGATGTTCCCGGGGGCAGACCTCCTGGGAATTGACATAGTTATTCCTGATGTGAGCTATCTGCTGGAGGGAAAGAAAAAATTTCATGGGATCGTCCTTACCCATGCCCATGAGGACCACATGGGCGCCCTCCCGTATATTCTAAGGCAACTTCACGTGCCCACGTTTGGCACGCCTCTTACCCTAGGTCTATTGCGCAACAAACTCCGGGAACACCATCTCGAAAACACTACAGAGCTACGGGAGATCACCCCAGGTGTCCGATGGGAGCTGGGTCCATTTAAGTTGGAAGGTATCCGAGTGACCCATAGCCTGCTCCACTGTCTGGCCCTGGCGATTGAGACTCCGGTAGGGATCGTGATTCACACGGGGGACTTTAAGATCGATCAGACCCCCATGGAAGGCGAAATGTTCGACTTCCAGAAATTTGCCGCCTACGGAGAGAAGGGGGTACTCCTACTGCTTTCCGACTCCACTAATGTGGAGCGGGAAGGACACACCCCTTCGGAGCGGGAGGTGGGAAAGAACATGAAGGAGCTATTTCAAGGGTGCCGTGGAAGGATTTTTGTTGCGACTTTTTCCTCCAACATTCAGCGCATACAACAAGTCGCTGATTTGGCGGAAAGCTTCGGGCGCAAGCTTATTCTGAGTGGTCGGAGCATGCTTAAGAATGCCCAGATCGCCTCCGACCTGGGATGCCTCAGGCTCCCTGACGCGGTGATGACCGACGGGGAGCGGTGGCAGGACCTGCCGCGCGATCGCCTTGTTTTCCTGACCACGGGGAGCCAAGGGGAACCGCTTTCAGTTCTTCAAAGGATTGCCTTAAACGACCACCGGGAAATAAAAATGGAGCGCGGCGATACCGTTGTTCTATCAGCGAAGTTCATTCCCGGGAACGAAAAGGTCATCACCAACATGATCAACCGCCTCTTCCGTCGCGGGGCAGAGGTTCACTATGAAAAGGTGTCAGAAATTCACGTGTCCGGTCATGCTAGTCAGGAAGAACTAAAGACCATGATAAACCTGACCAGACCTCGGTACTTTGTTCCGATCCACGGTGAATACCGCCATCTCGTCAAGCATACTCGACTGGCACAAAGAGTAGGGGTCTCCGAGGAAAACTGTTTCCTGCTGGAAAACGGAGATGTCTTGGAATTATCTTCCCACAGCGCCGCAAGAGTGAACTCCGTTTCAACCGGGAAGGTCTTCGTCGATGGAAAGGGAGTAGGTGACGTGGAAGATTTGGTAATCCGCGATCGGCGCCACCTCTCAGAAGACGGGATGGTCCTAGCCATAATGGCGATCCATCAGCAGACGGGTGAGCTGGCAGCGGGGCCGGATATTATCTCACGGGGTTTCATGCGTGCGGAAGACGGCCAGGAGGTCCTCGAGCAAGCCAAGGCGCTTGTGTTAAAAACCTTGAGAGGGGCCAACCGGGAGGTCAGGACTGACCCTTCAGAGCTTCAAGAAAAGGTGCGCAAATCGCTCCAGCGCTATTTTTTCAAAACCCTGGAGCGACGGCCAATGATCGTCCCTCTCATCATGGAGATGTGAGCTCCTTGTATCCTTCCGGGACATCGCTGTTGGGGGTTTTCCAAGGGATCGCAGAGTTCTCGGATCTTGGGACTTCAACCTAAAGAGAGGCATATGGAAAGAGGCTCCAGGCTTATGCGAGAGATCTGGGGGGTGGCGATAGGTGTTCTTGCGATCCTGCTCGTCTTGAGTCTTCTCTCTTACGCCCCGAGCGACCGATCCTTCAATACGCCCTCAGGTAGTTTGAATACCAGCAATTGGGGTGGGGTGGTGGGAGCACACCTGGCAGACTTCCTGCTTCAAGGTGTGGGGCTCTCCGCCTATCTCCTGCCGCTTTTTCTTTTTGTTGTCTCCTATCACCTATTCCGTGAAGCTTATAGGGGCCACCGCGTTGTCAAAGCCAGTGGATATGCGCTCTTACTTTGGAGCGCTGCCATCCTGTTGAGTCTCCTGCGTGAATCTCCAATCGCAAGGGAGGCGGGCGGAATATTAGGAGGCATTTCTATTGAGATCCTGCTCCCTCTTTTCGGTCAAGCAGGGGGCTACCTCGTTGTCTTTTCCCTCTCACTCCTAGCTGTCATGCTGACCACCCAGGGCTCTCTCGTCAGCTCGATCAGTACGACAGCAAAAATCTCTGGAGCCCTACTGAAACGATCCAGGGATTCTATCAAAGCGCTCCAGCAGCACCTGGTTGAAATAAGAGACAAAAGAAGAGCCGAGAATAAGAGAAAAGAGCGGCGGGAGTTCAAGCCACCACCGATTGTCCTTAAGGAAGAGAGCAAGGAGGAACCGCCTAAGAAAGGAAAGAAAAAGCCAGTGCCGGCGCAGGAACAACTCGACTTTCCCGACATTGGCCAGGGCTACAACCTTCCTCCCCTTGCACTATTAGATTCTCCGGACGGAGGGACGGTAAAGATCGACAAGGAAACGCTTGAGGCCAATTCGCTCATCTTGCAAAAGAAGCTCGCGGATTTTGGCGTTGAGGGAGAGGTGGTTGCCGTACGTCCCGGGCCGGTCATCACCATGTACGAGTTCAACCCCGCCCCTGGCGTGAAGGTGAGACGGATCGTTACTCTGGCCGATGACCTCTCCATGGCGCTTCGAGCTGTGAGTGTGCGGATACTGGCCCCAATCCCAGGGGAATCGGTGGTCGGTATTGAGATCCCCAATCCGAAGCGGGAGAAGGTCTTTCTTAAACAGATCCTCGATAGCGATACCTATAAAAGCTCCGAGTCGAAGCTGACCCTCTCCCTGGGAAAGGGGATCTCCGGTTCGCCCTTTGTTACTGATCTCGCCAAGATGCCTCACTTGCTGATCGCAGGGGCGACGGGGGCTGGGAAGTCTGTCACACTCAACGCCATGATCATGAGCATCCTTTACAAAGCCACTCCGCAGGATGTCCAATTTATTATGATCGATCCCAAAATGCTGGAACTCTCGCTCTACGAGGGTATCCCCCACCTGTTAGCTCCCGTGGTGATCGAATCGAAAAAGGCCACCGCGGCTCTTTTCTGGGCTATGGACGAAATGGACCGTCGCTACCGTCTGATGCTTGAGAAGGGAGCGAGAAACATAGACCACTATAATCGTCTATTAGCTAAGGAGACGGGAAATAACAGGGTGATCGAGCTAGGAAAGAAGGAAGAAATATCAACGGAGAGCGCGGGGAACGGAGGAGACCTGGAACAGAAAGCTCCCCTAGAGCATGAGCGGCTGCCTCGAATTGTCATTGTCGTGGACGAGCTAGCCGATCTGATGATCACCTCGAGCAGAGATGTGGAGGAATACATTACCCGTCTCGCCCAGAAGGCAAGGGCCGCAGGTATCCATATGATTTTGGCAACCCAGCGTCCTTCAGTGGATGTGCTTACAGGACTGATTAAGGCCAACTTCCCGTCTCGAATCTCCCTCCAAGTTACGTCCCGGGTCGACTCCCGGACAATCCTTGATTCCATCGGCGCGGAACGGCTTTTAGGAAACGGGGACATGCTCTTTCTCCCCACTGGTACTGCGCGTCTTACTCGAATCCACGGGGCCTTTGTCTCCGATAAAGAGATTCGAAGGGTTGTGGAGTTCATCAAACAACAGGGAAACCCCCACTACCGCAAAGAAGTCTTTGAGGCCAGGAAAGAGATCGAGGCTATGAATGGCGATGACGACTATGACGAAATGTACGATACCGCCGTCGCACTGATTGCGGAGACACAGCAGGCATCGATCTCCATGGTCCAGAGAAGGCTCAGGGTGGGATACAACAGGGCCGCTCGAATGATCGAACAAATGGAAAGAGATGGAGTCATAGGACCGGCAGAAGGGGGAAAGCCGAGAGAGGTCTATGCGAAAAAAATCGAAGAATAAAACCCGATTCGAGAACATAACGGCAAAGGGGGCACTCCTTCTATTAGTTACACTCACAATCTCTATCCTTTCTCTTGTCCTTGCAGTTTTGGCGGCGGAGATAAAAGACGCCGAGTTTGTTCTTGAAGGTCTCCAGAAGAGGTACGATTCTACCCTTGATTTTGTGGCGGGCTTCCGCCAGGAAACAGAAATAAAGGCACTGAACCGAAGGCTCACGGCTTGGGGAAAGGTCTACTTCCGCAGACCCGGCAAAATGCTGTGGCGATACGATGAGCCAAAGGGACAGGTGCTTCTCGCAGATGGGGAGTATCTCTACTTTTACCA
>Ga0209980_10000882_pt1 | contig 16385 bp, 16 predicted proteins | sample CR02metaG_FD_183611 | JGI IMG/M metagenome (GOLD analysis project Ga0209980, IMG submission 183611) | Deep subsurface microbial communities from Mariana Trench to uncover new lineages of life (NeLLi) - CR02 metaG (SPAdes) (version 2) | ecosystem: Environmental > Aquatic > Marine > Ocean trench...
CAGGCCGACGTACGCGATCCAGTGGTGGCGCTCCAGCAGGCGTGCGATATAAGCCGCCGCAAGCCCCATGAATGCGACCGAGAACACGAGACCCGTGACAAGAATCCAGGTGTGCTCCCTGGCGATGCCGGCGACGGCAAGGACGTTGTCCAGGGACATGGAAAGATCGGCGATGACGATTTGCACGATCGCCTGGCGACGACTCTTTCGAGGCGGTGCCTCGGTCGGCGACTCGAGTGGCGCTTCAGGCTCCGCATCCACCTCCCTGTCGATGGTCGCCTCGACGACTGCTCTCGCCGCGGCTTGCTCTTTTCGTCGCTCTTCGATTTCCCGCCACAGCTTCCAGCTTACCCAGAGCAGCAACAATCCGCCGGCAAGCACCAAGCCGACAATCTGCAGCAACTGGACCGTGACGACCGCAAACAGAATGCGCATCACCGTTGCCGCGGCGATGCCGATGATAATCACCCGTCGCCGATCGGCGGCGGGTAACCCTGCAGCCACCATGCCGACGACGATGGCGTTGTCTCCGGCCAGAACCAGGTCGACGAAAATGACCTGAAACAGCGCGCTCAATTCGGCGATTGAAATGGGAGTTCCTCCCCGACGCCGTCAATTAGTGACTGTCGAGTATAGAGATGAGTAACCGCGAGCATCCGCTCACGGACACAGCACGATTTTCGGTGCGGCCGTGCGGCCGTGCAGCAAGTCATCGAAAGCCCCTGCCCCATCGCTCAGCGAGCGTCGTTCCACCCAGCCCAGATCGCCGAAGGCGCCGGAGTGGAGTTTCTTGACGGTAGCGCGAAGGTCGGCGGCGGTGTAAGTATAGGTGCCGATCAAGCTGATTTCCTGAAGCGTCATTCTGCGTACATCGATGCCGCCGTCATTATCGAGAAGCCCGATGTGCATGACCACCCCGCCCGGGCGGACGGCCGCGATCGCCACCTCGCGGGACAATTTTCCACCGACCGCATCGACGACGATTTCGAAGCTCGATTCCCGTGCCGGTGCCGACGTCCGACATGGGCCGCCGCGCGGCCGACTACTTGCTGGCGAAGCTGGACAAGACGCCGGTACCGGAGAAGACCGAGTTGCGCGCAACCCTGGTCATCAGGGAGACGACTGCCCCACCGCCTCCGGCTACCTGACGCCGCTCCCATCGTCGAGGACTATGCCGTCAACATAACCAATAATTTGACTTGTGTCGCGTTACACAGTACACTCTTGCGGTGATCAGGGTCCTCCGCCACAAAGGATTGAAGGCGCTCTACGAGGGCAAGCGATCAGCGAAGGTTGTCCGAAGTCACGTACCAAAGCTGCAAAGAATTCTGTCCGCGCTGGACGAGGCCGCGGGGCCACATGAAATGGATCTACCGGGCTTCCGGCTGCATCCCTTGAAAGGCAAGAGCAAGGGCTATTTTTCAGTTTGGATATCCGGTAATTGGCGCGTGACATTTCGTTTCGAAGGCATCGATGCGATCGATGTTGACTATCACTAGCGATTGGTGTGAATGCTATGGCAATGAAAAATCCGGTCCATCCAGGACGTATCGTGAGAGCTGATTGTTTACGCGAACTCGGCCTGTCGGTAACGGAAGCGGCGGAGCATCTGGGAGTTGGGAGAGCAGCGCTGTCTGCACTCGTCAACGAGAGAGCATCGGTGTCGATCGAGATGGCGTATCGTTTGTCCAAAGCCTTTGGATCAACGCCGGATCATTGGATGAGAATGCAACTCGCCTACGATTTGGCGCAATCGCGATCACTGCAGAGAAAAATCAACGTCGATCGCATTGCAGCCGCCTAGGTCACCAGGGAGACGACAACCCCGCCGCCTACAATTTCCTGACGCCTCCGGCATCGTCGAGAATCATGTCGGCCGCCTTTTCGGCGATCATGATAGTGGGTGCGTTGGTGTTGCCGGATGTGATGGCTGGCATAATCGATGCGTCGACTACACGTAGACGGTCGACCCCCCGCACCCGCAATCGTTCGTCAACAACGGCTTGGGTATCGGACCCCATCTTGCAGGTTCCCACTGGATGATAGATGGTCTGGCCAATTTCCCGGGCGCACTGCAGGAGTGCCTCGTCGCCCTGCACCTGCGGCCCCGGCAGGAGCTCCTCTTCGACGAACGGTGTCATCGCCGCGCTCGAGCATATCCGCCGGGACAGCTTCATTCCGGCGACGGTGATTTTCTGATCCGCCGACGTGGACAGATAGTTCGGGTGAATCTCGGGATAGATGCTGGCGTCGGGCGAACGAATTTCGATGCTTCCCCTGCTCTCCGGACGAAGCTGACACACGGATGAGGTGAACGCGGAGTAGCGGTGCAAACCGGATCCGGGCTTGTCCGCGCTGAGAGGCTGAAAGTGGAACTGTATGTCCGGTGTCTCGAGCATCGGATCCGTCTTGGCGAATGCCGCCACCTGGCTCGCACCCATGCTCATGGGGCCGGTGCGGAAGAGTATGTACTCCAGGCCGATGAGCATTTTCCGCAACGGGTTGTTGACTTCGTCGTTGAGCGTTGGCCGCAGGCACTTGTATACGGATCGAATCTGCAGGTGATCCTGCAGGTTCCTGCCGACGCCCGGCAGCGCATGGACGACGGGGATGCCAAAGCGTTGCAGCAATTCTCCGGGACCGACGCCGGACAGCTGCAGCAACTGAGGCGAGCCGACGGCGCCGGCACTCAATATGACCTCCTGTTGCGCCACGACCTCAATCGCGCGCCCGGATTGGCGATAGACGACACCTGTTGCCCGTCTGGCATCGAAACAGAGCCGCTCCACGTGCGCCTTGGTAGCGACGGTCAAGTTGGATCGCCGGCGAACGGGCTTCAGATAGCCGGACGCGGTGCTGCATCGGAAACCATTGCGAGCCGTCAGCTGAAAATAACCGGCGCCCTCGTTGTCCTCACGATTGAAATCATCCCTGGCCGGGATACCACACTCGGCGGCGCCGCTGATGAATGCGTCGCAGACATCGCGGCGAACGCGCATGTTCGAAACGCTGAGCGGCCCGCCGACACCATGGTAGGCGTCGGCGCCCCGTTCCTGGTCTTCCGCACGCATGAAGTACGGCAACACCTCGTCCCAGGTCCAGCCGGCGTTTCCGAGCTGGCGCCAGTGATCGTAGTCCTGGGGCTGGCCGCGAATATACAACAGTCCGTTTATCGCGCTCGAGCCGCCGAGCACTTTCCCTCTTGGCCAATCGATGCTGCGATTATTGAGTCCAGGACTGGGCTCGGTTTTGTAGCGCCAATCGGTGCCGGGATTGTGCATGGTCTTGAAGTAACCCACGGGGACGTGGATCCATGGGTTCCAATCCTTCCCGCCCGCCTCGATCAAGAGAACGCGGATAGATGAATCGGCGGACAGGCGATTGGCGAGCACACAGCCCGCCGAGCCGGCTCCGACGATAACGTAGTGGAATTGTTGATTCGGGTGTGTCATCGGGACATTCGACCCGATTTTATGGGTGAGAGGTCAGTACTTGCAATGCCGTGCAAGAATTACGTGCGAAAAGAACGTAGAACGTGGGTTGGGCATCGCAAAGCGAAGCCCAACCTACGATACTCAGCCGGTACTGGCATTCGATAGCGGCGTCTGCTCCGCGCCACCGTCGTCCCCGCTCAGCTTCTGGTACAACCAGCCGCCTATATAAAGAGTAATTCCGAGAACCACCAACGTACCGATACGTACCGGCGTGGGCGATCCGGCCAAGTCGTAGAGCAGTACTCTCTTGTCCAGATTCGCCAGATGCTGCTCGATACCGGCCCTGGTGCTATCTCGTTGGATTCTGTGAACAGTGGAAAATGTAAGCGGAGCGCGTACCGCTCCGACGCGACCCGTGAGTTCGGGTCGACTGGGGCCGGAATCGAGAGAAAAGCGACGCGCTCACGGGCCGAGAAAAGTCTGATCCGCGGCTTCCGCGCCGCGCCGCCTTATTTGAACGCTCAAGTAGTCGATCTCCCGAAACAGGGATTGAGCGTATTTCGACATGCCGCCCTTGTGCGCATTGATATAGCTCACCAGCCCACCCACATCGACCGACGATGTCTGAAGCGCAAGCACCCGTTCCTCGACGATCAGATGCGACACTTTGAATCCCATACCGAGGGCGCCTTCGCGCAGATACAGAACGGTCATCTCGGGCTCTTCGATGAAGCCATTCTTGTTGGCATCGTATTGCGGAAACACCACCGACAGCACATCGTATACGAGACCGGAAATGTTGATCCTGCGGAATGAGAACTGTGTGGGAAAATTCCGATCCTGCGGCTGGAATCCCTTGTACACCTGGTCGAACGGCAGTTTCGAGCCGTCGTCCATGACGAAGCGGATTTGCTGTAGAGGTGCCAGAGTAAGCTCACCTTCGTAGCAGCATGGCCGCCGAATCTCGTTGGGTGACACACAACCCGTACCGGCGAGCACGAACAACCCCAGCAAATAAAAGGGGACAGAATAATTGGGGACAGATCTATTTAATCTGCGCGAAACTTGTTTCGCGCAGATTAAATAGATCTGTCCCCAATTATTCTGTCCCCTTTTATTCAAGCAGCGGATGAGAAGCTGGCGATTTCGGTGACAGCGGTAATGGCCTGCTCGATGTCGTCGTCGTCGGTGAAGTAGCCCGGCGACAAACGCACGGCGCCGTTTTGTCCGATGGTCTTCTCATCCTCGTGGACAAGAGGTGCGCAGTGCAGGCCCGCGCGCACGCAGACATGATAATCCGCATCCAACATCTCCCCCGTCTGATCCGCCGGCAAGTCACCAACGTTGATCGACAAGGTAGCCACGCGAGGCCTGTTGCCGGCCGGGCCATAAATTTTGATTCCGTCGATATCACGAAACGCCGACACCAGCCGATCCACGTGCCTGCGCTCCAAATCGAAGATGTGGCCTAAGGCCGCTTGGCAGGCTTGCGTATGGGACAGGGTGCCGTCGGTATCGCCGGCCTGTTCGCGACCCAGCGATGCAAACCACTTCTGCGCCGCGTTGAGTCCGGCGATCCCCGGCAAGGCCACCGTTCCCGCCTCGAGATGATAGGGATAGATCTCCGGTTGATAGGGATTGATGGAATCGACGCCCGTGCCGCCCACGCGGCCGGGGCGAACGTCCAGGCCCTCGCGCACGATCATGCCGCCGATCCCCATGGGGCCGAACAAGGATTTGTGCCCGGTAAAGGTGACCACATCGATTCCCCAGGCATCCATGCGGATGGGGAGCACACCGGCGCTCTGGCATGTGTCGACCACCAATAGAGTACCCGCCTGCCGGGAAATCTGGCCGATGGCTTCCAAATCCTGCACCGATCCGAGCACGTTGGAGGCATGATTGATGACGATGATCCGGGTCTTGGCCGTGATGGCGCCGCGGATGTCGTCTGGATCCACGTAACCCTGTGCGTCCCGTGCCACATGGGTGACGTGGACGCCATGGTCGCGCTTCAGATGAGCAAGGGGGCGCAGCACGGAATTGTGTTCGAGACGGGTTGTCACCACATGATCGCCGCTCGCCAGCAGTCCGAAAAGCGCGATGTTCAGTGAATCCGTGGCATTTTGCGTGAACACCACGCGGTGCGGGTCACCGCCGTAGTCGAAGAACGCGGCCAGCAGCCGGCGCGTCTCCTCGATCATCTTTTCCGCCTCCACGGCCAGCTCGTGGCCGGCGCGGCCCGGGTTGCCCCCGTAGTTGCGAAAGAACTGATCCATGGTGGTGTAGACCACCTCCGGCTTGGGCCAGCTGGTCGCCGCATTATCGAAGTAGTAGTTGTCTTTCATGGTAATGGGCCGATGAGGCAGCGAGGGTCGAAGCCGGGCAATGTTAGATCAGCCGCTTGCCGATGTCGCCCTCCGGCGGGATTGGGGTCCGTTCGGCTCCCCAGACGTGAAACTTCCGTGAGGAAATTCGGCCGAATTGCTGGTATTCATGGTTGCCAGAAGCCGCAGACCAGCATGGCGGGGATTGGCCTGCCGGCGTGGCGCAGCCAGGAGTCTTCACATGCCAACCCGAATCTGCCTGCTCGTGTCGCTGCTCATTGCCCCCCTGCTGTCGGCAGGGGCAGAGACCTTGTCCCTGGAAAGCCCCGGGCCCCGGGTCAGCCTGCTCGAGCTCTACACCTCGGAAGGCTGCAGCAGCTGCCCGCCCGCGGATCGCTGGATGGCCAAGCTTCGAGACGACCCCCGCCTGTGGCGCGAAGTCGTGCCGGTCGCCTTTCACGTGGACTACTGGGATTACATTGGCTGGCGTGACCGGTTCGCGTCGCCGGCGTACGGCGCCCGGCAACGGGACTACGCACGCAGCGGACATGTCAGGACCGTCTACACCCCGGGGTTCGTGCTCGCCGGCAAAGAGTGGCGCTCCTGGTTCGTTCGCCCCAATTTGAAAGTGGGCGAGGGAGTGGAGATCGGCAAACTTCGCCTGAGCGTCGATGGACAGCAGGCGAATATCGCCTTTACCCCTTCCGTATCCGGGAGCGGTGAGCTCGAGGTGCACGTGACCATGCTCGGTTTCGACCTCCAGACCGAGGTTCGGTCGGGGGAAAACGGTGGACGAACCCTGGAGCACGATTTCGTCGTGCTCGGCTATCGCAGCCTGGCGATGACCCGCCGGGATTCGACCTACACCGCCGCCTTCTCCCTGCCGGACGTCAAAGTCCCATCGGAGCGCAAAGCCATCGCCGCCTGGGTGAGTCTGCCCGGCGATCCCCGCCCGGTTCAGGTGGTTGGCGGCTGGTTGAATTGAGCAGCGGTTTTTTACCCGGGGCCGCTCTAGGAGCGGGCCCCTGCGGGAGTAGACATGCCCGCGAATTTTGTAGGTTGGGCTGAGCAACGCGAAGCTCAACACGTCGCCCCGACTGTTGGGCTTCGCGTCGCTCAGCCCAACCTACATTACCCGGGCCGGTACCCGTCGAACACGCGATAATAGTAGCGGCCGGCAGGAACGCCGAGCTTGCTGACCGACCGCTCCTGCACGGGGCCCAGGGCCCGCGCGGATCCCGCCAGCACCTCGTCGGACAGGGCCTGGGGTTTGAAGCTGATCAGTATCAAGGTCCGGCCCGCGTAGTTCGCGGCGGGCGACCAGATCTCGTACATCAAGGCACCGCCACCGAAGAGATTTCGGCCGGCGGTGTTGGCAACCACGCTTTTCGCGCTCTCCCCCTCCAGGCGTCGATAAAAGGCGAGCTCGCTGGCCAGATTGTACTTGTCCATGCTCACGACCAGCGGTTTCTCGCCGGTCCGGGCCCCGCGACCTCGGATTCGATCCTCCTCACGTCTTCACCGAGCTGCCTCCAGGCCACCGGCTGCACCTTGTCCTGGCGGTAGGGAATGCCCGGCAGACCGATTGCCAGGTAATGAAAGATCGCACCGTAGGACAATAGAACGATGACCAACATGGGTGTCCACAATTTCTGACCCCAGGCGGGTTTCCAGCCTTGTCCGGTGCCTGGAGCGGGTGTCAGCCGGCGCGCCATGACCGGGATGATGGCCAGCCACAACGGACCGGTCCAGTTGATGTTGGGGGGATGGCGCAGGCTGAACGCGACGAATACCAGGAGTGGCACCAGGGTATAGCACAGCGTGAATAACCGTCGCCGGGACGCATGGGGTGCAACATCCGAAACGTCGGTGCCAGGTACCCCACCGCTGCGGCCAACAATCGCCTGAAAGGCGGACAGCGCTCCCAGCGGCGTGATCAGCAGCAGGATCGCGCCCAGCAGCAGGTGCAGTGAAAAGCTGGCGGGGCTGCTCACGCGACGCGTGGTCTGGAAACCGAAGGAAAGCCAGTCATTCTGGATGTTCCACGCAATCACCGGCAGGAACAACAATGTCGCCAGAATCACCGCAGCGTACGGCTCCGGTCGACGCAACCAGTACAAGCTCTTTCGGTCGATGACGAGAAAAACCAAGGTCGCCAGACCGACCAGGGCGATTGTGTATTTCGACAACATCCCTACACCGATACAGACGCCGACGCCAATCCAGGACCATCGTTTCTCCGCAAGCAAAGCCCGCTCCAGGAAAAACAGTGCGCCTGCCCAGCTTGCCACCAGGGATGCATCCGGAAGCGCAAAGAATCCGAAGGCAACGAAGGCGGGAAATACGGAAACGAACATGACGCTTCTGAGCGCCGATTCTTTGTCATAGAGATTGCGAGCAAATCCGAAACAGAACGCGGCGGTAACGATCCAGCAGAGGAATGATCCGGCACGTACGCCGAATTCGGTATCGCCGAATACGCTGCTGCCCATGGTGATCAACCAGGCCACCATCGGCGGGTGATCCAGATAGCCGAGACTGGGGTGCTGGGCGTAGCTCCAATAGTAGGCCTCTTCGGGTATCAAATCCGGCAGGCCCAGATACACCAGACGCAGGCACAGCATGTAACCGACGATGCCGACGACGGCGATGCTCCAGCGAATTTTGATGTTCTGTTGGGCCCGGTTCGGAAACACGAAGAAAGCAAATCCCAGGTAGTTCACCAGGGCGGCGGCAACGATGGCGGCGATCAGCGCGCTCTGCTCGGACATTCCGAGCCCTTGGGAGAGAATCGCGAGCACGCCGCCTCGCAGGAACAGCGCCATCAGCGCCACCGACAGGAATCGCGCATAGCTTGCCACGGCTAGTCCCCCGTCCGATGAAGCTCGGAATACCCAACGGCTGTTGAGGACATAATTCACCATCGTGGCGACGACGAAGCTGGAAATGTGGGCGCTCGACAGGTTCAGGCCCGCGTGCCGAAGAAGCTGGAATCCGCCCAGGTCGACCACCATGCCGAGAATCCCGACCAACGCGAACTGCGTTACCGTCGAGGTGCTGACGAGTCCGCCGAGCAACGCGGCAAGCCGCCGCAGGTAAGCACTGACCTGCCCGAGGCTCATCTTGGACTGCCCGCGGGTGCGGTCCCGGAAGGAGATAGGCACCTCCGTGATTCGCAAATCACGGTGCCGGCCGAGCATCACCTCGAGGCCGATCTTGAAGCCCTCCGCTTTCGGGTCCACATCCAGCAGCGGTTGACGGCCGACGGCGAAAAATCCGGAGGTCGGGTCGCTGACGCTGACAAATGGCCAGGCGATGAGCCCCGCTCCCCGTGACATCAGCCGGCGCGTCCATGGCCAGTCCGGGGTTTCACCGCCGGGGAGTTAGCGGCTGCCGACCACCATGTCGTGGCTGCCATCGAGCACCGGCCGCACCAGATCCGGGACTTTCTCCGCCGGGTGGCTGAGATCGGCGTCCATCACTACGATGGCATCGCCGTTCGATTGCCGCGCAGCTACCAGCACGTCGCCGGAAATGCCATGGCCGCTGTTGGCGGCGATGAACCGTACCGGCATACGCTTCGACCACTCCTCGGTCTTCTCGCGGGTGCCGTCCGTCGAGCCGCCGTCGGCGATGAGAATCTCGAATGGATCCCCAGAGGATCGGAGCACGTCCGTGAGCCGCGTCAGCAACGGATCGATATTGTCCGCCTCGTTGACGGTTGGGACGATTACACTGACCAGGGGTGATTCAATGTCTGGCATCATCGTCATCCAGATTGCCTTTCGACCGTGTCAGTGACGACGCCGGATTGATTCGATTCAGCAAAACGATGGGTCGATTCTCCGCTGGCAAAGTGAGCGCGATCCTCTCGCAAGCTTCGTCGCCGGGGTAGCCTGAGGGGCGCCAGATTGCGGTTCTGCGCTGCCACCCCGCCCGCGCTCCCCAGGTGACCGAATCCGGCCCGGGATGCTAATCTCGATGCCGCGAAGCGGCAGCGCTGGACATTCATGATCTTCAGCTGGAGAAGGGTGAAATGAGCGGGATTTCAAAAAGCGACCTCGACGTTCTCACCGAGTGGGACACGCCGACCATCTGCAACGCGCTGGAGGTGGTCGTGCCCGAGCGGCGCGGGACCGGATTCACCAGCGCGGCTTTCACCTGCCTGGATCCGAAGTTGCCGCCTATGGTCGGCCATGCGCGCACCGCCGCGATCCGCGCTACCACTCCACCGGAAGAAAGCGCCGACGCGCTCAAATCCCGGCGCGCCGGATATTATGCGTATCTGGCGGATGCTCCCTACCCTACCATCGCCATCGTGCAGGATCTGGATGCCACACCGGGCTTCGGCGCCTTCTGGGGCGAGGTGAACACCGCGGTCCACCGGGGACTGGGGTGCGTGGGCGGCGTCACCAACGGATCCATGCGCGATCTCGACGACTGTGCTCCCGGGTTTCAACTGCTCGCCGGCAAGGTGGGACCCAGTCACGCTCACGTGCACATCGTCGACTTTGGCTCGCCGGTGACAATATTCGGCATGCGGGTCTTGCACGATGACATCATTCACGCGGACCAGCACGGTGCGGTGGTGATACCCGCGCGGGCTGTGAAGGAGTTGCCCGCGGCGGTAGACGGTTTGGTGCGCAGAGAGGCGATCATTTTGAAGGCGGCCAGAAGCGCTGGCTTCGATATCGAAAAGCTGACAAAAGCGACCGCCGATGCGGCAGATAGTCACTGAGCGAGCGCCGTGTCTTCCAGGAGAAAGGTCCTGCTACTGCAACCGATCCACGATACCGGCCTGGCGTTGCTGCGGGAACGCGATGACGTGAAGATCGCCATCGCGAGTGCCATCTCGCAAGATACCCTGATAAGGGAAGTGCGTGATGCCCACGCCATCATCGCGCGCGCCACGCCCGTCACCCGGGCGATGATCGACGCGGCCGCCGATCTCTGTGTCGTGTCACGGCATGGTGTCGGCTATGACAGCGTCGATGTGGCGCGACTCACCGAACGCGGCATTCCTCTCGCGATCGCCATCCACAGCAATGCGCTGTCGGTCGCCGAGCACACCCTGTATCTGATTCTGGCGCTGGCGAAGCGCGGGTTTGCATTCGACCAAGCCGTGGGCCGTGGCGACTTCGACATACGCGCCACGCTACGGGGGGCGGATATTGCCGGGAAGTCTTTGCTGATCGTCGGATTCGGCCGCACCGGCACGCGCGTTGCCAGCTTCGCGTACGCGTTCGACATGAAAGTATTCGTTTACGATCCCTACATCGACCAGTCATTAATTGCCTCGGCGGGGTATTCTCGCGTGGAGGACTACTTCTCTATCCTTCCGGAAATGGACATGGTGACACTGCATTGTCCGCTGACGGAAGAAACGCGAGGCATGATTGGCGGTCAAGAACTCGATGCCATGAAGCCGTCTGCATACCTGGTCAATTGCGCCCGCGGCGGCATCGTCGACGAGCAGGCACTGTGCACCGCACTCGAGAACAAGAGTATCGCCGGTGCCGGTCTGGATGTTTTCGTGGACGAGCCACTGCCAGGTGATAATCCCCTGCTCGGCCTCGACAATCTCATCACCAGCCCTCATGTGGCGGGGGTCACTCTCGAAGCGAGCATGAGAATGGCTACGGGGGCCGCAGCCAATGTCCTGGCGGCTTTCGACGGCACCCTGGATCCGGCGGCGGTGGTCAATCATGAAGTGCTGAGTGTCGCTGCTCAGCCGTAGACTCACATCCTTCGAGACGCGCATGTCGCTACACCTTCATCGTGATCAACCGGTCATTCGTATCTGTGGGACCTTGCTGGGGATTGGCTTCGTGCTCCTGGGTTTGTATTCCGCCCTGGGCGCCGGAGAGCTGGGCGGGGAAGCCGGCTACGATCGCGCTGTCGGCTTCGGCGTCACTGCCGTCATCGTCGGCATTATCGCCGTGCTCTGCTCGCTGCTGGTCAAGGATCTCAGCAATATCTGGTGCCGGCATCCCCGGCGCTGGAAGTAATTCCCAGTCACTCCAGAAGAACGCCCGTCAGCTCCGTAAAGTCGGCGACGATGATATCCGGCTGGTGAGGCGTGTCACCGAAGGGTCGCTTGCGCCGATCGATGTACGCTGTCCGCATGCCGGCGGCTTTCGCGCCCACGCAGTCGAAAGAATGGTTGGCCACATGTAAGATGTGCGCGGGTGCCTCGCCAAGCAGCTCGGCGGCTTTGCGGTAGGTCGCGAAATGCGGCTTGAAGTAGCCCACCTCCTCGACCGAAATGGTGGCACCGAAGTCGAATCCCACGTATGGGGCGGCGTTGCTCAGCATGTCGCGATCGCCGTTTGAAAGAATGGCGAGACCGAATCGACTCTCGAGTCGACCCAGCGCTTCGATGACCTCGGGGAAGGGGCGCAATTTTTCGATTTGAGCTACCAGCCACTCTACCTCTTCTCTCGAATAGGAAATGCCGGCGCGATCCATTACCTGGGAAACGGACCGGTGACCGATCTCTCGATAGGACGTATGTCCGCGATTACACAGGGCATCGATCATGGAATTCTCGAAGTGCGTACGCCGCCACCACGTGACAAACTGATGTGGCCGTCCCTGCCACCCTTTTTCTTTCAGAAACGGTGTCACCGCTTCGGTAAGCCCGCCCTGCATGTCCACGACGGTGCCGTAGAGATCGAAGGTGAGAAACTTCAGCTCACTTGTGGAGCCAGTCGACACAGAAGTCGCGGTCATGATAACTCCGAGATCAGGGCGTCACCGCTCTTTTGACTGGGCCTGCACGACCGTTACGGCGGTAACCCGATAGACGTCGTCGGCGCTGCATCCTCTGGAAAGATCGTTCGAGGGCTTAGCGAGGCCCTGAAGAATCGGGCCGATGGCCATGGCGTTGGCCAGTCGCTCCACCAGCTTGTAGCCGATATTACCCGCCTGCAGGTCCGGAAAGATGAGAACATTGGCGCGCCCGGCGATCTGCGAGCCGGGCGCCTTGTGAGCGCTGACCTCGGGAACGATGCCCACGTCCAGTTGCACTTCCCCCTCGATTACGATATCGGGACGCTGCTCACGCACACGCTCGGTGGCCGCGATCACCTTGTCGGCCAAAGGATGCCTGGCACTGCCGTGGGTGGAAAACGACAGCATCGCGACCCGCGGCTCCATTCCCAGCATCGTCCGCGCCGTATCCGCCGAGGCAATGGCGATTTGCGCGAGCTCGGCGGCATCGGGCTCCACCACCAACCCGCAATCGGCAAAAATCAGGGCCCCATCGAGCACGTGGTAGGGCTCGCCGAACAACATGATGAAGAAGCTGGATACCAGGCTGTACTCCTCCTTCATGCCGAGCACTTGGATGGCGGCGCGAACAGTATCCGATGTCGTGTAGTGAGCGCCCGCCACGGAACCACCGGCATGACCCAGACGAACCATCATGTTGGCGAAGAACAGCGGGTCCGCCGCCAGATCCCGAGCATCGTCCAGCGTGACGCCCCGGTTCTTGCGAAGCGCGTAGATATTCCGGGCGTAGTCTTCCCTATGGTCCGAATCGGCCGGATTCATCACGGCTACCGGAAGATCCGGGAGGCCGGATTCTGCCGCTCGCTCGCGAATGATCCGTTCCCGGCCGAGTAGCGTCAGGCTGGCGATACCGTCCTCCACGAGTCGCCCCGCAGCCTCGATGATCCGCCTGTCTTCACCCTCCGCCAGCACGATGTGGCGCGGATTGGAGCGTGCTCTTTTCAGCAGATTATCGAAGGCATTCGTCGCCATGGTTACGGTGCTGCATTCGGACTGCCGGGTGCCGCCGCATTATCCGGCTGGCGAGATACGATGTGGCGCGCCATTATGGGGAAATCCAGAAGGATCATCCAGATACACGAAAATCGGAACGTCTACGATAGCAATTTCCCGGCAAGCCGAAAAATCACGAAGGTCAGATCATCCGGCTTGCAAGGTTCTCCGTCCCGAGCACCTTCCATGCGTTCTCGAGCGCGCCTTGCCAGATCTTCTGTAACACTCTCGAGAGATCCTTTGCGTATGCACTCCACGATCTCCGGCATGTGCAAATTATCGGAGAGACCATCGCTGGCGAGAAGCAATGTATCGCGGGGGCTGAGCTCGACGGCAGATCCCACCTCGATGCGCATGTCGACGCTGCCGATGACGTTGCTTATCACGTGCCGTTGTTCGTGGTGCATGGCATCCGTCTCATCGAGAAGACCGGCTTCGACGGCGTAACCTACCGGCGAGTGCGGTATGGACTGCATCTTGATCTTCCCCCGTTGCCCGGTAAGCAGGGACAATGAATCGCCAACATGAAAGTGGCGTACGAACTGGCCATCGAATTCGACGACGGTCAACGTCGTGGCGGCGCCCAGGGAGAGGGCAAGCACCTCTTCGTTGGCGGACTCGAAACCATCCATGATACCAATTCGTATCGCCGCGTCTTGGCGTACCACTTCCTCGACGGCGCGCGCGAGGCATTGGATCGCCAGGAGTGACGCCTGTCGGCCTGCGGGCGCGCCACCGAGGCCATCTGCTACGGCCAGGACACCGCTTCCGACTCCGGTGGGAATTATGGCTACGGCGTCCTCGTTGGGAGTTTCCTTCTCCGGACATCGCTTCGAGTAGACGGCCAGCACTCCGCCTGCCACCTCGAGGAAAGTACCTTCCAGGAGTTCCTGTTCGAAATACAGGCGCACTCCGTCCTTACCCGGCCTGTTGTTCATTCCCAACGCATGGCCTCCAAGTGCTGCCGGAGATGGCTAACCGTCGGGAAGCGCCTCAGAATCAGGGAACGTTTGAGCCCAAGACAGATATGTTTGATTGCCGTGGGTTGTTTCGCGTAGAAACGCGCCCCACCGAGTGCATCGTACAGGATGCGGACCAGGTAGCAGATATCATCGTGAAACGCGTCGCGCTTCGAGCCTGGCCAATGAAAAAAGTCGAGAATCTTCAGATCGAAGTGCAGACCGTAACGCTCCACGATGATATTGTCGGAATGGAGATCACCATGATATTCCCTGGCCCGGTGAAGGCACTCCAACCCGACGACGAGAGCATAGAGAAGATGCACGGCCTGAGTGGCATGAAGTCTTCTTCCCGGTTGGCGCTTCAGGAAATCCGTGAGCAGCTCGCCCTCTACATACTCGGAGACGAGGACCGTGATGAGCTGCCGGCGCAGAGGGATAATCTCCTCCGTATGGTACTGGATGACAATGGGACATCCTCTCAGTTTGTGGAGTTTTCTGGCATAGGCTTTGGCCGTCTTGTTGCGCGGATTGCGCTGGGGGAAGAACAGCTTTGCGGCACGCTCGATGTGTGTGTTCTTTTCCCGGATCTTGTATACCTCACCCTCCCAGCCACCGCCAAGGCGAGACACGACCTCGTACTTCCTAGCCAGTATCCGCCCGGGTTTGAGCTCGAAGGATTCGATGGAGTTGGTTTTCACCTGCCTATTGTAGATCCAGAAGCATGACGAATACCCGAGGGTAACGGCGGTCCAGTCCCCTTTTCCCGGTGGGACGGCCGGGGGATTGGTGCTATCTTTCAGTCTCAGGCCCCCACCGTGCAGTCCCCCTGCAGGCCATCCACGATCGGTGTATGGGATGATGCCGACCCAATGAACGAACTTGCCGCCCGCGCCCGCAACGGCGAAATCACAGTACCCGGACAGAAAATCGGTCCTGCGCCGGCGTCGGAGGACTCCAGCTTTCGCAGCCTGGCCGAGACTTCTCTCCAGGGCATCATCGTGCATCGTGATTGGCAAATTCTGTTCGCCAATCGCGCCGCAGCACAGACTCTCGGCTATGCCACGGCCGAGGAGCTGGTTTGCGTCGAAAGCTTTCTGCAGCTGTTGCCGGAGGACGAACGGTCACGCCGGGAGACCTATCGCGACGCCCACCTGAGAGGCGAGCCGGTCCCGGAACGCTATCAGGGGCGCCTCCTGCACAAGGACGGCACTACCATCTGGGTGGATATCCTGCCGAATGTCCTCGAGTGGCGAGGCGAACAGGCCATCCAGTCCACGTTCGTGGACATCTCCGACAACGTGCGCACGCAGCAGATGTTGCGCGAGAGCGAGGAGCGCTTTCGAAATCTGGTCGAGGGCTCCCTCCAGGGTATCGGCATCCTGGACACGAACTATGCCCCGCTGTTCATCAACAATGCCTATGCGTCCATGTTCGGGTACCGCAGCATAGCAGACATGCGACTGCTCGATTCTCATCTGGAATTGTTCGCCCTGAATGACCGCGACCGAGTTCGCGCCTACGGCGAAGCGCGCCTACGTGGGGATTCGGTCCCTGAGACCTACGAGGTCGACGGCGTGCGAGCGGACGGCAGTATCGTGCACATGGCAATCACGATGCGGTTGATCGCATGGAAGGGATCCCCGGCCTTTCAAATGACGACGACCGATATGTCCGAACATAAACGCACCGAGACCCGCCTGCACGATTATCAACAGCAACTCCGGCGGCTCGCGTCGGAGATATCGTTGGCCGAAGAAAAGGAACGCCGGCGCATCGCGTCGGAGCTGCACGATGGCGCTATTCAGAATCTGGCTCTTGCGAAAATCAAGCTGGGTGAGTTTGAAAAGGGTCTCCCGCAAGAGCAGCGCGGAAACACT
>Ga0209980_10000883_pt1 | contig 16385 bp, 15 predicted proteins | sample CR02metaG_FD_183611 | JGI IMG/M metagenome (GOLD analysis project Ga0209980, IMG submission 183611) | Deep subsurface microbial communities from Mariana Trench to uncover new lineages of life (NeLLi) - CR02 metaG (SPAdes) (version 2) | ecosystem: Environmental > Aquatic > Marine > Ocean trench...
ATCGGGACCATCATCGCGCCAAACAGATCGCCTTCCTGCGTACCGCGCACGCCGTTCTTGAAGTACTGAATCTGACGGCGGAGATACCAACCCTGCTGCCCGGTGAGTTTGGGCGCATTCAACGGCTGCATACCCTGGCCGTCGGGGCCGTGACACGCGGCGCACAAGGTGTACGTTGCCTGACCGGCAACCGGATCCCCGGGTGGCTGGGCGGAGAGCTCTGCAAACGTAGGCTGCGCGTTCAACCAAGCATCGAAATCTGCCTGTGTCTGAACGACCACCTTGCCTCTCATCGTGTAATGTGCCAGGCCGCACAACTCCTCACAGAGGATCTCGTAGGTTCCGACCACTGTCGGCGTAAACCAGAGGTAAGTCACCGTGCCCGGTACCAAGTCCATTTTGACTCGGAACTGCGGCACGGTGAAATTGTGCAGCACGTCCTTCGAGCGAAGCAGCGTTTTGATCGGCTGGTCGATCGGCAAGTGCAGTACCGGGTTGGCGATAAGAATATCGTCTTGGCCGTTGGGATCCTCCGGATCCATCCCGAACGGATTCGCCTCGCTGATGTGCCGGATATCGACATTGCCCAGGACACCATCGTCGCCTGGGAAGCGAAAACTCCAGTGCCACTGCTGACCCACGACTTCGACTTCCATCGCGTCGTCCGGCACCGTGATGATCTGGCCCCAGACCAGGAGACCGGGCGCCAGCATCGCGGCGACGCCAATAGATGTGAGCACCGTGAGCCAGGTCTCGAGATTCGCATTCTCCGGGTCGTAGTGCGCCTTCCGCCCCGGCTTGTGACGAAAGCGGATGATGCAGTAGGCCATGAACAGGTTGACCGCGATGAACACGATGCCCGTAACAATGAGTGTGATATCGATGGTGGTATCGATCATGCTCCAGTTCGACGCTAGCGGCGTCAGATACCATGGGCTGGCGAAATGGAAAATTAACGAGCCCACCACCAATAGGATGAGTACCACTGCTATAGCCATGCGCTAATAGTCCTCGTGTTTTCCTCGTCAGCTCGGAGCCAGGAGAAGTTACGGAGCTATTCGATGATGAACTTGCCGTTCATCAACACGAAATGACCCGGAAAGGTACAGAAGAAAGTATAGTCGCCGCCGGGCTCCAATCCAGAGAGGTCGAAGGTCACCGACGTTTCTTCGCCACCGCCAATGATATCGGTAGCGGCGATAACGCGGGGATCACCGGCGGGCATGTAACTCGGTGGGCCTGCCGCCTGCCCGGCCGCGGCGACGGGCATGTAATCGACCGTCGTCGTCAACACCCAGTTGTGACCCATGACATTCGCCGGAAGCATACCTACGTGTTTCAAAGTAATCGTCACTTCCTTGCAAGCGGCGCTGACGCGCATCTCGGCGAGGTCGAATTGCAGCAAGTCATTCCCTTCGATAGTCTGAGTACATTCCTGGCCCCACGCAGTTGCGCACAGCAGCCACCCTGCCAGTGTAAAAATGGCAATATCAATTTTCATCCGATTAAGACTCCGATCCCAGAGACCCGGGATTTCAGCGGGCAGAATATTATCAGATGCCATGCCTCATAGGTAATGCGGCAGGCGTCCGATCTGCTGTGGTTTAACCCTATTCTGGCAAGAGATCCCCACATGCATGTAGAATTTATTCCAGTGGGAAATATCATCTATATTTACCAATATATCGTATAAAAGTGGGAAATAAATACCAGAAAATGGGCTATTGGTGCCCGAGGCTCGGCTCACTGCGGTTCTGCTGCGTGCCACCGGTGGTCCTGCGATGACACAGTCGCGCCCGAAGTCGGTGCTCTGAATGGCGTCGATCCGGCGAGAAAGGCCGCGGTTCGCTGCTTGCCGCGTCGGTCCCGGTGCGTCAAAGTGGGTTGCCGTTGAGGAGCGTCGATGATCGGTCTGCTACAGCGAGTGAGCCACGCAGATGTCGTTGTGAGTGGCGAGGTCATTGCTCGCATCGGCTCAGGACTCGCGGTGCTGGTGGGTGTAGAGCGCGGCGATACCGACCAGCAAGCGTCTCGATTGCTACAGCGACTGCTGGCATTCCGCGTCTTCGCCGATGACCAGGGGCGGATGAATCTAAGTGTCACGGATATCGGTGGTGAACTGCTGCTTGTACCCCAGATCACGCTGGCTGCGGACACGGCCAAGGGCAACCGACCGGGATTTTCAAGGGCCGCTGAGCCCGAGCAGGGCCGGGAGCGGTTCGAGAGCCTCGTGAGCCTGGCTGAGAGCTGCGAGATTGCGGTCGCTAGCGGCCGATTCGGCGCTATGATGCAGGTGAATCTGTCGAATGAGGGCCCGGTGACGTTCTGGCTGCGAGTGCCGCCGACCGGGTAGGGTCAAAGCGCTGCCTTCGGGCTTTGGCGTATCATTGCTGGCTGGAAATGAGGTTGGAGAGTTGCAATGGGATTAGGTGGGATAAGCATGTGGCAGCTGCTTATCGTTTTGCTCATCGTTGTCATGGTCTTTGGTACGAAGAAGCTGAAGTCGATCGGCGGTGACCTGGGTGGCGCACTGAAGAGCTTTCGTAAGGCTATGGACTCGGACGACAAAGATGACAAAGATGACAAAGATGACAAAGATGACGGGGATGAGCCAGAACGTCTAGAGCAAGGTACGCCCGACGCGGAGTTTGCCGAGCAGAAGGACAAGAGCGAAAGCACCGGCGATAGCAACTAGGCCAGATGTTCGACGTCGGTCTTTGGGAACTTCTACTGATTTTCGGCGTGGGCCTACTGATCCTAGGTCCCGAACGCATGCCGCGTGTGGCCAGTCAGCTGGGCCGCTGGATCGGACGCGCGCGACGGACGGCGAGTAGCCTGCGACGCCAACTCGAACAGGAAATCGCGTCCGCCGACGCGCCACCACCACCGCCAAAACGAAAGCCGACGCCGGTCAAGCCCGTCAATCGACCGGTGACAGCTGAGCAGAAAGCAAGCTCCGCGGCCGATGACCCTCAGACTCCGGCCGCAGGCTTAGCCGCCGGGTCTGCGGCAGCGCCCGCACAAGGGCTGCAACCTGCGCAAGATCACGACGACTCGGCTGACGGTTCATGACCCCGGACGTATCAGCCCCGGGCGAGGACCAACAAGAAACACTGGCGGAAGGCTCTCTGATTTCACATCTCGTCGAGCTGCGTTCCCGGCTGATGAAAGCGGCGGCGGCAATCTTGATCATCTTCATCTGTCTAGTCCCGTTCGCTCAAGAAATATTTACTCTGATCGCTACGCCGCTCATGGACAAGCTTCCTGAGGGCTCGACGATGATCGCGACCCAGGTCGCGTCGCCGTTTCTAACGCCGTTCAAATTGAGTCTTTTCGTCGCACTGTTTCTCGCGATGCCGGTCGTGTTGACTCAAGCGTGGTACTTCGTAGCGCCGGGGCTCTATCTGAAAGAGAAACGCTTCGCATTTCCACTGGTTCTATCGAGCATCGTCTTGTTTTACGCAGGCGTGGCGTTTGCCTACTTCGTCGTGTTTCCGTTGATGTTCGCTTTTTTCACCGCCGCGGCGCCTGAAGGCGTCACGATGATGACCGACATCAACGCCTATCTGGACTTTATTCTGACGCTGTTTTTCGCCTTCGGCATTGCGTTCGAAGTGCCGATCGCGACAGTGATGCTGGTCTGGAGCGGGTTGGTGCCGCTGAAGACTCTCGCCCGTGCTCGTGGATACGTATTTCTCGGCGCGTTCGTGGCCGGAATGTTGCTGACGCCGCCGGATGTGATTTCGCAAACGCTATTGGCCATACCCGTCTATCTGCTCTACGAAACCGGTCTGCTGATGGCCCGGTTGTTCGGTCCGACTGCCGGCGACTCGGATGACAGGGACATGAGTGACGATGCGGACGATTAAAGCACTTCAATCATAAGGACGATCTATGAGCGATGATGTCGTAGCAGCGGTCCCAGCGCCGCAATCCGGCCTGCTCGGCCATCCACGCGGCCTGATTACGCTATCGGCGACCGAGATGTGGGAGCGCTTCAGTTACTACGGCATGCGTGCTCTGCTGGTGCTGTTTATGGTCGAGTCTGTGGAGGAAGGGGGCTTAGGTTATTCCGATCAGACCGCGACAGCGATCTACGGCTTATACACCGCTGCGGTCTATATGCTCTGCTTGCCTGGCGGCTGGATCGCCGATCGGCTGATCGGCGCGCAGCGCGCAGTGTGGTTCGGCGGCATCATCATCATGAGCGGTCACTTCGTCCTGGCGATACCGAGCGTCCCAACATTCTTCTTAGGCCTTATCCTGGTCTCGTTAGGGACCGGTCTACTGAAGCCGAATATCAGCGCGATCGTCGGCGAGTTTTATCCGCCTGGAGATCCGCGCCGCGACGGCGGCTTCACGATCTTCTACATGGGCATCAATATCGGTGCGGCGCTGGGACCGCTGGTCTGTGGTTGGCTCGCTCTGGACAACTGGCATTACGGCTTCGGAGTCGCAGGTGTCGGCATGCTGTTCGGCCTGATTCAATTCAAGCTGACGCAGTCGCAGCTCGGCGATGCGGGCGCCGCGCCGCCGGCTAAACGCCCAGACGATGCCAGGTACCAGCGCAAGGCGTGGACTGGAATTCTGGCGTTTCTTGTCGCGCTGGCCGTTCTGCTCGTCGCGGGTCTCACGGGGGCTTTGAATCTCGACGCGGTCGCGCTGGCCCGATACAGCACTTTCGCAATCGTCACGCTGGCTTTTGTTTACTTCGGCTACGTGTTGTTGCTCGGGCAACTCACGCGCGATGAACGGGGCCGGGTGATCGTTATCATCGCGCTGTTCTTTGCCGCCGCGATGTTCTGGTCGGGTTTCGAGCAGGCGGGGTCGTCATTGAATCTATTCGCCGAGCGTTACACGATCCGCGAGTTCGGCGGTTTCGAGATTCCGGCGAGTTGGTTTCAGTCGCTGAACCCGGTATTCATTATTATTCTCGCACCGTTCTACTCGATGCTCTGGGTGGGGCTGGCGCGCCGTCATCTCGACCCGACGGCACCGCTGAAGTTTGCGGTAGGACTAATCATCTTAGGCTTGGGGTTCGCCGTGATGATCGGCGCCGCGACTCTGGTGGCAGAGGGGCAGCAGGTCTTTCCGACCTGGCTGTTTTTTACCTATCTGCTCCATACCATGGGTGAGCTAGCCTTAAGCCCAGTGGGCTTAAGCGCGGTAACCAAGCTTGCGCCGCGCCGATTCGTCGGGCAGATGATGGGTGTGTGGTTCTTGGCTGCGTCGCTCGGCAGCATAATTGCCGGCCTTCTAGCCGGAGAATTCAGGGCCGATGCGGTCGACGAGATGCCGCGATTGTATTTGCAGATTGTACTGACGACCATCGGCTCGGGTGTGTTGCTGGCGCTGCTGGCGAAACCGCTGAAGCGTTTGATGAGCAGTGCCGAATAGGCCGGCTGGCATTCGGTTCGAGCAGTCGCTAGTCTGGTTGAAGACTCCGACGATCGAATAATACGAACAACAATGGAGGTGTTCGGATGGCTGCAGTCACGCCCCTGCCACAGTTAACCCTCAAGGCGATCGTGCTCGGCTTGGTATTGTCGATGGTACTGGCCGGCGCCAACGCGTATCTCGGTCTGTTTGCCGGCCTGACGGTTTCGGCATCGATTCCGGCCGCGGTCATCTCCATGGCCATCCTGAGGCTATTCAAGAACTCCAATATTCTTGAGAACAATATCGTGCAAACCGCCGCATCCGCCGGTGAGTCCCTAGCTGCCGGCGTTATCTTCACGTTGCCGGCGTTGATCATTCTCGGTTACTGGGATGTGTTCGAGTATTTTTGGGTCAGTATTATCGCTGGGCTCGGTGGGCTGCTCGGCGTGTTGTTCACGATTCCGTTGCGGCGTTCGCTCATCGTGGAAGAGCAACTGAAGTACCCTGAGGGGACAGCGACCGCTGAAGTGTTAAAAGTTGGCGAGTCACCGAGTCAGGGCGCGAAGTTCCTGGCAGTGGCAGCGTTGTTAGGCGCACTGACGAAATTCTCCGAGACCGGTCTACGCCTATGGACCGGCACGGCGCAAGCAGCCACGTACGTCGGCTCGAGCACGATCGCGTACGCTGGGATGAATCTCTCGCCGGCGTTGGTCAGTGTGGGTTATATCGTCGGCCTTAACATCGCGGTACTCGTCTTTCTCGGTGGCGCCATCTCCTGGTATGTGGCGATACCGATTTACTCGACGTTCTTTCTGCAAAACAGTCCGGCACTAGCGGCGGAGTTCGCGGCGGGCGTTGAAGCTACCGACTTGGCCTTTGCGATTTGGACTTCGCAGATTCGTTACCTGGGCGTCGGCGCAATGTTAATCGGCGGAATCTGGGCCTTGATCTCGATGCGCAGATCGCTCGTGTCCGGCATCAGGAGCGGTCTGAAGTCCGAACGTCCGGTCACAGATGGTATCTACGACCATACCAAGCACGACGCGCCGATGAAGTTCGTCCTGGCTGGAATTGCGGTCTTCGTCCTGCCGATCTTCGCCGTCTACCTCACTATTGTCGGCACGTTAGGTATAGCGCTCGCCATGACCGTGATCATGATCGTTACCGGTTTCCTTTTCTCTTCGGTAGCGGCCTATATGGCCGGACTCGTCGGCTCGTCGAATAATCCGATCTCCGGCATCACGATCGCGACGATTCTTATGACGTCGCTGCTGTTGTTATGGCTCATGGGCGGGGACGCTGCGAACGGTCCGGCTGCCGCCATCATGGTGGGCGCGGTAGTCTGTTGCGCTGCGGCGATCGCGGGCGACAATCTTCAGGATCTCAAGGCGGGCTACATCTTAGGTGCGACACCCTGGCGACAGCAGGTGATGCAGGGCGCGGGCGTCATCGCCGCCGTACTGGTCATGGCACCGATATTGAATCTGCTGTTGCAGGCTTACGGTCTTGGTGCGCCGACGCCTGAGCATCCGAACGCGCTGCTCGCACCGCAGGCGACCCTGATGGCCTCTGTGGCAGAGGGTGTGTTCGGCGCCGGTTTGCCATGGATGATGGTTGGCATTGGTGCGGTGATCGGTGCCGTCATCATCGTTTTGGATGAGTACCTGAAAGCGACGCAGGCGAACTGGCGTGCGCCCGTTCTGGCAGTGGCGGTCGGAATTTACCTGCCGCTCGAACTGGCGACTGCGATCCTGCTCGGGGGGTTGATCGCGTACTATGCGCGTCGTCGCAATAAGGCCAGCGGTACGGACGCGGTTGTCGGTCAGCGTCACGGCATGTTGTTCGCCTCCGGCCTGATCACGGGCGAAGCTCTGGTTGGGATCGGTATGGCCATACCGATCGTCCTCAGCGGCAATCCGGACGTGATCACGCTCGGCGTTGAGTTACCCAGCGTGATCGGGCTGCTGGTGATCGCGGCGATCAGCGTGTCGCTGTATCGCGTTGCGAGGACACGTGAGTAGACACTTGAGTATCGAAGTCGTGTGATCGGATGGAATCGTCTAACGACAACGTTGTTGCCAGTCTAAACGCACGTCAGATTCGGTTGATGCGCCTGGCAAGCTACGCGTCGGTTGCTATGGCGTTGACGCTGATTACGTTGAAAGTTTGGGCCTGGTACGCGACCGATTCGGTGGCATTGCTCAGTTCGCTCGTGGATTCGCTGCTGGATCTGGTCGCCTCCGTGATCACGCTGTTTGCAGTTAAGGTGGCTGTGTCGCCCGCGGATCGAGAGCATCGCTTCGGTCACGGTAAATCTGAGGGAATCGCGGGTCTTGCGCAGGCCTTGATCGTTACTGGCTCCGCCGGTTATGTTGGCGTTGAAGCGGTGGCACGTTTGTTGGCGCCTAGCCCGGTTATGCAGCCCGGGCTGGGTCTTGGCGTGATGTTCGCTTCGCTCGCGCTCACAATCTGCCTCGTCATGTTTCAAAGCTTCGTCGTTCGGCAGACTGGATCGTTGGCGATCTCCGCGGATGCGGTGCATTACAAGGCTGATATTCTGACGAATGTTGCGGTCCTCGTTGCGATATTCGCCTCCGTGCAGTGGCAGTTTCATATCCTGGACCCATTGCTAGGACTTGCCGTTGTCGTGCTGATTCTGTTGACCGTTCGCGTGATTGCGATGAACGCTATCGATGTACTACTGGATCGCGAACTACCCGAGAATGAGAGACAACGTATAAAGGACATCGCGTGTTCCCACCCAAGGGTCAAGGGGATGCACGACATGCGAACGCGTTCATCCGGAGTCGCCCGGTTCATTCAGTTTCATCTGGAATTGGACGCAGGAATCAGCCTCGTGGAGGCCCACGAGATTTGTGATGCTGTAGAGTTGAACGTCCGGAGTCAGTTTCCGGGCGCTGAGGTGTTAATCCACGCCGATCCCTTCGGCCTCGCGGAAGACCGCGACTCGTTTTAGCCTTACTCCGTCGGGTTGCCCACGATCTCCGGTCGACCTTGACCGTTTACTTATCTGCGCGCTCCGTCGCAACGAGATCGTCAATGAGGTCTATCAGCTCGTCATAGCCGCCAGCCATGCCCGCATCGGTCGTGTATTTTCCGTTGATGACCACGGTCGGAACGCTCGCGATGCGATAACGGCGGGAAAGCTCGTCTGCTCGGTTCAGCTTCGTATTCACCGCGAAGGACTCGTACGCAGCATTGAATGCGTCAGCTTCGACGCCGTGTTGGCCAAAGAACTCTGCCAGTGCCTCCTGGCTATCGAGGAAGTTCTGATTGTTGTGTATCTCGCGAAAGATTGGTGAATGTAGTTCGGCAACGACGTCTAGAGCTTCCGCGGTGTAAAATGCGCGGGCGTGAATCTGCAGCACGGAATTCCAGACCGCCGGTATACGCACGAAGCTCACGTCGTCCGGAAGATTTTTGCGCCAGTTCTCCAAATAGGGATCGAACGTGTAGCAGTGCGGGCAGCCATACCAGAAAATCTCGGCGACTTCGATTAGATCAGGGCTGGAGCTCGTCCCTTGTGCTGCAGGAAATCTCTGATAGTGCGTGCCGAGTTCGAAGCGGCCGGAGGCCGGCGCCGAATCGGCTTGAGCCAATACGATGTCCCGCCGTTCTTCGCTGCCGCTAGAAGCTGGCTCGGCGGCGATGCTGGCCGGCTCCGCCACTTCCGCAACCGCCGTCTGAGCAATGTTGGTGACTTCGGGCTCTACAGGTGCCGGCGTTAGATCGCCACCACCCCTCAACGTGAACACGAACGCCGCAACTGTGAACAAGCACACTGCAAGAACGGCCGATAATGCTGTTTTCGATGCTATTGAATGCGACACGATTGCTTCCTCTTCTGCGCTTGATGTCTAACGTAGACCTTGGATGTAGCTGGCGACGGCCCGTATCTCGTCTTCCCTTAACGATACGGCAATATCGCGCATCATCTGATTGACTGAACTGTCGGAGCGTCGCTCGCCGGACGCGTAAGCATGCAGCGTATTGACGACATAGGCGGCGTGCTGACCGCGGACGACTGGAAAGGTGGCCAGCGGATTGCCCCGACCCGACGGACCGTGGCAGGCTGTGCATGCGGCAACGCCGCGATCCGGAATACCACTCCGATAAATACGCTGTCCGAGTTCGACGAGCTCCGGATCGGCGCCGCGTTGAACGGCGGGCAACGTTGCAAAATATGCGGCCAGGTCGGCAATATCCTCTGCCGATAATGGGCTCGCGAATGCTGTCATCAGGACGTCCTGGCGCTCACCGCGTTGATACGCTTCTAGTTGCCTGACGAAGTAACTTGCATGTTGTCCCGCCAGATTCGGCCACTCCGCCATCACGCTGTTACCTTCGGCGCCGTGGCACGCTGCGCAGACAGCAGCTTTGGCTCGCCCCGCTTCGGCTGAGCCCTGGGCAAGACTCTGGCTGCTAGAAACGAGCACCAGCGCGACGGCTGCTAGACTCGATAGTGCCGCTCGAGTCGCTCCAGAGTTCAGCGCTGAATTCCTATACCTCACGCTCTTGCGGCCTCGCATTATCGTATTGCAAACGGCGAGAGATTGTACACTAAACCGCTCAATCCCAGCATCGCGGCAAACTGAGAGCTACGTCACAAATGGCCTTTTCCCTGAGCCCGGAGTTTCTTAAAAGTGCCCAAAAGGCGACCCAATTTCCTGCCGATAGCGGGCGGGAAGTCGCATTTGCGGGGCGCTCCAACTCCGGAAAGTCCACTGCGCTCAACGCGATCACAGCCCGCCGGCGTCTGGCTAGGACGAGTAAGACCCCAGGGCGCACGCAGCTGATCAATTTCTTCGCACTTGAGGAAACCTGCCGCCTCGTCGATCTGCCTGGATACGGTTATGCCAAGGTTGCCGAAGCCGTGAGGCGACAATGGCGCGTGCTACTGGAAGATTACTTCCGCGATCGCCGTTCACTTTCGGGCTTGTTTATTACCGTGGACGTACGTCGAGGGCTCAACGATCTGGATCAAGTGATGCTGTCCTGGTCGCGAGCGGCCAAGGTCCCGGCTGCCGTTCTGCTGACCAAAGCCGATAAGCTAAGTCGAAACGCCGCCCGTCAAAGACAACGGCAGATTGCGGTCACGGTGCCTGAAGACATACCGCTGATACTGTTCTCCGCACCGGGACACCAGGGTCTGGAACAGGCACGCGAGCAGTTGCTGGCGTGGCTCGACAAAACGGACGATAAGGCGCGCTGACAAAAAAGACACCCCGGGTGCGGGATTCAGGGGACACACCCGGGGTAGAAAATCCCGGTATGGGGACACCGGGAGATAAATCCCGCAAAGGGAGGTTCGCGGGGGACGCTTTCGCGTCTTTTAAGTTAGGCTGATGAGTCTCGAAATAGTTCCCAGCACGTGGAATCGTGCCTAGTGGGCCTCGTCCCAGTTGGCGCCGAAGCCGAAGTCCACCTTCAACGGCACCGACAGCGAAGCTGCGGATTCCATGATTCGCTGCACCTCGCGCGCTATCTCTGCGCATTCGGGCTCTATGACCTCAAACACGAGCTCGTCGTGGACTTGCATGATGACCCTCGCGTCGGCGCCCGAACTCGTCAGCCACTCGTCCACCTGAATCATGGCGCGCTTGATGATATCCGCCGCCGTGCCTTGCATCGGCGCGTTAATGGCACTGCGCTCGGCGTACTGCCGACGCTGATGGTTACGCGAGTCGATCTCCGGTAAATAGAGTCGGCGCCCGTATACGGTGGAGACATAGCCGTGTTCTCGGGCCCGCTCGCGAGTCCGGTCCATGTAAGCTTTCACGCCGGGATAACGACTGAAGTAGAGATCCACATACTCCCGTGCCTGGCCGCGGTCTATGCCGAGTTGACGCGCCAGGCCGAACGCGGACATTCCGTAGATCAGGCCGAAATTGATCGCCTTGGCCGAGCGGCGTTCGTCGTCTGACACTTGATCCGGGCTGATGCCGAAAACCTCGGCGGCCGTGGCCCGGTGAATGTCAATATCAGCGGCGAATGCTGCGAGTAAGCCTGGATCCTCGGAGAGGTGGGCCATGATACGCAGTTCGATCTGGGAGTAGTCGGCGGCCAGCAACTTATACCCCGGTGGCGCGATGAAAGCTTGCCGGATACGCCGGCCGGCCGGCGTGCGGACAGGGATGTTTTGCAAATTTGGATCTGATGATGAGAGTCGCCCCGTTGCAGCGACGGCTTGATGATAAGAAGTGTGGATGCGCCCGGTACGCGAATTGATCTCTGCGGGCAACTTGTCGGTATAGGTCGACTTGAGTTTCGCCAGCGCCCGGTACTCGAGAATCACCTTCGGCAGTTCATAGTCATCGGCGAGATCCTGCAGCACACTCTCGGCGGTGGACGGTTGCCCCTTCGGTGTTTTGCCGAGTATCGGCAAGCCGAGTCGATCGTAAAGAATTTCCTGAAGCTGCTTCGGCGAAGACAGATTGAACGGTCCGCCGGCGAGTTTGTGCACGGTGGCTTCGGTTGTAGCCATTGTCGCGGCGAGTTCCTGGCTTTGCTGTTGGAGCATACCCGCGTCGACCAGTACACCGAGATACTCCATCTTCCTCAGCACGTTGATCAACGGCCGCTCGATTTCCCAATAAATATTCTGCAGTGACGGCGTTTCTTCGAGCTTCGGCCACAGCGTCTGGTGAAGCCGAAGCGTAATGTCGGCATCTTCCGCCGCGTAGGCTGTGGCGACCTCGATATCCACTTCGTCGAAGCACAGTTGCTTGGCGCCTTTGCCCGCGACGTCCTCGAACTTCGTGGTTTTGACGCCTAGATATTTACTGGCCACGGAGGCCATGTCATGGCGCGTGGCAGTGGAGTCGAGGACGAACGACTCCAACATGGAATCGAATGCCATGCCGCCAAGCTCGATGCCGTGATTTCGGAACACATGGGCATCGTATTTGAGGTGGTGCCCTACCTTTGTCGCCGAACTTTCCAGCCAGGGCTTCATGCGCGCGAGCACTTTGTCCCGGTCCAACTGCTCGGGCGCGCCCGGATAGCGATGCGCGACAGGAATGTACGCTGCGGCGCCCGCTTCCACCGACACGGAGATGCCGACGAGCTCGGCCTGCATATAGTTCAGACTCGTCGTCTCCGTATCTACGGCCACGATCTCGGCCGACTCGATGCGTGTGAGCCAAGCCCCCAGCGCGTCATCGGTCAGCACCGTTTCGTAGTTTGTGGTCGGACGCTGAGGTTCTTCCTCTTCGAGCGGGCCGATGCGCCGCAGCAGGCTCTTGATTTCGAGCCGTTTGTAAAGCGCTTGCAAACGCGCCGCGTCGGGCTCGCCGTAGACGAGTTCGGCCGGCTCGCGGGGCAAGTCGACGTCACAGACGATCGTCGTGAGCTCTTTGTATAAGGGTAGAACTTCGAGCGAATTGCGAAGACTCTCCCCGACTTTCCCCGGGATCTCCTCGGCATGGCTCGTAATCGTGTCGAGGTCACCGTACTCCGCGAGCCACTTCGCGGCAGTCACCGGGCCGACCCCTGGCACGCCCGGAATATTGTCGGCACTGTCGCCGACGAGCGCGAGGTAGTCGATCATCTGCTCCGGTCTCACGCCGAATTTTTCGAACACGCCGTTCGGGTCCATCGTGGTATGGCTCATCGTATTGACGAGCGTGACATGCTCGTTGACAAGCTGGGCCATATCCTTGTCGGAGGTGGAGATGACCGTGGTCAGGCCCGCTGCGGTGGCGCGGGTCGCGAGCGTACCGATGACGTCGTCGGCTTCTACGCCCTTTACGCGTAGCACCGGCAGGCCGATGGCTTCGACCGCCTGAACCAGCGGTTCGATCTGCGGGCGGAGATCCTCGGGCATCGGCGGCCGGTTGGCCTTGTATTCCGCGTAAAGATCGTCGCGGAAGGTCTTGCCGGGAGCATCGAAAACGACCGCAATACGCTCGGGCTGGTACTCGTCGAGTAGGCTGTAAAGCATATTCAAGACAACGTGGATTGCGCCCGTCGGTTCTCCCTGACTCGAGTTAAGTCTGAGTCCTGCTCTGAGTCCCGCGTGGTAGGCGCGAAACAGATACGTCGAGCCGTCCACCAGAACGAAGGGCTTATCTCCCATAGATCACCGTGCGATGGTTATTGCTCATCGTCGGTCTCATCGCCCGGTGCATTGCTCTCGCTGCCGGGCGTAGGCTCCGCGACAGTGGGCGTAGTCGTAATCTCGGGGTCCGGCAGGATCAGATCGCCCTTCTGACCGCAGCCTGCGAGCAGCCCACTCGCAGCGAAAAGCACGATGATGATCTGTCGTGGAGTTCGTGTCGTTACGGGCCAGGGTTGCATCGTCGTCGTTAGTTATCGCGCTGCCGTTTTAGCATCGCCGCAATGCGCTGATAAGCTTCCCGAAATGGGATACTTTCCTGGACAACTAATTTATTGGCTCGTTCAGTCGCAAACAGTTCCTCGCTCAGCTCGATCTTCTCAGAGCGGAAACGCACGCCGTGCAATATATGCGCCACGATCGCGAGCGTCTCGTCAGCGAGATCGATACTGCGAAATAGTGGTGCCTTCAATCGTTGTAGATCCCGTTGGTAGCCGGAAGTAAGTTTCGTCGTGATCGTCAGAGTCTCCATTAACGCAGCCGTCGTTACGGCCTGTGCGCTACGCACGAGTTCCAACACATCCGGGTTTCGTTTCTGCGGCATGATCGATGAGCCCGTGGTCATCTCGTCGGGCAGTGCGACGAAGGCGAACTCCTCCGTATAGAACAACAACAGGTCTGAAGCCAGCCGACCGAGATCGCCCAACAGTAATGTCAACTCGAAGATTAACGAGGCCTCGGCCTTGCCACGACTCAGTTGCACTGCCGTTACGGGCTCTTGAGTACGCGAAAATGCCAATGCCTCCCGAGTCGCTTCGCGGTCTAATGGCAGCCCCGGAACGCCATAACCGGCTGCCGACCCCAGCGGGTTCAGATCCGCGCGACGCACCGCACCGGCTAACCCGACGGCGTCGTCGCGAAGCTCGGCCGCGAACCCCTCGGCCCACAGCGCCACCGAGCTCGGCATGGCCGGTTGCATGTGGGTATAGCCTGGTAGTGGCAGCGTTCCCTGACGCTCGGTAATACCGTCTAGTTCGTTGGCGACTTCGTTGGCGCCGTTTGCGAGAATCTTTGCAGCGTCGAGAATATAGAGCCGCAGCGCGGCCAGCACCTGATCATTGCGCGAACGTCCGAGATGTACGCGCCCGCCCGCGGGACCGATCATTGTAATGAGGCGTTGCTCCAGAGCGCTATGCACGTCCTCCTGTTCAAGTTGGATGGACCACTCGCCGTTCGCATGCTGAATACCCAACGCTTCGAGCCCGGTACAGATCGCAGCGCAGTCTTCCGGCGTCAACAGACTCTGTTCGCCGAGCATGCGCGCGTGCGCGATCGATGCGCGAACGTCATATTTGACGAGACGTTCGTCCAAGCGATGATCCTCGCCCGCGGTGAACTTAAGGATACGTTCATCCAGCGGTGTGCCTTTATCCCACAAGCGTGTCATCGGTCGATCTCTAGCTGGTTTGCTCCGCCGGACTTAGATGCTCGATATCGTTGACCACGAGCGTGCCCGTCCCCTCGTTCGTAAAAATTTCCAGTAGCAGACTGTCGGGTAACTGACTGGAGATAACATGGACTCGCGGGACACCACCCGTTAATGCCTTCTCGATTGCCGCCGCTTTCGGCAGCATGCCGTCGGCGAGCAGGCCGTCGTCGCGGAGTTTCGCGAGACCCGCTATGTCGATATAAGAGATCAGAGACCCCGGGTCATCCCTGGTTTCAAGAATGCCCGGCGCCGTAGTTGCGAGGATCAATTTTTCCGCACCAACCGCTGACGCTACTGCCGCCGCTACCGTATCGGCATTGATATTCAGCATTGTACCGTCGGCGGCGGCCGACATTGGGCTGATTACCGGGACCTCGCCGTTGTTCAAGTGCGCGAAGAGAATCTCGGCATCGATATCGTCGATGTCACCGACATAGCCGTAGTCCACAGTTTCGCCATCGTGTCCTTCCCGTACGACGCGCGGACGTTGGTGCGCCTTGATCACGCGCGCATCCTTTCCGCAGATGCCGACCGCGGGAACATCCAGATCCTGAAATGCTGCCAGAATCATGGGGTTGATCTGATCGTTCAAGACGGTCGCTGCGATCTCCAACGCATCCTTATTCGTGACGCGGCGCCCATCGATGAATTGACTGGGAACTCCCCGCGTTTCTGCAAGCCGGGTCGACTGTAGCCCGCCGCCGTGAACGAGTACGACCCGAATGCCGACTTCGTGCAAGATGCCGACCTGTTCGACGAGCGCGCGGGTCGTTGCCGGGGAGACGAATGCCTCGCCGCCTGCTTTCAGCACGAAAACCTTACGTTTGAACATACGAATGTAAGGTGCAGCGTGTTTTAGCGCCGTGACGACGGTGGCTTGCTCGTTGCCGCTAAGGTGTGCCATCGCTCGTTATCCCTGCAACATCTGATGCAGGACCGCCATCTGGGCGAGCATTCGATTACGTGCCTCGGGCAGCACGATACTGCGTGGGCCATCGAGAACTCGATCGGTCACCACAACGCCGCGCCTGACCGGCAGGCAATGCATGAATCGGCAATCGGCTCGCGCATTCTCGAACCAGGGGTCGTCGACGCACCAGTCGAGCAATTCTTCACGCTGCGCTTGGTCGGCGAGCCGGTCCCCGTAGTACTGCGTGGAGGACCAGGACTTGGCATAAATGATGTGTGCGCCCTCCATCGCCTCACGGCGGTCACCGGTCTGCGTGACACTGCCACCGGATACTCGTGCTGCAGCACGAGCCTTATCCATGATGGTTTCGGGTAGATCGAACCCCGGCGGGTTCAAGACGACGACATCCATGCCGCGCATCGCTGCCATCTGCACCGTGGAGGCAGGTACGGCTAAAGGTAAGGCGCGTGGGTGGAAGGCCCACGACAGGACAAAGCGTCCGTTTTGCGCGGGTACTTCCAAATCATCCA
>Ga0209980_10000884_pt1 | contig 16363 bp, 15 predicted proteins | sample CR02metaG_FD_183611 | JGI IMG/M metagenome (GOLD analysis project Ga0209980, IMG submission 183611) | Deep subsurface microbial communities from Mariana Trench to uncover new lineages of life (NeLLi) - CR02 metaG (SPAdes) (version 2) | ecosystem: Environmental > Aquatic > Marine > Ocean trench...
GGTCTGAGCCTCATGGTTCGAGTCCCTCACCATGACCCTGAGCATAGTCGAAGGGTCAGTGTCGAAGACAGGTCGAGGGCTCGGCAGGTGGTACGGGGTGAACCCAGGGCCATTGGTTGGAGTGGCAAGAAGCTAAACCTGATGGGCTACGCTGGTCATATAACCCTCTCCCTTGAGAATCTCGATAATTCGACGGATGTGGTCCTGTCCCGTCGTCTCTATAATCAATTCTACTTCGGTCTCGCCCACCGCCATCTCCCCAAAACCCCTGACATGTTGGATGTGAAGGATATTGACCCCCTCCTGCGCTATGCGCTGGGTTAGACGCGACAGATAGCCTGGCCTGTCAGGGATGACAGCTGAAAGCCTGGCAAGTCGCCCATCTTGGATCAGCCCCTTTTCAATTATTCGTGAGATCAGGTTCAAATCGATATTCCCTCCAGAAACGATCAGGGCTACCTTTTTCCCATTCAAGGCGATCTTTCGGTTGACCAGTGCTGCCAGGGGAACCGCTGCCGCCCCTTCAGCCACGGTCTTCTCTATTTCCAGGAGAAGCATGACGGCATTGGCGATCTCCCCTTCATTCACAGTAACGATTTCATCGACATGCTTCTGCACCAGCTCAAGCGGAATCTCTCCTACCGCACGGATTGCAATTCCGTCGGCAATAGTTGCCGCTGGAGGCAGATGAACTACTTTGCCTTTATCCAATGCTGCTCTCATTGCCGGGGCCTGCTCTGCCTGCACACCTATAACCCGGATTTTAGGTTTCAACCTCTTAAGGGCCAAGGCAATTCCCGCAATCAGTCCTCCCCCTCCCACCGGCACGATCACCGCATCTAACTCGGGGTTTTGCTCGTGCAATTCTAAACCTAAGGTCCCTTGGCCTGAGACAACCCACGGGTCATTAAAGGAGTGAATAAAAATGAGCCCCTCTTGGCTGCTCAGGCGATGGGCTTCGTCAAAAGCCGCATCATAATCCGACCCGAAAAGACTGGTCCGGCCTCCGTAGCGCCGGACGGAGGTCACCTTGATGAGAGGTGCGAGGACTGGCATGACGATGGTCGAAGGAATGCCCAGACGCCGGCTGTGGAAGGCCAGGGCCATGCCATGGTTTCCCGCGCTCGCGGCTATCACCCCGCGCTTGGCCTCCGCTTTGGACAGAACCAGCAGACGATTAAGGGCTCCCCTCTCTTTAAAAGAACCTGTCATTTGCAGATTCTCCAGCTTAAAGAAAACCGTATTACCAGTCATCCGGCTAATGGTCTCCGAATAGGCACATGGGGAGAGATAGACCGTGTCCCGAATCCGCTCGCGCGCTGCCTCTATGTCCTCAAATGTAATCATGCTGAAAAGAGTACCCCGACCTTTCAGTTTTTCGATCCTTCTATCCTGCTCAGAAACACATCTCTCTATCCCGATCCGTTAGCCTCATGGTACCAGAAATTCCCCCAGGTTTCAGATTGACCCAAGGGAGACTGGCAGGAGGATCAGGTGCAAGCGTTGTCATTCACGTCCGTATCTATGGAAATCATGGCCAGGGTAGGGCTAAGGGAATTATTTGAATTGATTGTCGCGGATTCTTTTCCAGGGTTTCGAAAGCACGCCGTAGGAAACCCCGGCTGCTACACATGTCACGGTCAGAGTCCACAGAAGAGGTTCATAAGATTGGTAACGGTCATATATCATGCCGGCGACAACCGGACCCAAAACCCCTCCCCACGCGTAAAAAAGGCTCATATAGCCGCGTATCTTTGCGAAGTGTGTCCGGCCGAAAAAGTCGACGACGACCGCCCAGCCGACTGGGAAGGTAGTTTCAACGGGTGTAAAAAGTAGGATGAAAAGCCAGAGCAGCCACACCGAGTCTCCAAATATCGGCAGCAGCATCGCCCCGGCGCCAGTAAACAGGACGAACGCAAGCAGGCGCGGCTTGTTCACCTTGTCGGCTACCCAACCGATGAGGAGCGTGGAGGCGAAACCGAAAAAAGCAAATAATCCAAGCATGAAGCCTGCCTGTTGTTGGCTCATTCCCTTCCACACCATGAGCGGTATGAAATGGGTAGAGATCGCGTGGTACGAGGCATTGCGAATCGCGGCTGCGATGACTAGCGACCAAAACGCGAACGACCGCATTGCCTGACCCACCGTCACATTCACTTCTGCTTGTCGGCTTTCGTTAGAGACGGTCTTCCCGCCGTGCAGACTTGGCCGGATTTCGCCGTCGGGCAAAAGACCCATGCTTTCAGGCGAACGGCGAATCGTCAGGCACAAAGGCATGCCAACGAGCAAGAACGAGATTCCTGCGATCACGGCTCCCCAACGCCATCCCCAACTATTTACGACGACGCTGAGAAGTGGGGCAATGAGCACTCCTCCGAGGCTGAAGGCTGCGCTGTTGATGGTAATAGCCCGGGCGCGTTTGCGAATAAACCAGGTGCTCACCAGCACCATCGGCGCGTGCATGAAGCCGCCGGAATGAGTCAACGAAATGACGCCGAGATAAATGATCAGAAAGGTGGTGTAGGTGTTTACGGTGGACAGCATAAGGTAGCCGATACCCATCAAAAAAACGGCCGTCAGCATGATCGGGCGGGCACCGTAGCGGTCAAGCAAATGCCCCACGATGGGACCCTCGATGGCGCTTTCGGCACGCGCCAGCGAAAAAGCAAAAGAGGTAGCCGTGCGACTGAGTCCCAGATCTTTGCTGAGCGGCAGGAAGAACACGGTGAATCCGAAACTGTGCAGCCCGCTGCCGAGGACCCGCAGGGCCGAGGCTACGGCGACCATGCGCCAGCCGTAGAATAATCCTGTTAGTTTATCGAGCAACGACTCGATCCCTTTCATAGTTTCAGAGAATTATTTCGCGGATTTCGTTGAGGCCGGTGAGAGTCCTAGTCAACTGCTCCACGTCAAGTTCAAAGCCAGAGTGGGGGAAGCGGAACCAAGTTATATCGAACACGCGGTTTGAATCCCTGTGTTCGACCAAAGGGAAGAGCTGCCGCTTCTCCCCCTTTGGAAACCCCATCGGCTTTGTGCCCGCCTCAAGAGGCGGGGTTTTAATTGAATTAAATTATGATTTCTGGAGGGAAATCACACCCTGACCCTCCAGTTCGCTAACTTCGTCACGGCTGTATCCGAGCTCGGCCAGAACGTCCACCGTGTGCTCGCCCAGAAGGGGGGGTGGACTGGCTTCCTGTTTGGGAAGACCAACCAGGTTGACTGGAGGTCCCACAAACTCCAATTTTCCCGCCACGGGATGGTCAATCCTTTCGATCAGACCAAGATGCCTGGTCTGCGGATCGGACAAAACCTCTCCCACGTTATAGAGCGGTCCCGCGGGGACATCGTTTTCGTCGAGCCTTTGCAGCCATTCAGAGCGCGGCCGGCCAGAAAAGACCGGTGAAAGCTCGGCATGAAGCTTCTCGTAATTTTTACGGCGGTTGTCCCTAGTTTTAAACCTCTCATCTCCCGCAAGATCCATGCGATCCACTGCCTTGAGGAGGGCAATCCAAAACTTCTCCGGGACCGAGCAGTGGACCACAAGAGGCAGCCTGTCTTGGGTCAAAAAGGCAAAGGCCTGTGCGTTTTTGACCCTGGCAAGCCGTGTAGGGACCTGCCCTGTCCGCAAATAACCTGCTGCCGTCTCTCCGACAAAAGAGAGCGTGGCCTGAAGCAAGGAGGTCTCCACCCTTAATCCCTCTCCTGTTTTTTGGCGAGCTAGAAGGGCGGCCAGGATACCATGACTGGCAGAGAGACCCGTAACGTAATCCGAAAGGGCTATGCCCATGACCTTTGGCTGATCGGGATCAATCAGCAGGCTCAAAAGCCCACTCGTAGCCTGGCCCAGGGTGTCGAATCCCGGCTTACTCGCATAGGGCCCCGTCTGGCCAAAGGCAGTAATCGAGCAGTAGACCAGTCTGTGATTTATCGACCGCAACGCCTCATAACCCAGTCCGAGGTGCTGCGTAGTCCCCGGGCGAAAATTTTCCACAAAAACATCCGCGCCCTTAATTAACTCGATGCAGATCTCCTTCCCTTTTCCCTTCTTGAGATTGACGACCACGCTTTCTTTATTGCGGTTCAGGTGGGCGAAGTTCGGACTGAAAAACGGATCCGGGGCAAAGTAACGATAGGGATCGCCATTGGGCGGAGGCTCGATCTTGATTACCCGGGCCCCCAAATTCGCCAAGAGCTGAGACGCATAAGGGCCTGTCACGAAAGTCGAGCATTCAACTATCGTGATGTCTGAAAGTGCTCCGGTACGCATGAAATTTTCTAATGGATGCTCAAAGCCGCTAACACCTTCTCACCAGTGATGGGCAATGACTTGATCCGCACGCCCACAGCGTCTGCCACTGCATTTGCTATCGCCGCTGCTAATGGGATAATAGCTGTCTCGCTTATGCTCATGCTGCTGCATCGCTTCCCTTAATCCCTTCCTCTCTTTGGTCTAAGAACCATTACTCGCGGGATTCGGGTTTAACGGTTAGTTTGATGCGCCGATCGCCTCGCAGCACAACCATCTCTACAGCAATGTCGATCTTTAAGCCATCCAACGCGTAAGTGTAGTCGTAGATGTTTTCGATCTTCTTGCTTGCAAGTTCCACGATAGTGTCTCCCTCGCGAACTCCTGCGCGATCCGCCGGTCCTCCCTTGACCACACCCGAAAGCTTGACGCCTGTGACATCCCCACGGGCATAATCAGGAATGGTGCCCAGGTAGAGACGCATTCTCTCGCGCCCTCGAGAACCGGCGATCCTTTTCACAGCACTATAGTCGGGAACGCCCTCTCGGGTCGCCAGGGAACGGGTTACGGATGCCATAAAGCGCGCGATCTTTTCTGCACCTGGGTAATTTATCCTGTCCGCCGTGTCGCGCGGGGTATGGTAATCTTTGTGCGCCCCTGTAAACGCGTTTAAGATCGGCACACCCTTCAGATAAAATGCGGTCGCATCGGTCGGTAGGTGACTGTCAGCCTGCGTAACGATCGGCAACCCTATAGGCACATTGCTACGCTCGATTTCTTGAGACCAGGCCGAACTCGAACCAACCCCGTGCACAACGAGGGCCTTATCGAGCCGCCCAATCATGTCCATGTTGAGGTATGCCGCTATGGCCGGAGTCAGAGTGGACGGCTCACCCTTCTTGGCGCCAAACGTGCGGGTAAAATAACTCGATCCCAGCAACCCAAGCTCTTCCCCCGACCACGCCGCGAACAGAATGTCCCGCCGCAGGGTAAGCTGATCCCTGGCCTTGAGCCCCTGTAGGTACTCGGCTATCTCAAGCACCCCCGCCACCCCCGACGCATTGTCATCGGCACCGTAGTGGATCAACCCTTTTTCATCTCCGCGGGCAAGAGAGCCGGCCCCAAGCCCCTGTCCGAGATGGTCGACATGCGCGCCGATAACCACGGCAGATCTCCCAGGAGTTTTCCCGGCATTCAGCCGCGCGAGCACATTTCGACCTGTTCGCTTCTCTTGATCGATATCAATGGTGGCCTCAAGCGTTACGTTCGGAACTTGAAAGCCGATCATAGATTGTCCGGTGTCCAACGTATCCTGCAGCTCTTTTAATCTCTTCCCGGAGGTTTCCAGCAATCGCTCAGCGATGTCGTCACTAACCGAGATGACGCCTATGCTGGTCCCGGCCAGCGATACATCGAAGGAGAGCTTGACCAGCTCGTCTTTTACCTTTGAATTGGGCCCACTGACCACAATCAGACCGCGTGCCCCCAGGTCACGAGCCATCATCGCCTTGTGACGAAGGCTTGCATATTGGGTAAGGTGCTGGCGCAATTCCTGCGAGATTCCTTCAGGCAGATAGCGGAAAACAAGGACCCATCGATTCTTCACTTCGAGATGGGCAAAGGAATCATAGGCCTTGTGCTCAGCCGTTGCCGGGGCCACAATGCCGTAGCCCGTAAAAACCAGTCCTGTCGTACCGAACAGACCGGTTTTGGAAAAGGCCAGAGGCTGCCAATCCTTATCGACCGTAAATTCCGACCGCTTTTTAGCGTCCCCCACGGAAAGCACAAGACGATTTTCACGCCCGAGCGAGACCCCGGCCGTGAATTCAAAGCTCTGGAAGAACGTGCCGTCATCGCCCGCCGGCTCAAGCCCGAGCGATTGATAGACAGAGGCTACATAATCTGTAGCGCGCCGCGCGCCCTCGGTTCCCGTAAGACGGCCTTCCATTCCTTCCGAGGCAAGAATGGAGATGTGGTGACGTATATCATCTCTGCTGATTGCGGGAACGGTTCTAGAGAGGTCGAGCGTGGGCGGTGACAGAATCGGCGTCGGGCCGGATAGCTTTCTCCCTGTCAGGGCAAGTCCCAGGAGCCTGCGGGCCTCCGCGTCGCTCCAATCCGAGAGAAAGATCTGTGAGCGCTTATTGGAGGTGCGGTTGCTCGTCCATGAGAGCCGATCTCCCTCCGGGGAAAATGACGGAAGCCCATCAAAGCTATCTGAAGTGGTGACGCGAACGGGTTCGGACTGGCCCTCACTGTCCACCAGGTAGAGCTCGATATTCTTAAATCCGCGAAGGTTGGTGGAAAAAATCAGGTAATCGCCCGACGGATGGAAAAAAGGCGCCCAGGACATTACCCCCAGATGGGTAATCTGTTTCTGATCCGTGCCGTCTACGTTCATGGTAAAAATCTCGGCGGTCGCCCCATCTTCGGAAAATCGGCGCCAGACAATCTTTTTACCGTCAGGACTGAAGAACGGTCCACCGTCGTAACCCTTTTCCCTGGTAAGACGGCGCACATTGGTCCCGTCGGCATTCATGACATAGATGTCCAGCATAACGGACCTGTCGCGCTCAAAGAGGACTTGATACTGGGGGGAAAGCGTCTCGGTGTAGGCATGACGGTTCGAGGAAAATGCGATGAGCTTCCCGTCCGGTGACCAGGATCCCTCGGCATCGTAGCCGAGGGTACGGGTGAGGTTCTTCAAAGGCCGGCCATCCAGTGCTGCCTCGAAGATGTCATAGTGCTCATCGTAGTCCCAGGAGTAACGACGAGCTTTACCCGATGCACGCTTTTTCAGTTCCGCGTCCTGCTCCTTCCGGGCATTTGGATCGAGGTGGGTCGAAGCAAAGAGAACACGCTTCCTGTTCGGATGAATCCAGGCACAGGTTGTTTTACCGTACCCGGGAGAGATCCGACGCGTGTCACCGCTCTCCAAGCTCATCAAATAGATCTGAAAAAAGGGGTTTCCGGGCTCGCGTTCGCTCTGGAAGACCATCATCGATCCGTCTTGACTAAAATAGCCTTCTCCGGCACGCCGCCCCTCAAAGGTCAACTGGCGGGTATCAGAGAGCAGGCCCCCTTCCCCTTGGCGCTCGTTGCCCAACGAGCCAGGGGGTGTGACCGAATCTGGATCCAGGACTTCCTCTTTTGATAACCGGGAATAACCGCCTGACACGGACGGGTAGACGAGTCCCGCTAAACAGATCAATAAAAGGGTGACCACTGTTTGGAATCCAAAGTGCCTCGTTGGTAGAGTGCGGCTGGTCATGCGAAACATAGTATTGATCGCAAGGATCAGGGTCAAGGAAAGAGGCAAAAGGGCTTTTATATTTCTGTCATTTTTATAGAATGGGAGAAACTCTTTCGAACCTGGAGAGGGCCTTCAAATGTCCACCTTGCAAGAATTTGCGGAAAGAATAAGACCCTGTCGAGAAATAGTCTTCTTTACCGGCGCAGGAATCAGCACGGAATCGGGTGTGCCTGATTTTAGAAGCCCAGGGGGAATCTGGACGAGATATACCCCTGTCTATTACTCGGATTTTATAGAAAATGAAGCGGCCCGGATTCGCTACTGGAAGATGAAGAGGGAAACCCATGAACTCTATAAAAACGTACAACCCAATATTGGTCACTATTCTATTCAAGCCTTTGAAAAGAGAGGGCAGCTGCTGGGCCTAATCACCCAAAACGTCGATGGGCTTCACACCCTTGCCGGGGTCTCAGAGGAAAAAACAGTCGAGCTACACGGTACAGACCGAAAAGTCACCTGTTTGAGTTGCGGCAAATATTTCGAGGCCAACGAGATCTTAGAAGAGATAAGGGGAGACTTTAGTCCCCCCCTTTGCGATAGTTGCGGGGGCTATCTTAAACCGGCAACCATTTCCTTTGGCCAGCAAATGCCCGCTGAGCCCATGAAGCGTGCCCAAGCGCTGAGCGAGACGGCTAAAATTTTTATCGTCGTAGGATCCTCGTTACAGGTTCAACCAGCCGCTTCGTTCCCCGTACTCGCCAAGCGAAACGGCGCGACTATAGCAATCATCAATCGGGAACCAACCCCACTGGATCCCTTGGCGGATTTTGCTTATAGAGGCGCCATAGGAGAATTTTTCAGAGAGCTGAATCCCTTGATAGCCGACGCCTGACACCGCCGCGCACCTGAGGAATAACCGGCAGGTGGCCTTGGAGCTTTCAGAGGCCGGCTCTAACCGTCAAGCCGCTGCTTCAGTCTTCCCGCTTCCCGGAAGGGACCGGTCCTTTTCAGCTTGCCACGAGTGCATGAACTTCAACACATCGGCCAGGGGAAGCACATCGGCGTACTTCTGATTCATATCAAAGAGATTGATGGCGTGGGCCGCCTCGTGGCGATCGAAGACACACTCCTCTACCACGATCATACGAAAGCGGTTCGTACATCCATCGACCACGCTCGCGCGTACGCACCCGCTGGTGCTCTCGCCACAGGTAATGATGGTATCGATATCCAGGTAATTCAAATGGCCGATGAGGGGAGTTCCCCAGAAGGAGCTTGGCGATGTCTTGCGCAAGAACGCTTCGCCGGGCAGGGGCTTGACCTCATCGACGATGTCAAACCGACGCTTGCGGCGGTCCCGGGCCTCGGGGGTCAACCCTTCCGCTTTTTCTCCTTCGCGACGGAAAGACCATGGCTCGACGCCGGCCCCGTCCAATCCGGTAATGTGAATAATCGGGATGCCCACCTTCCGAGCTGTGCCAAGCAACGTTTGGATGTGCGGCAGTGCATTCCACCCGGCAAGGCCACAACTACCGGGCCAGGTCTTTATGGATTCCAATATCGGTTCCGGTTTGTCTCCAAAAACCCACCGGTACAGATCAACAAGAAGAAGGGCAGGCTTATTTCCGAACCCAACGTGCCGGGGGGTTCCCATCGCCAGATGGGCACGGTCCTGTTCGGTGATAAAACGATCCCAAACTCGCTCATTCATTGGACACCTCCTGATATATTTTTCTCTCCAATCAAGTTATTTCGACCACAAGGGATACCCCATCGGTAATTTGCCCGCGGCAAGCCGCGGGGTTTACATTAAATCAAGACGCCTGTGCAACGCTGCGCGAAAGTCGAGTAACGGACTCCACTGGCAATGCCCGCTCGAGGCACCACCGGGCAACTTCACTGCCGGTCGCAAACCAAACCCCCTCGTGACTCTTCATATGTTGAATCAACCCGGCCAGGGCCTTCGCCCTACCCGGCCTGCTGGAGACATAAGGGTGAAACTGAAATGGGCAAAAGGTAGGGGCACCCTCTGATTCCTCATAGAGCTCGTCAAAGAGCGCTTTCCACACCACCAGCGTATCATGAGGGTTTCCCGAATCCCTGTGACCATAGGTCCTTCCGTCTCCAAAAGGCTGGCGGGGAAGCTCGACGAGTTTTTGGCCCTCACTCTCCCATATAAAAGGAAAATCATATGAAAAGGAGTTGCTGTTCCACAGATACCCTTGCTCCATGAGAAGCTCCAGACTGTTGGGGCTCTGCGTGCATGAGCGCCAGCCCACGGGGCGTCTTCCCGAGGTGCTCCGAATCATCTCTGTCGCCCGCCGAATGACCTCCCTCTCCTCCTCTCTAGCTAAATCCCGTGCCACCTCATGATGATAGCCGTGCCCTGCCACCTCGTGTCCCTTGGAAACAATAGCCTCGACTGCTTCAGGATATCTCTCAGCGATCCCTCCACATATCAAAAAGGTTGCCGGCGTCCCATGCTCATCCAGAATTCTGAGAATCCTCCAGATCCCCGTCTTCGGCCCATACTCAGCCTGGGTGAACTCCTCGTGGTTAATCTTTCCGCCTGGGAGAGGCCTGACGTCCTCTCCACCTTGAAAATCAAACGTTAACGCCACTGCAATCCGGCACCCGTCCGGCCAAGATACCTTTTCCCTAAAATGATGTTCTTTCAACATCCCAGACACCCCCTGCTTTATCGAAGCCCTCTGTGAAACCCTCGTCTCTCCTCTTACTTATCATCAGGGCAGTGCCTTGCCAAGCCACTGATGGCTCTCGATCAAAAATTGTGGTGAATAGCTCTTCGCAACCCTGTTCCACCTTTTTCAAGACCCACTTTCCACGGGATGAGGAAGCGCACACACCGTTTGCCCTGTACCGCTGAGGGCTTCGTCGTGAGCTCCCTTCGGTCCGACCTTCGGCTCCGAGCTCAGGTCGAGGAGCACTCAGGGTCGAGGACAGCCGAATGGGCAGGCCCCCTCAGCTTCCTCTGAGCCCTCACTTGGCAAAAAAATGCTGACAAATAGCAAGATATTTGATATAAACTCTACTGTTAAAAATTTAATCAGCAAGGGAGGAAAGATGGCAACAAAAAAACGCAAGCCAAGTGCGGCATTCATGAAGCCCGTGCAACCAGACTCAGCTCTGAGTGAGGTTGTTGGATCCAAGCCAATTCCACGAACCGAGGTAACCAAGAAGCTTTGGGTCTATATCAAGAAAAACGGTCTCCAGGACAAAAAGAAAAGGACTATGATCAATGCCGACAATAATCTGAAGCGTGTCTTCGGCGGGAAAAAACAGGTCACCATGTTCGAGATGACCAAACTGGTCAGTAAGCATATGAAGTAGTTAAACCCCGTACCACGGGCTTACGTTCGTGGCATTGGGGCCTGACCCCGTGGAATATTATCTACGGTCGAAGTATCCCAACTCTACCGTGACGTTATTCCATGGGGTCAGGTGCTTTCTCGCGTCTGGCCGAACCTCTCTACGAGGTACCTGGTGATATCTGACGACTCATACATCCACTGCACGTTTCCTTCACCGTCCTGAATTCTCAGGCAAGGAACCGTGGAACGCCCACCGTTGGTAATCAGTTCCGTTCTGTATTCTGAAACTCGATTGATATCCCTGAGTTCGATGTCCAGTTTCAATTGTTTGATCACCCGCCTTACCCGAAGGCAGAACGGGCACGTCGGAAAATGATAAAGGAAGAGGTTTTTGGTTTGTTCATCAACGATACGCTGCTCGGCCTCAGTTCGTGCAATACCTTCACCGAAAAGAAGGCTCTCTAATTTTGTAAAAATTCTTTCAAGCATATGACTTCGTGACGTATCGTCGCCCGATAGTCCGGCTGCTACGGGGTCGTAAAGGTGTCAAGTGATCAGGGCGCAACCTTAATCTGTTCGAGCCCCTCAATGTATTCCTGCGGGAGGTGCCAGTGCTTGGCGCCTTCGACGATCAGTTGCTTGTAATCAGTGCTTGGAAGTGGTGGGTTCTTCTGTTTCTCAGCGAAGTAAAGTGATACCAGGACCGGATTCTCTTTTCCGTCCGTATAGACCAACGTTTGTTGTCTCGTGTAGCCGTTTTGTGCCCGCCCAGGGACAAAGTCCTCGGCCTCATCCAGGTTTGTAATCTCGCCCTCCTCAATTTCGTAGATGACGCCCCAGACGGTATGAGCTTCGGCAGGAATGACATCCGCCGAGCCGCAGCCGCGGCGGTTGGACATCCGGGAAAAGGCAAGACGATGACCACTCAATCTGGCAACGCTAACGAATTGGGCGGATGGGCAGCGTTTTTTCATCTGGGGCCAGTTCATATTCGAGCCATAAGCATAGTAAAGCATTACTGTCTTCCTTCCGTAGATGTGGTTTCCTTAATTTTCAGGAGCCACCGCAGAGTAGCCCTGACTAGTCCACTTCATAGGGACAATGACGGTGACAGAACAAAAGTCAGAGTGTAGCAAATCAAGTTATATCGAACACGGGGTTTGAATCCCCGTGTTCGACCAAAGGGGAAAGCTGCCGCTTCTCCCCTTTGGAAACCCCATCGGCTTTGTGCCTGCCTCAAGAGACGGGGTTTGAATTGAATCTAGATATGTGAGCGCTCCCTCGTATCTCTGTCGGGTATCTATTTGCCTTGTGCGATGGCACCAGCCGTTTTTGCCAGGGCCACCGGGCTGGGCCGGTTCGAGGCGCTACCATCACCAGTATAGACCCAGCGCACAACTCCAACTTGATCGACGATAAACGTTACAGGCCGAGCAATAAACCCACTTCGGTGACCCTCGTTTCCAGCCCCAACGGCACGAATCAACTCTCCTTCGGGATCGCTCAACAAGCGCAAGGGATAAGGATCAAGGGGAATGTGAGGGCGGTCCTCCTGACAGTCGCGGGTCACTCGCTCTTTCAGTTTTCTTCCCTCTTCCGGAGGCTGGACGCTGACACCAAGGACTTGAATTTTTTCAGAAACATACCTTTCCGACTCGTAGACAAAGGCCGTCACCTGTGCCCTGCACCAGGGTCACCAGCGGCCACGGTAGAAGAAAACGACGCTTGCAGAGGCTCCGGCAAAGGCCGCGGGAAATTCCACGGTCTTACCGTCGATGTCTTGAAGCCTCGCAGCGGGAAAATTCTCTCCGAGCACTAACATTGGCATAAGCCAAACCTGCTCATTACTTATGGACTATATCAAAAAGTCCCTAGCGACGGTACCCTGAAAAATTACGTAGAGCAACAGAGCCTTTTGCTGGGTTGACACCATGGAGGCTCGGAAGTAATCTGACACCGTTCGTGGGCGAGCAGACGAGAGGCAGCACCCGAACAAGGTTTACCCCGTACCACAGAACGCCCTGTAAGTAAGTGCAGGGATGAATGTTCTGAAGTTCCCGAAGGGCAAGCCCTAAAGCCACGGACGTAAGTCCGTGGTACGGGGTTTACCGAAATGAGATTGAAAAGAGGGGAGAAAAATGAGCAGATCTAACGGCCACAAGGCGGCGCTCCATTTGGCGACTCAATCCGGTTGGCACAGGTTCGAACGGCGAGGGGAAGAGTGGATCCAGACAGACCGTGCACTCACCTACTGGTCCTTGACCTGTCTGGCAGTTGACCCGGTTGATCCGCATGTGGTTTATGCGGGAAGCGAGCACTCTGGTCTCTTCGTCACAAGCGACGGCGGCACCACCTGGAGACGGGCAGAGCCCAACGTGCCGTGCCTCATGCTCTCCTCGCTCCTGGCCCTTCCAGACACCGTTTTGGCGGGTACAACACCAGCCGCGCTCTACTGCGCCCGCTCCGGAGGCAAATGGGAAGAGCTGGAGGATGTCCGACAGGGCAGCACCAGCGCCGTTTTCCCGCCCAGCCCCGGGCTGGGCTCACGCACCCGTTATCTGGCCGCCGATCCCGTCGCTCCCTCACGTCTATACGCAGGAATCGAGGTAGGCGGGTTACTCATGAGCGATGATGGGGGAAGGACCTGGAGGCCTGCCAACCAGGGCCTTACTGACCCGGACGTGCACCAACTACTTCCCAGCGCACAGACACCCGAGCTGGTATTGGCCGCCTGTGGGGAAGGAGTGTTCCGGAGCCAGGATCGCGCCGCACACTGGGATGAGATCACCCCGACAGGATCCCGCACTTACGGGACGGCCGTGGCCGAGTCCAGTGACGGTACCGTTTACCTAGGTATAGCTCGCGGCCGACCGAATACCTGGCTTCGCCCCGAGCGGGCCGATGCCGCCATACTGTGCAGCCGGCACGCCGGCGCTGGCTGGGAGCTAATAGTTGAGGGGCTTCGGGGCGCTGTCATGGACATTTGCGTAGGGCCTGAGGGGGACGGAGTTCTTGCGGGCACCTCCGACGGCGACCTCCTTGCCATCGGCAACTCAGGCTCTCACCTTCTGGCAAGTGGACTCCCCTGTATCACTGCCCTTGCATTGGGTGCCTGACCCCGATCCAAAAAACCAGTCCGGCCCCCGTTTCACGCTGAAGAATAGGGGTCAGTACCGTAGAAATGACACTTCACCGAACAGGGTTGACTTTCAGCGCAGGCGTCTCTTTTCCCTTCTCACCCATGCAGCGATTGCATCGATCCCGCTGTCGAGGTCGAACTGTGGGGAAAAACCTAACTCTTCGCGGGCGAGCGTTATATCAAGGATATGACTTCGCCGGTTATCGGCAACAGCCGCAAAATCAAGGGGCTCACCAATTTCAAAAGGGACCTCCGGTAGATGCTCTCGCATCACCCGCTCCAGGTCTTTTTCGACATAGCCTCTTCCGGATGCGATGTTGTAAACACGGCTTTCAGATTGCTCGAAAAAGCAGGCTAGACCAAACGCCTGCATAGCGTCCTTCACATAGATCAGATCGTCCGGGACTTGATTAAGATACGGCCTGCACTCCCGCCCCAGAATTCCCTCTTTTATAGCCACGCCGATTCCATCCGCCTGCCCTGGCCCGTAGACTGAAGACAACCTCAGGGCAACGAAGCTCACACTACGGTGCAGCGCATAAAAATCACCCAACCACTCTCCCAGAATTTTGCTGGAACGGGAGAGGAGTGTAGGGTAAAGTGCCATCGGTTCGTCCTCCCTGAGAAGACTGCCCGGATCTTTACCGAGTCGCCCATAGATTGTCCCAGAACTCGCAAAGACAACTCTCTGAACATCAAGCTCTCTTGCCGTTTCCAGGATGTTCCGCATGGTTCGGAGAGAAAAGTCCAGTGCCTCGGGATTTTCGCTCCTGTTTGGATGAGCAGTATGGACAATGTGCGTTACCTTCTTCTTCCTGCAGAGTTTATGGAGTCGTTTGAAATCAGTTATATCGAGCTTAATGGTTGAAGGCTTGATCGGGAGCAAAGACAGATCGCGGGAACGCGAGCCAATGTCTACAGGAACAACTCTATGACCGAGAGATTCAAACAGGAGAGTGGCGTAGGACCCAATAAAACCATTAGCGCCTGTAATCAAGACAATTGAAGCCATTTCCCCAACAACGAGTTCGACAGGTATTGTTTGGCCTGTTATAAGCCCATACGAGAGCGAACTCCAATGGATTGTATTGAAAGAAGAGAAGCTTTCCAAGCATAGCCGTTGTGCCAAACGATTCAAAATACGATTGGTCCACCGTAGCGATTGCGCCCTTGGCCAGCCTGATACCGTCCATGACGGTTGCGACTCTGGGGATATCTCTCCCTGAGGTCAGGAATACCCTTTTCCTCTCTGAGATGCAGGCCGGGAGCCTATTCTCCGTAATTTTCATCGTCGCAGTGTTTTCCAGCTCAGTCGCTGGGAGGATGTCGGATAAAATCGGGAGGAAGACCATACTCGTCGTGGGGATTGCCTCGCTTTCTCTTGGGTTCGGGCTTTCAGGTCTGAGCAAAAGTTATGTCCTGACACTGGGGCTTTTAGGAGTTGCGGGCCTTGGATACGGCTTCATCACTCCTTCCCTATACGCACTGATGTCCGATCTCTTGCCTGGAAGAAGAGGTCTGGGAGCCAGTTTTGTCTCGGTGGCATACGGCACAGGCGGATTCATCGGACCGCTCCTTGCAAGCTCCATCATTGAGAAAGCCGGCTGGCAGGCCTCATTTTTCTCCCTGGGCGTTATAGGACTGTTTATCACGGCACTGGAAATAATCGGCGTGAAGAGTCCTAATCGACAGGCCACCCAGGTACGGGTCTCTTATACGCGGGCGCTAAACCGCAGCATCGTCCTTCTCGCCCTGGCAGAATTTTTCGGAGGTTCAGTATTCTGGAGCACCGCTTCTTGGACACCCACCCTTCTGAGAACAGTCAAAGGGCTGACCCTCCTAGAAACGGGCTTTGTAATGGCAGTCTGGGGTGCGACACCGATGATCGGCGCGCTTTTGCTGGGGGCTATGTCAGATCGAACCGGCCGCAGGACCCTCATCCTTACCACCGCCTTCCCCGGAGCGCTGGCCGCCTTTGTGGTCTACTACTTTCTTACATCTCCCAGCACCCTGGCGGCTGGACTGATGATCTTCGGGATCCTTAAGGCCTCCGCTCCCACCTTGGTAGTGGCTCTGGCACAGGACTCCGCTACGCCGGAATCCGTAGGCACAGCCAGCGGGATGGTGATGTCCATGCATTACGTGGCTGCCGTCGTAGCACCCATTGTTGCCGCCCGACTCATCACCGGCACCGGAGACATGATCTTCACGATGATCTTGACCTCTACGGTGCCGCTCATCCTGTATGGAGGCTTGATCGCACTGGCAAGAGATAATCGTCCTGTTAACCCCGATCCGAATATATAATCGAGGCATTTCCGGTGTTGAGCGGCTTAGGACACCAGTTGCCGGCATTTTGATCGTCGGTCTGCAACTACACTAAAGGTGAGTTA
>Ga0209980_10000886_pt1 | contig 16354 bp, 14 predicted proteins | sample CR02metaG_FD_183611 | JGI IMG/M metagenome (GOLD analysis project Ga0209980, IMG submission 183611) | Deep subsurface microbial communities from Mariana Trench to uncover new lineages of life (NeLLi) - CR02 metaG (SPAdes) (version 2) | ecosystem: Environmental > Aquatic > Marine > Ocean trench...
ACCGCAAGGCCGCTCGGCAGGGGCATGCCACTGCCCAACGGTCCCTCGGTTTGAAGTACGAGTATGGCCTTGGTGTTCCACAGGACTACGTTCTCGCTCATATGTGGTACAACCTCGCAGCTATCGGTGGAGACAAGTTCGGCGCCAGAGCACGTGATGCATTTGCCAAACGCATGACGCCAGCCCAGCTTGCCAAGGCGAAGAAGATGGCGCGGGAGTGGCGGGCGAAGCATAAGAAGAAGTGACCACGCTAATGTCCGCTTTTGGCTAAAAGCGGACATTAGGTTAACAGCAGCTGTTCTCTCATTGGTGAAGGTCGGACAAGCCGATTTAGCTCATGAGGCAGGTGCTGAAAGCCGGTTTCGTGGGCACCGCACACCACCTCCCTTGCGGGGCTTAGACGCTGAACCCGTCGGGCACGGAAATTGTCGGGTTTTCCGCGAGAGTCCGCGCCCAGGCGGTCCGCGCCACCTCACGGGCCTCGTCGATCACGGCCTCTTCATCGACGGTCAAGACTTTGCCGTCCCGCATGATCCAGGTACCATCGACCATGACGCTGCGGATGTCTCCGGCCTGGCCGGTATGAACCACCGAGGCGTTGATGCGCAGCCCGGGGGCGTGATGGGCGCCGGAAACATCCATCATGACGAGATCGGCGAGCCCGCCCTCACGCAAGGTTCCACCGTCGGGGAAGCCGAGGGCACGGTACCCGTTGGCGGTCGCCCAGCGGAAAACTTGGTGCGGCATGACGCTATCACCGTCGCCGCGCCGCGCCCGTTCGAGAAGCAGCGCCATACGCATCACCTCGAACATGTCCTCGGTGAACTCGTCGGTGCCAAGAACGATCTCGCAGCCCGCCTGCTCTAGGGCGGAAATGTCCGCGAGGCGCCCGCCACGCGCGGACGCCACGGGGGTGAAGCACACGGTAGTCCGGGCGGTGCCGAGCGCGGCCTGTTCCTCCTTCGTCATGCACCGGCAGTGGGCGGCGACAAGGCGATCGCTAAGGAACCCGGCATCCGCTAGATACAAGGTCGGCGGCTTGCCACGGGCCATCTTCACGGCATCGACCTCGCCCCAGTACTGGTTGAGATGGATCGTGGCGAGACAGCCGAGCCGCTGTTGCAGGGCTCGCACCTCGCCCAGAAATTCCGGGCTCGCCATGTCCGGCGCGTGGACGGCGGCGGCGACCTTGACCCGTCCCCCCATGGCGCCGTTCCAATTATCAAACAGCGCTCTCATGGCCTGCAGTGCTCCCTCGCCGCGCTCAGGATCCCGATCGAACGCCACCGCCTCGCCGACACGCACACCGCGCGCCCGATCGGTGCCCTGTTCGGCGAGCACCAACCGCAGTCCGGTTCCGGCCAGCACCGCCGCGTAGTCCTCGATGGCGCCGGCTATGTCCATCAAAAGCGTAGTGCCACCGCGAATCGCCTCGAGCGCGCCAAGGCGCACCATGGATCGTCGTTCGCTCTTGGTCAGGGCGGGGAAGGGCAGTTTCGCACGCCGGGAATAGGGCGGCGTGTTGGGGGCTGGCTGATCCTCGAAAACACCGCGGGCGAGCACCCGCACCAGGTGATTGTGGCAGTTGGCGAGCCCTGGCATGACCGCAAACCCCCGGCCGTCGATAAGCTCACCGCCTTCATAACGGGCGAGGACGTCGTCGGTCGCGCCAATGGCGGCGATGGCGCCGCCTTCGATGGCAATGGCGGCGTTTCGCCGGACCGGTTCGTCGGCGATGCCGGTCACCACGACCGTGTCATGGATTATTATCAAGCGGCACCTATGGCATCCGGTGAGTTACACCCGTTGACAGCCTATCCCTTGCGCATCATCTCCGCCACATTCCAAGATCAATCTGCCGATTGCGCAACATGGGCGAACGGCGGATAATCCCAGTGATACTGAATTTCAGCACAAAAAGATTAAGCGATGGAGGTTGAAATGGCATTTTCCCACTTTATTCGATATTTCGGACTGATCGGCTTTGGAATTGCCAGCCTAGCGGCAACCGCGGGGGCAGACCCGATCGCCGATTTCTACAAAAATAAACGGGTCAAGATTATCCAGAGCTCGGGGGCGGGCGGCGGCTACGATATGTACGCGCGCACCCTGGCCCGGCATCTGCCCAAGCATATCCCGGGCAATCCCCGCATCCTGGTCCAGAACAAGCCCGGCGCGGGCGGTATCATCGCGGCTAATTTCATCTACAACCTGGCGCCCCAGGATGGCAGCATCATCGGCGGGCTCCAACGCAGCGCGCCCATGGCCCAGATTTTTGGCCACTCTGGGCCGAAATACGATCCCAATAAGTTCCAATGGCTCGGTAGCGTCACCAACGAGGCCGGGGTCTTGGCGGTCTTGAGTTCGGCCAAAGTCAAGACGCTCGAGGATGTCTTCAAGATCAAGACGATCATGGGCCACAGCGGCGGTGGCTCGGACTCCGAGGTTTACCCTGCGCTGATGAATAACATCCTCGGCGCGAAGTTCCAGTTGATTGGCGGCTATCCCTCGGCCACCTTGGTTCAACTGGCGATGAAGCGGGGCGAGGTCCAAGGCATCAGCCAGTCCTGGTCGTCCTTCAAGATCGGCATCGGCGCCAAGTTTCTCAAGCAGAACATCACCGTCCTCGCCCAGCTGTCGCTGAAGCCCCATCCTGAACTCACCAAGATGGGCGTACCCTTGATCATGGACCTCATCGACAGGAAGCACGTTCTGCCCCAGCACTCGGTCGAGGATGCCAAAACGTGGTGGCGTGTGATGCTGACGGCCAAGGCCATGGGCCGGCCCTATGCGCTAGGTCCTGGGGTTCCCAAAGATAAGGTCAAGGTGATGCGCGCGGCCTTTGCGGCGACCTTTGCAGATCCGGCCTTCGTCAGCGACGCCACCAAGCAGGGCCGTGACGTGAGCCCGCTGTCGGGTGAGGATGTTCAGCAGATGGTCGCGGATCTCGTGGCGGCGCCCAAGTCCGTCATCAAGCAGGTGGAAGACCTGGTCAAGTACAAGGGCAAGGTCAGGATGGTGAAGATCGCGCTGGCCAAGCACACCGGCAAGGTCACCGCCACCAAGCGCGGCGGCCGGCGCATCTTCATCGACTACAAGGGCAAGGTTGTGAAGGCCAAGGTTTCGGGCTCGCGCACCAAGGTCACCATCAACGGCAAAAAGGACAAGCGCAAGAACATCAAGGTCGGCATGACCTGCACCTTCACCTATCCCGGCGCCGGCCAGGAGGCGAAAAGGGTCGATTGCAAGGGCTGACCACGGCGATATTCCAGTAGAGGGTGGATCGCGATCCACTGCAGCGATCTAAGGGCCGAGGGGCGTTGATTCCCGGACGGTAGTCGATTGACGCCCTGCCCGGTTGGTAGTGGGTCTTAAGTCCGCTTTTGGCTAAAAGCGGACGTTAAGGTTAGGTCCGGTTTTGACCCAAAGCGGACATAAGCTCTCCTATAAAAGTCGTCCTTTTCAGTGTCTAATTTAGGCGTGGTTGTCCGAAGGGAGGTGACGGCCATGCTCAGAAGAATTGCCAAAGGCCTCGTGCTGGCGCTGCTGCTGACCCTGCCCGCGACGGCGCAGGACCACCAGAAGGGGGTAGCCGCCTACAAGCGGGGTGACTACGCCACCGCGCTCAAGGAGTGGCGGCCTCTTGCCGAGCAGGGACATGCCAATGCCCAAGACAACCTTGGTTTAATGTACACCAAGGGGCTGGGTGTTCCTCAGGACTATGCCGCGGCGGCAAAGTGGTATCGCAAGGCCGCCGAGCAGGGACATGCCGGGGCTCAAATGCGTCTCGGTGTCATGTACATCGAGGGCATAGGTGTCCCGAAGGACGACATTCTGGCCTACATGTGGTTAAGCCATTCGGCAGCCAACGGTGACAAGTTCCCAGCTATTATCCGGGACGGTGTTGCCAGGCGCCTGACCCGCGCCCAGATTGCCGAAGCAAAGAAGCTGACGCGGGAATGGCAGGCAAAACACGGGAAGAAGTGACCAAGTTTATATCCGCTTTTGGCTATAAGCGGACATTAGGATTAGTCGGCCACCCTAAAACAGTTGGTCATGCTTCCTGGGCAATTTATCGTGTTTCCTGCAACCGTCGAGCAACGATCCCAGGGAGGAAACGGCATCATGGACATCGACAGAATTCAACCGGGCGACTGGAATAGCCGCGCCTGCGTGTTTGGGAATCTGGTCTTTCTTTCCGGCACCGTCGCTGATGACAAGACATTGCCGATGAAGGAGCAGACCGCCCAGGTGCTGGCCAAGATTGATGCCGTCTTAGAACAAGCGGGCACCGACAAGACGCGGATACTCAGCGCCACCGTCTACCTGGCGGACCTTGGACGCAAGGAAGAGATGAACGAAGCCTGGATGGCGTGGATGGACGCGGACAACCCGCCCGCCCGTGCCGCAGTGGGCGTTACGCTTACCCCCGGCACGCTGGTCGAGATCATGGTCTGTGCCGCCCGGCAGTGATATCCCCCGGCACCCCCTGGAGGTGGTTTATACCGCTCATTAACCTAACGGCCGCTTTTAGCCAAAAGCGGACGTTGTAAACGTGGGAAACGGTATATTCGCTGGCGCCGCCGCCCGGGGTCCGGTGCGCTACACGATTCCCTTGCTCGCCGGACGGTTCAATGGCCCTCGTTGTCGAGCCAGTAATTGGCCATATCGATGCAGCGGCAAAACCACACCCCATCATGACCGGCGGCATATTGGAGGAAATTGTCGAGCAGCTTGGCCATACCGGGCCTGCCGCTGACGTGGGAATGCACGGCATAGACGAATTTCATGGGGTGGATGGCGGATTCCTCGTAGACCGCGTCGAACTCGCCCTTCAGCTCCTGCAGGCCGGCGACCAGACCATAGGGCTCGATGTCGTTGTCGGTGAAGGTCGGCCTGACGTACCCCACGGACACCACCTTCTTACCGTTCACGTGCATGACATAGGGGATGTCTGAATCCTGGTAATCACCGTTCCAGACGAAGCCTGCCTCGGCGACGATCTCTAGGGTATTATCCGTCGGGCGGGGGCCCTGGGACATATAGCCATAGGGTCTCTCTCCGGTGACGTTTTCGATCGCGGCGATGGATTTCAACAGCGCCTCGCGCTCTTGCTCCTTTGATTCGAATTTGGGGGGATGGATGGCCTGGTCCCAGCCGTGACTCGCAATCTCATGGCCGCGCGTCTTCAGTTCGCGGACGCTGTCGGGCCACAGTTCCGCGCTGAGCCCGCTGGCAATTACGGTGGCCTTGACGCCATGCTTGTCGAGAACGTCCATCAGCCGCCACACCCCGGCCTTGAAGCCGTATTCCCGTGTGCAGAGCGCCCTGTAGTCCTGGGTGAAGCGGGAATCCGACGGCATCCCCCTGCGGCCTGCGGGGCGTGGCACGGATTCCCACTCATGCATGAGCTTGACGGTGACGGCGATGCGGGCGCCCTCGGGCCAGGAATCGAACCATTCGGGCCGTCGGACATCCTGTGGCCGGAAATGCCACTGGTACCAATCGAGAATATTTTCATTCATGGTTCCAAATCCTCCCCTAGGGCAGTGGTTCCTCGCTGCCATCGTGTCAAGGATAGGGAAAAACGGCGCAATCCGAAACAACGCAGGTCAAGGCCGCTTTCGCCCGCCGCGCCTCGTAGGTAGCCTTAGTCAGCGAAACAACCCTAATGTCCGCATTTGGCTAAACCGGACATTAAAAAATTAGAAGGGTGGCCACCATGGAGGTTGGTAACAGGATGGCTCCTCAGAATAGATCACCGGTTAAAATGACCACCATCGCTGCGAATTACCGTCTCATCACAAATCAAAGTTCTGTTGGAGGATCAGGAGCTTTCCTGGCTTTTCCAGGACGCCGCCAGGGCTTCGCGGTCCAACTTGCCGCGCTCGTTCCTGGGCAGTTCATCGATGAAGCAGATTTCCTTGGGCGTCTTAAAGGGTGCCAGGAACCGCCCGCAATGGGCGATGACATCCTCGGTCGAGAGCCCGCTGCCCGATCGCGTGACCACAAAGGCGACCACCTCGTCGCCATAGATCTTGTCGGGAACGCCGACGCTCGCGCCTTCGACGATTTCAGGATGGCGGCTGAGAACATCGTCGATTTCAACCGGCGAAATGTTGACGCCGCCCCGGATGATCAGGTCCTTCAGCCGGCCGACGACGGCGATGTGGCCGTCGGCGTCGATCACCCCGAGGTCGCCGGTGCGGTGGCCTGATTCCGGCAATCTCTCGATGCTTCCGTCGGCCCTCAGGTAGCCATGAGTCAATTGCGGGCCCCAAACCGTGATTTCGCCGGGTTGGCCCTCTGGAACCTCAAAGCCATCGGGGTCGAGGAGCCGCAGCGTCTGGTGTTTCAAGGGTGGGCCGACGGTTCCGATCTTGCGCGCCTGACCGCGATGGCTGCACATCAAACCGGCCTCGCTGCAGCCATAGGACTGGCACAACCGCATGCGGTAGGTGTCCTCGAACTCGCGCCACCGATCCGGCAGCATCGGTGCCGAAGAGGTCATCAGAAAACGTAAGTGAGGCAGGTCTTCGCCGCGGATATCGACCGGCTCGTTCATGAGAATGTTCAAGATGGTGGGCACCGCGATGGCGATGGTGATGCGGTGTTCCTTGACCCGGTCGAAATAGCGGGATCGGGAGAACTTCTTGGCCATGTAAACGGTGGCGCCGGCGACCAGGGGTGCACCGAGACTCATGTTTTGGGCGGACAGCCAGGTATAGGACCGGCATTCGAGCATGCGGTCGTCCGGCCCAAGTTCCACACAATCGGCGATGGCATCGAAATTGGCCCAAACGCTCAAATGGGATTGCAGTACCCCCTTGGGGCTTGCCTCGGTCCCCGAGGTATAGAATATGACGGCGATGTCTTCGGGCCGGCAAACCTCGCCCGGCTGCTCATCGCCGGAATACCCCTCGATGGCACCGAAGAAGCCGGTGGAATCACCCTCGGCGTTCCACTGGCCGATGGTCATCCACTCGACTTCGCCCATTGATTTGCCCAGGCCTTGGAGCCCGAGCCCTTCCTGGACCAACACCAATTTGGGTCTGACCACCTCGATGATCCGGGCGATATGATCACGGTTCATTTCGACATTGACGGTGGCGATGGTGGCGCCATGGCGCTGGACGCCCAAGAAGATCGCCATGAATTCCAACGAGTTCTCCGACAGCAAGAGAACGCGATCGTTGGCCACAATACCGCGATCCCGGAAATTGGCCGCCATCCGGTTTCCCAGACCATTGAGCTCGCCATAGGTCAGGCTTTTTTCTTGCTCGATGGAATAGACGTAGGTCTTGTCGGGAAAGCGCGCCGCCTGCTCCGCGATCAACGCCCGGATGGACCGATAATTTGCACAATTCACTGCCATGGGATGAAGTTATCACGGGCTGGAGGGCCTTTCAACGGCCGGCCTCCATGGACCCGGCAATGGCCGGTTGTGCCCATGGAAAAATCGGTGTATGTTAATAAATTGTTCTGGACCCGAACATAATATGTTTATTACACACTGGTGCAATAGGGTGCGGGTGATGATGGCGAAATCGATATTGAGCCTGGTTTTGAACGGCCGGCGGCGCGCCGATGCCGTGGCCGACAATGTGCTGCTCATCGACTACTTGCGTGAGATCTGCGGGCTTACCGGCACCAAGATGGGCTGCGACGGCGGTGAATGCGGCGCTTGCACGGTGCTGGTCGACGACCGGCCGAGGCTGTCGTGTATCTCCCTCGCCCATCAGGTCGCCGGGCGCCGGATCGAGACCATCGAAGGCGCCGTCAGCAACGGACGCATGTCGCGCCTCCAGCGTGGCTTCCATGAAAAGCTCGGCTCCCAATGCGGCTACTGCACACCCGGCCAGATCATGGCGGCGGAAGGGTTGCTGAGGAGCAACCCCAACCCCGATGACGACCAAATCCGTGAGGGGCTTAGCGGCAATATCTGCCGTTGCACCGGCTACGTGAAAATCATCGAATCGGTCCGCTACGCCATTGAGGCGCCCAGCCCATGAGCGCACCCCCCGAGGCCCCCCCCCGCCCTAGTGCCATCGGCGCCCATGTGCCGCTGATCGACGGCATCGAAAAGGTCACCGGGCGGGCCGACTACACCGCCGATCTCGACCATCATGACGCCCTGGTGGGGCGCATTTTCCGAAGCCCCCATAGCCACGCTCGGATCATCAAGCTCGACGTGGACAAGGCCTTGGCGCTGCCCGGCGTGATCGCCATCGTGACGGGTAACGATTGCGACGTTCCGTTCGGCGTTTTGCCGATCGCCCAGAATGAATATCCCATGGCCCGCGACAAGGTGCGTTATCGCGGTGAACCGGTCGCCGCGGTGGCCGCCATGGACGAGGCCGCGGCCGAGGCCGCGCTCGGCCTGATCGAAATGGAGGTGGAGGAGCTTCCCGCCTATTACGAGCCCGCCAAGGCCCGCGCGCCCGGCGCCGTGGACCTTCACGACGATCGGCCAGGCAACCTGGAGCGCGACGTTCATCATGAGTTCGGCGACGTCGAGGCGGGCTTTGAGGCGGCGGAGATCGTGCGCGAGGAGGTATTTAATTGCGGTGAAGTGACCCAGGTGCAGATGGAGCCCAATGCCTCGCTCGCCAGCTACGACCCAGAGCGCGACCGCATGATTTTGCATACCTGCACCCAGGTCCCCTATTACGTCCATCTGCACGTGGCCCAGTGCCTGGGCATGGACACCTCGAGGGTACGCGTCATCAAGCCCCATGTCGGCGGCGGCTTCGGGCATCGTAGCGAGACCCTGAATTTCGAGATCATCACCTGTATCCTGGCCCGCGCCGCGCGGGGCAAGGTGCGGATGAAGTTGAGCCGCGAGGAAACCTTCCTCACCCATCGCGGCCGCCCATCCACGCGCATAAAGGTGAAGATCGGCATGACCAAGGACGGGCGCATGACGGCCTGCGCCTGCGAAACCACGCAGGCCGGCGGTGCCTATGGGGGATATGGAATCGTGACGATCCTCTATTCGGGCGCGCTCTTGAACGCGATTTACGACATTCCGGCGGTCAAGTTCGACGGCTATCGCGTCTACACCAACACGCCGCCCTGTGGGGCCATGCGTGGCCATGGCACCGTCAATGTCCGCTACGCCTTCGAATCCTTGCTCGATCTTATGGCTGACGAGCTCGGCCTCGATCCCTTCGAGATCAGGCGCCGCAACCTGCTGGAGGCGCCCATTGAGACCATCAACGGTTTGATGATCGAATCCTACGGCCTGCCCGAATGCCTCGACTGGGTCGAGCAAGCGTCCGGCTGGGCGCATCGGCACGGCAACCTGCCCAAGGGCAAGGGCCTTGGCCTGGCGTGTTCCCATTATGTCAGCGGCGCGGCAAAACCGGTGCACTGGACCGGCGAGCCCCATGCGGTGGTCAACCTCAAACTCGACTTCGATGGCGGCGTCACGGTGCTGACCGGGGCCGCCGATATCGGCCAGGGATCCGATACCGTGCTGGCCCAGCTGGTCGGCGAAGTGCTCAAGCTCGATCTCGACCGGGTCTCGGTGATCGCCAATGACAGCCGGATCACGCCCAAGGATAATGGGTCCTATTCCTCGCGGGTGACCTTCATGGTCGGCAACGCCGCCATCGAGGCGGCGGAAAAGCTCAAGGGCGTGCTCTCAGCGGCCGCCGGGCGCAAACTCGACGCCAAGGCGGAGGATATCGAGTGCCTGGGTGAGATTTACCGTGTCCGCGGTGGACAGGGCCCGGGCCTGTCTTTCAACGAAGTGGTCGCCGAAGCGGTGGCCCATGAGGGCACCATCACCGTCAAGGGCACCTTCACCGTTCCCCGGTCGCACCAGGGCGGCCGCTATCGCGGCGCCGGCGTCGGGCCTTCCATGGCCTATTCCTATGCCGCCGTCGCGGCCCAGGTCGATGTCGATGCGGACACCGGGCTGGTCACGGTGGAAAAGGTCTGGGTCGCCCATGATTGCGGCTATGCGCTGAACCGCCTGGCCTGCGAGGGCCAGATCCAGGGTGCGGTGTGGATGGGCCTGGGACAAGCGTTGAGCGAGGAGATCCGCTATTTCAATGGCCTGCCGTTGGCCCCCAACATGCTCGACTACCGGGTGCCGACCATCGTCGAGTCGCCGCACATCGAAGTGGAGCTCATCGAGAGCATCGATCCCAACGGTCCCTTCGGCGCCAAGGAAGCCAGCGAGGGTGCGCTGGCCGCGGTCATTCCGGCGGTCGCCAATGCCGTCGCCGACGCTATCGGCTTGCGCTTGCACGAGACCCCGATCACCCCCGATCGGGTGATCACTGCCATGGTCCGGAGCGCCCGGGAGGCGCGCCAGGATCAGCCGGGGATAGGGGACGCCGCCTGATGGAGTTCATGCCGGAATTTCGTACCGCGCGGCCGACCACGGTGGCCGAGGCGGTGGCCATCCGGGCGGCGGAACCGGGCTCCCGTTTCCTCGCCGGCGGCACCGATCTGATCCCTAATATCCGGCGCGGCATCGTGGCGCCGCCGACCGTCATCGACCTTGCCGGCATCGCCGAGATGCGGGCCATCGAATCCCTTGATGGCGGCCTCAGGATCGGCGCGGCGGTAACCTTGGCCGAACTGGCAAACCATGAACGCGTGCGCACCGCCTATGTCGGCCTCAAACAGGCGGCGGGCGGGATCGCCGCCAGCACCCATCGCCAGGTCGGCACGGTGGGCGGCAATCTCTGCTTGGACACCCGCTGCGTTTTCTATAACCAGAGCGAATGGTGGCGGCGGGCCAACGACTACTGCCTCAAGTCAAAGGGTGACGTGTGTTACGTCGCGCCCAAGGGCAGCCATTGCTTCGCCGCGTTCTCGGGCGACCTGGCGCCGGCGTTCATGGTCCTCGGCGCCGAGGTCGAGATCGCCTCAAAGTCCGGCGTTCGGATCGTCCCGCTGACGGAGATTTACCAAGATGACGGCATCGACTATCTTTTGCTGAAGCCCGACGAAATGATCGCCGCGGTGCGTGTTCCGGCCCCGAGCGACGGCTTTAGGACCGGTTACGCCAAGTCCCATGTGCGGTCCGCCATCGACTTTCCCCTGGCCGGCGTGGCCGTGGGCCTGCGGCGCGAGGATGAGGCCATCACTGATTTGCGGGTCGCCTTGACCGGCACCAATTCCATGCCTTTGGCCGTCGAAGGCACCGAAGGGTTGACGGGCGGGCCACCCAATGAGGCCATGCTACAAGGTTTGGACGCGCTCATCGCCAAGCAGATTCAGCCCATGAACTCCACCTTCTCCCCACCCGGTTACCGCCGCCGGGTGGTCGCCAAACTGACGCGGTCTTTGATCCTAAACCTGTACCGGATTGGTTAGCGCGACCCGGCGCGGGAACGCCATGGGAACTTGGATTGACATCACCGCCGCCGACGGCCACCGGCTCGGCGCCTGGCAAGCGGAACCAGATGACGCGATCAAGGGCGGCCTGGTCATCGCCCAGGAAATGTACGGGGTCAACGGCTACCTTCGCGGCGTCGTCGAGCATTACGCGGCCAAGGGCTATCTCGCCATCGCGCCCAGGCTCTACGACCGGCTGGAACCGGGACTGATCATCGAATACGACGAGCAAGGCAACCGCCGCGCCAAGGCGCTCTACCGCGATTACGACTGGTCCAAGGCGATGGCCGACCTGGAGGCCGCGCGCGACGCCGTGGCCCACGCGGGCCGGGTCGGCATCCTTGGATTCTGCTTCGGCGGCTCGCTGGCCTGGCTGGCGGCCTGCCGCGGCACCTTCGCCTGCGCCGTCGCCTATTACGGCGGCGAAATGACGCGCTACATGGACGAGGACGGCCACTGCCCCATCGAATGCCATGTGGGGGCGCTGGATACCGCGCTGAGCCCGCAAAAGGTGGCCCAATTCCGCGCCCGCTACCCGGACGTTCCGTTTCACATCTATCCCGGCGCGGTGCACGGTTTCGACAACGAAAAGCGCGGCGCGCGCCATCACGCCGAGGCCGCCCGCATCGCCCGCGCCCGGGCACTCGGCTTCCTCGACCGCCACATGGAGGGCCGGAATCAGTCCTGACTCGCCTATTATTTACCCCCCTAAAGAATTGACCTAACACGAAATTATGCCCTAATCCTGACAAACGGGGTTGACATTCGGGGTGAGATGGCCGATTTCTAATCAAGACCAATTCGGTCATCTTTATAAAGAGGGCGCGCCGGGGCTTTCCCGGACTCAAAACGGCCATGATCAAGCTCAGCCGACTCGCCGATTACGCGGTTGTTTTGCTGACCCAAATGGGCCCCGAGCCCAAGGGCGTGCACAATGCCCTCGAGCTGGCGGTGAGCACGGGGCTTCCGGTGCCGACGGTGTCCAAGGTGCTCGCCAATCTTGCCCGCCAAGGCGTGCTGTTGAGCGTGCGGGGCGCCAAGGGCGGCTACCGCCTGGGCGCGGCGCCCGAGCGCATCTCGGTCGCCCGCGTCATCGCCGCCATCGACGGCCCCATCGCCTTGACCCAATGCGTCGACCACACGGCGGAGGACTGCACCGTGGAGGCGCTGTGCCCGAGCCGCGCCGGCTGGCACAAGATCAACCAGGCGGTGGAGCGCGCCCTGGCCGAGGTCACCATCGCCGACCTCATGGGGACGCCCGCCATGTTCGGCGATGTCCCGGCGCCCACCTACCAATCCAACAGATCCGCCTGAGGAATCGACAGCTATTATGAGCACGCCCGAAACAATCGATGAGGTCCGCGCCCTCACGGAGGCCGATTACAAGTTCGGTTTCGTCACCGAGCTTGACCAGGACATCATCCCCAAGGGGCTGAACGAGGACGTCGTCCGCCTGATCTCCGCCAAGAAGAACGAGCCCGACTGGATGCTCGACTGGCGGCTCGAATCCTATGCCAAGTGGCTCGGCATGCAGGGCGAGGACCCCACTTGGGCCAAGATCAGCCACCCGCCCATCGACTTCCAGGACATCCGCTATTACGCGGCCCCCAAATCCGAGGACGATGGACCCAAGAGCCTCGACGAGATCGACCCGGAGATTTTGGCGACCTACGAAAAGCTCGGCATCCCCCTCAAGGAACAGGAGGTGCTGTCCGGCGTCGCCGTGGACGCGGTGTTCGATTCGGTTTCCGTCGCCACCACCTACAAGGCGAAACTGGCGGAGCTCGGCGTAATCTTCTGCCCGTTCTCCGAAGCCGTGGCCGAACACCCCGAACTGGTCCGCAAATACCTCGGCGCGGTGGTGCCCCAGGGGGATAATTTTTACGCCTGCCTCAATTCGGCGGTGTTTTCCGACGGCTCCTTCGTGTTCATCCCCGAAGGCGTGCGCTGCCCCATGGAGCTCTCCACCTATTTCCGCATCAATGCCGCGGAAACCGGACAGTTCGAGCGCACCCTGATCATCGCCGCGCCGGGCAGCTACGTCAGCTACCTGGAAGGCTGCACGGCGCCCATGCGCGACAAAAACCAACTGCACGCCGCGGTGGTGGAACTGATCGCCCTGGAAGACGCGGAAATCAAGTATTCCACGATCCAAAACTGGTATCCCGGCGATGCCGAGGGGGTCGGCGGCATCTACAATTTCGTCACCAAGCGCGGGGCCTGCCGCGGGCGCAACGCCAAGATTTCCTGGACCCAGGTGGAAACCGGCGCCGCCATCACCTGGAAATACCCGTCGGTGCTGCTGGAGGCCGAAGGAGCGGTCGGCGAGTTTTATTCGGTGGCCGTCACCAACAATTATCAGCAGGCCGACACCGGCACCAAGATGATCCACCTGGCGCCCAATACCACGTCCACCATCATCTCCAAGGGCATCTCGGCGGGGCGATCGCAGAACACCTATCGCGGCTTGGTGCGCATCAATCCCAAGGCCCATAACGCGCGCAACTACACCCAGTGCGATTCGCTGCTGATCGGCGAGGAATGCGGCGGCCATACGGTGCCCTATATCCAGGTGCGCAACCGCTCGGCCCGGGTCGAACACGAAGCCAGCGCGTCGAAAATCTCCGACGACCAGATGTTCTATTGCCAGAGCCGGGGGCTCGGGGCCGAGGACGCGGTTTCGCTGATCGTCAACGGGTTCTGCAAGGAAGTCATGAAACAACTTCCCATGGAGTTCGCCGTCGAGGCCCAGAAGCTTCTGGGCATCAGCCTCGAAGGCAGCGTCGGATAGGAATCCGCCAAGTGAATATTCTCGAAATACGCAACCTGCATGCATCCGTCGACGGGATCGAGATCCTGAAGGGCCTCGACCTCACCCTGCCGGTGGGCGAGGTTCACGCCATCATGGGGCCCAACGGATCGGGCAAGTCGACCCTGGCTTTCGTGTTGGCGGGCCGCGACGGCTATGACGTGACCGAGGGCGAGGTCATCTACCGGGGCAAGGACCTGCTTTGTCTCGGCATCGACGAGCGCGCCCAGGCCGGAGTTTTCCTTGCCCTCCAATACCCGGTGGAGATTCCCGGCGTCGCCAATTCGGTGTTCCTCAAGGCCGCGGTCAACGCGCAGTTGCGCGCGCGCGGCGAACCCGAACTCGACGCCATGGATTTCCTCAAGCGCGCCAAGGGGTTCCTGGCCGAGCTCGAGATGGATCAGGAGTTCCTGACCCGGCCCATCAATGTCGGTTTTTCGGGCGGCGAAAAGAAGCGCAACGAAATCTTTCAGATGGCGATGATAGAGCCCACCCTGGCGGTGCTGGACGAAACCGATTCGGGGTTGGATATCGACGCGCTTCGCATCGTCGCCGATGGCGTCAACCGGCTGCGCGCCGCCGACCGCGCCATGCTGGTGATCACCCATTACCAGCGCCTTTTGGAGCACATCGTGCCCGACCGTGTCCATGTCATGGCCGATGGCCGTATCGTCCGTTCGGGCGGCAAGGAACTCGCCCTTGAACTGGAAGAGAAAGGCTACGCCGCCCTTAACGGAGAAAAGAGCGCGGCCTGACCGCGCCCCACCACCATGACCGCGACCACCACAGATTACGCCACCACCGGGGACGCCCATCTCCAGGCGTTCGGCCGGCTGGCGCCCGGGCTCCCGGGCCGCGGCATCGATTGGCTGGATACGCTCCGCCGCGATGCGTTCCAGCGGTTCAAAGATGCCGGCATGCCCCACCGGGGGCTGGAGGCCTGGAAGTTCACCGGCCTCAACGTGCTCGCCAAACACGCCTTCTCCCCGGTACCCGAGGCCGAGGCCGCCGCCGACGCCGATGCCCGGTCTGATTTCGGGCCCGGCGAGCATGCGGCCAAACTGGTCTTCGTCGACGGCCGGTTCCACGTTGGGCTGTCCCGGCGCCCCACCCTTGCCAAGGGCATCACCCTTAGCACCCTGGCCGCGGCGCTCACCGAGACGCCGGGCCTCATGGAAGGACAATTCAGCGCCGCAAACGGCGCCGCCGGTGCCCTTTGGGACCTCAACGCCGCTTTCATGGCCGACGGCGCGGTGATTCGGCTGGACCCAGGCGCCAAGCTGGATAAGCCCATCAGCCTGGTCTTCCTCTCCTCGGGCGCCAAGCATGGCGCGCACCATGTCCGCAATCTGGTGACGCTGGGGGCCGGTGCCGAGGCCAAGGTGATCGAAACCTATGGCGAGCCAAGCGGGGCCCGGGCCGCCGCCTTTAGTAACGCGGTCACCGACGTGGCTTTAGGCGAAGGCGCCACCCTCACCCATGTCCGCGTCCAGGACCTCGGGCCAAGCGCCGTGCATACCGCCCGCGCCGTGGTTAAGATCGCGAAGGGCGCGCATTACGGAAGCTTCGCCCTGGCCATGGGGGCGGCGCTGTCGCGCCAGGAAACCGACGCCACCTTCACCGGGCCCGATGGCGTCGCGCGCCTCTTCGGCGCCTATCTCGGACGCCGCCGCCAGCACCTCGATCACACCACCCGGGTCGATCATGCGCACCCCAGGTGCCGCACCGAGGAACTCTTCAAGGGCGTCCTCGATGGCCGCGCCCACGGGGTTTTCCAGGGCCTGGTCCGGGTCGCGCCCAAGGCAATCGGCACCGATGCGCGGCAAAAGAATCAGGCCCTGTTGCTGTCCGACCGGGCGTCGGCGGACACCAAGCCCGAACTCGAGATCCTCGCCGATGACGTCAAATGCACCCACGGCGCGACGGTCAGCGATCTCGACGCCGATGGGCTGTTTTATCTGATGGCGCGTGGGCTTTCGGAGGCCGAGGCGCGCCGGTTGCTCATCGCTGGCTTCATCGGCGACGTCATCGACCGTTTCGACCATGGCGCCGTGGCCCGGCACCTCACCGCTTGCGTCGCCCGGTGGCAGGATCGGGACGAAGGGGGCTTCGATGACTGACACAGCGTCACCCACCGAAACCGCCCCACGCTTCGACGCCGCCGCCATCCGCGACCAGTTCCCGATCCTC
>Ga0209980_10000888_pt1 | contig 16347 bp, 17 predicted proteins | sample CR02metaG_FD_183611 | JGI IMG/M metagenome (GOLD analysis project Ga0209980, IMG submission 183611) | Deep subsurface microbial communities from Mariana Trench to uncover new lineages of life (NeLLi) - CR02 metaG (SPAdes) (version 2) | ecosystem: Environmental > Aquatic > Marine > Ocean trench...
GGTCACCTCGGTGGTGATAAGACATTTTTGTATTTTGCCAGGTGCGCCAAGAGCTTGCGCGGACTTTTGTGATCCAACTGCTGTTTCTAGGTTCAAAGATGGCCCGAAGATGGGATGCGAGATTGTTCAAGTTATTTTCTCGCAGGTCCTTAGAGAGTCCCAACATGGCCTTTTGTATTGTCACACTTCTCTTTCCCCTAGCTGAGTAAGATGAATCTTCTTCTTTGATCGATCACGACCACAATCTTCGTCAAGCGTCACACCGTCAATCTTTGATTTCCACCTTCGCTAGTACTTCCTGGAGCACAAGGACAAGATCATGACGGAGAATCGGTTTCATCAGAAATTTTCGAATCCCCAACTCCCGGGCTTTCTCCTCCGTCATCGTTTGGCTAAAGCCCGTACAGAGAACAATGGGGATGTCTGGCCGAATCTGCAGGATTTCACGAGCAAGGGCTTCGCCAGACAGGTTGGGCATGGTCTGATCGGTAATCACGACGTCATAGCGGCTGGGGGCCGCCCGAAACGCCTCTAGGGCCTCCAGACTGCTGGTGTGCGGCGTCACCTCGTAGCCCAACTCTTCTAACACCTCCTTCCCCAATGCCACGAGCGGGGCTTCGTCATCCACCAACAACACTCGCCCCTGCCCCGGATGGAGTGACGCGGCCGAAGGGAGTTCTGCCTCGGCCTCAACAGTATCAGTATCAGTAGAAGTATCAGTAGAAGCGGCAGCAAGCAGGGGAAAAACAATCGACACGATGGTCCCCTCTCCCGGAATGCTCGTCACGGTAATGCGGCCCTGATGATCGGCAATGATCCCGTGAACGACCGCAAGCCCCATCCCCGTCCCTTCCCCGGGCTTCTTCGTGGTGAAGAACGGGTCAAAGATCCGGTCCAGAACTTGGGGGGCCATGCCGTGACCCGTATCCTGCACGGTTAGGAGGAGATGCGGTCCGGGGATGAATTCCAGGTGTGGCATCAGCCCGTCAGCCGCATCCTCCTCCACTGTCTCCAGCCGGAGGGACAAAACCCCGCCCCGGTCGCGCATCGCATATTCTGCATTGGTACAGAGGTTCATGAGCACTTGGTGTATTTGGGTGGCATCGGCCTGCACCAGATCCGAGGACGCAGACAGTTGCACCTGGATTTTAATGGTGCTCGGCAGCGTAGCCCGGATGAGCATGAGGACTTCCTGGATGACCTCCTGAAAATGTAACGGCTTTTTCTGCCCCTCCGTTTGGCGACTGAAGGTCAGAATCTGTTGCACCAACTCCTTGGCGCGTGACCCAGCCTTGAGCACTTCGGTTAAATACCCCTGCACGGTCTTCTCATAGGGAACCTTGTTGAGGATCAGTTCGGTGTACCCCATGAGGGCCGCCAGGATGTTGTTGAAGTCGTGCGCAATCCCCCCCGCAAGGGTGCCAAGGGCATTCATCTTCTGCGAGTGCCGTAGCTGCACCTCGGCGTGCCGTACTTGTTCCTCGGCCTGCCGGCGTTGGGTCACATCCGAATTCGACCCGAACATCCGGGTGGGTCGGCCCTGTTCGTCCCGGATACAGGCCCCCCGCGTAAGAATCCACACATAGCTTCCATCCTTATGCCGAAGGCGATACTCCAACTCATAGGACCGATTCCAGCCAAAATGATCTTTGAGCGCGGCCATAACCCGGTCATAGTCCTCCGGATGAATCCGGCTCGTCCATTCCTCATAGACATTCTGCACTTCATGGTCTTCATAGCCTAGCTGCTTTTTCCACGCGGGCGAATAATACACCCTCTCGGTGGCAACCTCCCAGTCCCAGATGCCGTCGTTGATGGCACCCATGACCATGGCATAGCGTTCCTCACTAGCCTTCAGGTCTGCTTCCGCCTGCTTGCGCTCGGTGATGTCAGTGAGGGAGGCGACGTACCCGACGACCTGGCCGGATGTATCGCGCTCGGGCGCATAGCGGATATGGACCGTGCGCTGCCCGCGCGATGTTGCCGGCAACACAAGGTCATATTCGGGATATTGCCCTGCCAGCACAGCCTCCAGGTAAGGACTGGCATAGGCATACACGTCCTCGCCGAGGAGCTCACGCGGGGACATGCCGACAATGTCAGACTTCTGCCGTCCAAACATCTCCGCGAAGTGCTGGTTCACGAATTTGTAGCGCTGTGTCTGATCACAATGCGCGATGCCCACCGGCGAGTTGTCTGTCACCAACCGCAAGTGTTCCTCGCTCTCCCGCAACGCCTCCTCCGCCTGTTTACGCTCGAGTTCGGCTCCGGCTCGGGCTGTAAAAATTCTTAGCAGGGATTCCGTTTGCGCATCAAACGTGACCGATTGTTGGCTCATAATGACTAAGTGGCCAATGACCTTGCCCGAGGAGTCCTGAAGGGGAAGCCCGAGGTAACTCTGGACGTCTAGGTCAACAAGATCCGTATCTCGAGGAAAAAGACGCTGAATATCTTGGGGGTGGTAACAGACCTTCCCTGCGATCACCTCTTCGCACGGCGTCCCCTCTAAGGCATACTCGACATTCTCAATAAAAGTACCCCTGTTCAGAAACGCCAGGGTTCGGACTCTTGTATTTGTCGCATCCACACACTCAGCGATGAAGGCATAGGGAGCGCCGAGGGCCACTGTCAGATGCCGAAGGAGTGAGTGGAAAAAGTCAACGCTGGTCACGGCTGCTGTCCCTTCGACAATAGCGCGAAGGGTGTCCTCCGCCTGTTTGCGTGCGGTGATATCCGTAGCCACACCCAGCACCTGATCGACCACTCCCTCATCGTTAAATAGAGGGCGCTTGACCGTCTGTAGCCAATGGATCTGCCCGGCTGCATCCGTGATAGTCTCCTCAGCCATGAATCGTTCTTGTTTGGAATCCATGACCTCGAGGTCTATTCGCCGAAAGACCTCCACCTCCTCGACGTTGGAATTGAAGTCCGAGTCGGTTTTGCCAAGAAGGTCTTCTACAGTCGTCCCGTAGATATCAGCCACCGCTTGGTTGACCAACGTAAAGCGTCCTTCTCGATTCTTGGCAAACACGAAGTTGGGGTTGATGTCAATGACTTGCCGTAAAAACACCTGTTGGGCTTTCAGGGCCTTCTCTGTGCGCTTTCGTTCAATACCCATAGCAATTCGATCGGCAACAGATTCGAGCATTTGCAAAGTAAACTCCGTGAGAGGGTGGCGAGCAAACATCGCCATCACACCAATGACTCGACCGTCAACGAGTAGCGGATACCCGGCAAAGGCGACCATACCTTCCCGGTTGGCCCATTCTTGCTCCGGTACTCGAGGATCTCCAATCACGGTGTTGGTTAAATGGGGTCTGCACTCCGAAGCGATCATTCCGATTTTGAGTTGCCCGACGGGTATTTGGCTGTGTGGACCGTCCAGGTGTGTGTATAAACCGGAACTGGCTTGCAATTCCAAAATTTGGTCTTGCGTATTGAGGGTCCATATTCTGGCAAATGCTGCACCCAAATCGCTGACCATAATCTCGGTGCAACCATGAAGGATTTGATTGAGGTTCTCGCCCTGTGTCAGGGTATAACTTATTCTGGCATCAAAACCTGCCAATTGTGAACGCTCTTTGAGGGTATCCTCCGCTTGCTGCCGTTCAATTTCTCCTTCAATCCAATGCGCCATCAGTTGTAGAAAATCCTTGTCCCCTTCCGTAAATGTCCCTCGATAGGGCTCAGGACCGGCAAAACAAAGTGTTCCATATTTGTCCCCGCTGACTACGATTTTGGTTCCTAGATATGCCTCCAGACCGGTAGTGGCAAATCCCCGATGAGTGGCCCAGTCCGATGTGCTCGCGTGGCCAAAACAGATCGGTTCCTCCGCCTCCAAGGCAGCCCCACAGTACAAATCACACATAGGTATTCGACTGCCTTCGCTCACGAAATCTTCAACCATTTCCCCGGTTCGGATAAACATCATTTCGAAATGATCACCTTCACGGCGTGTGACCAGCCCAATGGGAAGGTTAAACCGTTGGCATCCCAGTTCCAGTAGAGCACGCACCCGACTCTCAAAGGGTGTTTCTGGCGCCGAGGTGATTTCATAGAGCTCTCGAATGGCTTGTTCACTTATCCGCAGGGCTTCCTCCATTCGTTTTCGCTCAATGGCCAAGGCCACCACATTGGCCACGGCTTGCACAAAGTGAATGTCATCACGAGTGAATCTCCGAAGTTGTGTGGAATGAACCCCCAAGACACCGTAGTGGTGTGGCTTTCCAGAGATAATCACACTCACTCCACTGATGACTCCCAGTTGATGGAGTAATGGAGGGCCGCTGAATCGTGTTTCAGTGCGGAGATCGTCCACAATCACGGGTTTATCGGACACCAAGGTATAGCCGGCCTGTGAATCTAACCCAGCCCCCACCGTGATATGGTTCACCGCGTCGGCGGGACAGCCGAAAACAGCACGAAGAATCAATTCTTCACCATCTGGTAACAGCTCTAGGACTTTACAGTACTCAACCTCTAGCGTTTGCGCGATCAGGGAGACGGCATTGTGCATCAGGGCAGGTAGGTCGAGCCCGGTTAAGGCCGATTGCCCTAACTCCGCCACCAACGCTTGTTGGTGTGCACGGGCTTTCAGTGCTTCCTCTGACCGCCTCCGTTCAATGGCAATGCCGGCCAAATACGTCGACATCCTCACAAGTTCCTGTTCTTTCGAATCGGGGAATCGCGGTTGGGTGTAGTACATGGCAAAGGTGCCCAATACGATCCCTTCGGAAGAGCGAATTGGAGTTGACCAACAAGCTCGTAACCCATGAGTTAGGAGTAACTCCTTGTATGGTTTACAAAGTGGGTCAGTTGCGATATCAGTGACGACGACCTGCTCCTTCCGAAAGGCGGCTGTTCCACAGGAACCCGCGGTGGGTCCAATCGTCATTCCATCTATAGCCTGATTGTAGGCATCGGGTAGGCTAGGTGCTGCCCCATGCCGAAGCTTGTCACCTTCAAGAAGCAGGATTGAACAGAACAGTCCGTCCAATTGAGCTTCGATCGTGTGGCACAAGGAGGTGAGTATCTCAGAAAGGGGAGTGCTCAAAGCGATTTGTTCAAGGATAGCCTTCTGCCCGGCTAGTGAGCTCTCGGCTTGTTTGAGTTCCGAGATATCTACCATGACCCCTTGCAGCTTAATTCGTTTCCCTTTATCCCTTACAACCGTAACCAGATCCCGAAGCCATACCACATCCCCATTTGCGGCAATCATGCGATATTCAAACTCGTAATAATCCTTCTGGGCTGAGTTTTTTATACAATATTCTATAGCCCAGTCCCTATCCTCAGGATGAATATGATCCCGCCAGAAGGTGGGCTCCTCGATCCAGCGTTTACAAGGGTAGCCGAGCAATCGTTCAGCCTCTTGGCTGACCAATGTAAATTGAAATGTCGATAAATCAGCTTCCCAGACAATTCCCTTCCCAGAGTTGACAAGTTGTTCATATTCCTTCTTTTTTTCTCCAAGCGCGATTTCTGCCCGCTTGCGTTCGGTGATATTCTCTATAGTCACAAATAAATAGGTTGGCTTCCCTTCCCTATCACAGACCGCGGTGGCAGCGACGTTGCACCATATGATGGTGTGGGATTTGGTGAGGAATCGGTTTTCAAATTGAAAGCTTGGAAGTCCACTGTTGAACACTCGGGTGGTCAGGTCCACCGATTGTTCGACATCATCAGGGTGGATAATATCCTTGATTATGCGCCCCTTGAGCTCCTGCTTGGCATACCCAAGCAGGTCACAGAAGGCGCGATTTACTTTGACGAGTTGAAGGTCGGGGTTGAGAGTGGCCATGGGCACCGTTCCATCTTCCAACGCTACCCGAAATTGTGCCTCCGTTTCCTGGATGGCCTCTTCGACTCTGGTTTTGCCAGATGGCGGATATTTATTTCCTCGCACACGCCCAGCTGTTGCCTTTTTCTTGTCCCCCAATCGGGTACGGTCTACCCTTGCAACCGCAGGATTGACCTTCTTACCATTTCCCTTATCGTGGCGTTTCTCCAGCTCGGCCACACGCGAACGGAGGCCTGATAATTCCTCAAGAAGCTGGGCTTTAGTTTTGGAGGTACTTTTCATCGGACCCCTCCCTTTCGTCATGAAGATTCTGAATTAGGTTTTGCCGCTATGCGGGGAATCGGGCTTTCAATTTTTTATCAGTTTTTTGGGTAGTGACTACTCCAGTCTCTTTCATTCTTGGGATTTTTCGTTCAGAAAATCTCCCTGTGTCTTGTATGAGCGGTTACCCTTTACAATCCCTCGATAGACGAGCAACCCGTACTCAGTGACGAAGGCAATGAAGATTTTTTACCACCCGACTTCCATCGTTCCCTACTATCAATCCTGGCCCTGGACTGCTTATTTCCAAAAGTGAAGAGCCTAAGGGTTCGCGTAAGAAAAACTTCTTATGCTGGGGTGTTGAGGCGCCCGTCTGGCAAGGCGCGAGGACTGCGCATACTCCTCGGTATGGAAAGGACGAGCAACGCCGCCAGACGGGATGGACCGACGCCCAAACATAGAAAGTTATTTTTGCGCGAGCCCTAAAGTTGAACAATGAGAAAATTTGAGATTCGAGTTGAGATGACAGGTGATAATGACAAGGCCCGAAACATCCAGGCTAAACCGTTCCCGGTGACCTTGATAAGCAAGGCCAACCCCGCGGCCAGAAGCTGGAGAACACAGACACACCAAGAACGAGCGTTGTAACCATCCGTTACCCATTCCCTATGTGAAGGCCTCATCCATAAGGCCTCCCCATCTCATGAATCACCGGAGGAAGTAACGGCCCTATCCTGATGGTTATAAATGGTGCAACACAAAACGAAGATTTATACTCTACCTTTTTTCTGGAAGAGTCAATCTCCAAGGGGCAATTTATTCTTCTGAGAGATGGCCATATGACCCTATCAGAAAATCCACGGAGGGGGTGGTGCGGGTGAGTGTGGGACCATGACAGGAGGATCCGACGTGTTGAGGATTGTACAGAAATCCACCCTCATGCTTCTGCCCTCAGGAATTCCCTTCTCTTCAGAAGAAGCCGGGACGATCTTAAATTGGAGTACAGAGGTACAGTAGAAAATGTCTCCCGGTGTTTAGAATTTCCAGGAATGAGGCGAATTGATTCTGCAGTGGAGGAACCGATCGTTCAATCATTTTAGGTGGGAGAAAACGCTCTACCCTTTGTCCTGACCCATTGCGTGGAGAAACGAATCAGCTTCTTTGATGGAAGCTTCCATGTCCTTGATAAGGGAAGCAATGTCATTCTCCACGGACACTAACTCTTGTTTTAACGAGGCAATGGCTTGCGCATTCAAGTTGTGTTTGAGAAAGAGCACTTGATCTTTGAACGCGGCGATTACAGGACCCATCTTCTTTTCTGCCCGTTTCATGGCCCTAATCAACTGGGAATATTGCTTGCGTGTTTGGTCTAACTTTTGTTGACTGACACGGCGAAGATTCTTATTGGAATACTGCCCTAATTCAATTTCCCATTCATTGAACAATGCTTCAGAGACATCTTCAACGGAGGCAATGCGGTCATGAACAGCCTGCGCTTTGCTCTCGCTGCGTTCATACTCAGCATTCAACTTCTCGTATGTGTCCTGCAACGCCCCACCTTTGAAATTTAACACCGTGGAGAATTGTTCAAACGCCGTTTGAAATTGTTCTTTGGCTTCTTCCTGTGCATCCCGCGCTTTTTGCACATCAGACACCAAGAGGTCTCGCTTGTGGTATCCCAACTTTTCCATCGCCCCGTAATACGCGGTTTGACAGCCGACCAAAACCATGACGAGCACAAACCCTAGAGGGACAAAATTCATTTTTCTCACCGAAAACTGATGCATATTTGTCACTCCTCTAACCAGCCGCATGATGCCACAAGCCTTACCCCTTCACCGCTCACTCCCTGGGCACCAATGACAATGGGATCTTCCCTGTTGAAAGTTCGCGCATCCTATCCTCTTGAACATATGCATTCAAGAAAAATTTCCATTTGTGTCGACCCGACACATAGACAAGAAGCAGGGCCAACTTCATAATACCAAACTCGTGACATTTATTGTGGGGAGGAAACAGATATGACTATTCCCGTTTCACTTGGACTGTTTGTCTTAGCCGGGCTGTGCGAGATTGGCGGCGGCTATTTAGTGTGGCAATGGATTCGCGAAGGAAAACCCGTTGGCATCGGCATGCTCGGCGGCCTCTTACTGATGACCTACGGAATCATTCCCACATTTCAACAGGCACACTTTGGACGAGTCTATGCGGCATATGGCGGCATGTTTATCGTCCTGTCCCTACTGTGGGGATGGGCACTCGATGGGACCCGCCCCGATCGATTCGATGTGGTCGGAGCGTTACTTTGCCTTGGCGGGGTCGCCATCATTATGTACAGCCCACGACCGTAGCAAAACTGATGGATGACGCTTAAAGTGGGGGCCTGCTGAAAAATTAAAAAATGAATTGGTAACAACTTCCCAACATCCAACCATCAAAATGCTCGCGCTGAGCTTTTTGTTACTGGTAGGAGTCATGCGCATTGGCGAAGGGATGCACTTCCATATCCCGAAAGGCTATGTCTATTTCGCCATGGCCTTTTCGGTCTTTGTAGAAATGCTCAATACGAAAATCCGTCGTCGTCGGATACCACCACTCAAACTCAGGCAACGCTATGCGGAATAAGGTATCATGTCCTGGGGGTTACCCCGATCGAGGACCAATGCGGTGTAAAAAAGGATGACGAAACACGATGACGTTACGAGCCCATGCCGAAGCCCTCTACGATGCGCTCCGCTCGATCATGGGCAACCATGATGCCAAGCAGGTGCAAGCCACACTCGAGCGGGAGCTGCGCCATATGATTCCGAATTGGAGTGAGGCGATTCCTGATTGTCCAGGATGGTACTGGTTCAAACCGCCGGGCGTTGCGGAGCCGCAACTCCTTTTGGTGAGTCATGGGCGGATCGATACCAAACTCATGGCTGATCTCGGACCACCCAACAATTTAGTAGATGTGCAACGAGTCAAAGGACAATGGGCCGGGCCACTTGTGCCACCCACCTAAAGAAAAAAATGACATCGAAAACATTTCAAAAAATGCAACAGAAATCGACAGGGCTGCTTACCCTAGAAACGGCAGTTGGGCGCCCAACTGCCGTTTCTAGGGTTACCAAAAGGTACGTCCCGATACTCATCTTGATTCTGTGGAGTACCGCATGCCTCGTTAGTCACAGCCAAGCGAAAAAACCGTCAAATACACTGACGATCCAAAACGATTCAGGCCAATTCGCGGTAGTCAAAATCGTGGGACCCACCAGAGCTGTCATGAAGATCCCCCTTGACCAAAAAAAGAAAGCCCATGTTACCCCTGGCGAGTACTATATTCTCGTAAGGTTTGGATTCGCACCCAAAGAATATATTTACACCAAGGGGAAACTCTTTACCCTGATCCAAGAGCAAGATCGTTTATCACACACCAGAATTACCCTACACCGGGTAATCCCCGGGATCGAGAATCCTTATGAGGTATCCGGTGAAGAGTTTGAGAATTTTAGAATTTCGAAAGGGAAGAAGAAATCGCGATCACGGGGAACACATGGGGCAGACGAATAATTCCTCCCCATCGGTGACGAGGCAAGCACGACCAGCCCCATCACCAGCATTCCTCCACCAGCGAGTCGCCCACCCCACACCCCAAAAGGCAATACCTTTTCGAGGAACACAAAAAAGCGTAATCCCGGCGATCCATAGCCGGTTCATCACGCCCCCGACAAAAAGCACACCCATCAACGCCCAACAGCACCCAAGGCAAAACGCACCATGTTCCCACCCTAACCGAAACGCGCCACTCACACCTGCTCGCCAATGATGCGAAAAAAAATGTGCTGGCGAGCGTCGGCACATTGAGTCATAGCCTTGCAAAATAATGAGCCACTTGGTACCACAACACAATCACAGAAACACATTCACCCAAAAGGAGTAGCACTCATGGCAAAAGGCCAAGACTCACGCAAAGAAACCAAAAAACAACCTGCCAAATCCGCCAAGGAAAAACGGGCCGATAAAAAGGCCAAGAAAAAGGGTTAGATTTTCCACATTTCAATCCGTAACTCTCGGCTTCATTCTGTCATTCCCGACGTGTTCAATCGGGAATCCATACCCTTTTTGTCACCCACACCGTCTCTGGCACAAGGCTGAAAAAATCCGTCAGAATCTTGCAAGATATAGTTGTTTAACTTTTCATTAGTACCTTGCCACCATAAAGACATTTCACCTTTCTGGTGAGTCAACCCCTCATGTTCAAGCCCAACTAGGCGGATCGGAAAAACACCTCAAGCTGCCACCACGACGCCGATCGACTGCTAAACGATGACCTTAGTAGATACCTCGATCTGGGTCGATCAGCTCCGAAAAGGAAGTCCTCCTCTTGAAAACTTACTCCAGGAAAAGCAAGTCCTCACCCATCCATGGGTCATTGGAGAATTAGCCTGCGGAATGGTAAAATTTTGAAACGAAATACTAGCGCTGCTTCAGGCCCTTCCAGAAGGACAGGTGGCTGAATACCACAAAGTGCTCGCCTTTATAGAATCAAAGAAACTGCTTAGGCTAGAATTGGGATGGGTCGATGTGAACCTTCTTGCATCCGCCCAACTCACAGGTTGCAACATCTTGACCGGTGACATTTCATTGCAAAATTCTGCCAGCAAACTTCACCTAAGCAGTTAATGCATAAACACTCCCACGCCACATTTCCCTAAACAGAATGAGCACGAGCTGCACAGCTTCGGGCAAGGATGCTATGATGAACGCGGCTCGACACGCCACATCTCTATACCCACATTCTGAGAGGAAACTATGGCCACCAATCTAACACGCATCCTTATTGGAATCCCATTGGGTCTCATGCTCTTCGTAGGACCTGGACTTGCGGCAGAACCAGAAGAAGTCGAGAAGTTCGTGAACGCTCGCATTGAGATCGGCGAGATGATGACGAATTATTTTTCTGGAGGAAGACAGTACGGGAGCGGACAACGACCCGCACCCGACCAAATGAAGAAAATGGGAGAGGAGATTAACGCCATGCTCAGCACACTCTTAGCGACGCATGATCTCACAATTGAACAGTATCGCCAGCACAGCCGGGAGGTGTTCGCCGATGACGCGGCGGTGAAGGGCTATCTCAGCCAGCATCCCGATCTAAAGGAAAGATATGAGGCGCTTCCGTTCTCACGGATGGGACGCGGCGGCAGCGGGCGAGGATATTCAATCGGAAACGATAAAAAAAGCAGAAAAGAGCCAGACTTGAACCAATGAAATATCGCCTGCAAAAGACAGACAAGCACTGGCAATTGATCGATCAAGATGAGCCAGACATTGCGCCAGTTTTTATTGATTTTGTGTCCGGAAAAACCGCCTATCGAAGAAAGTATGGCCATGCGGGGGGCGAAGCCATCAGTAAGGCGATCGGCATCAAAAAAGGCAATCGCCCGAATGTGGTCGATGCCACCGCCGGTTGGGGGCGAGATGCCTTTGTACTGGCCACCATGGGCTGTCGCGTCCATATGATCGAACGATCAAAAGTCATTGCCACACTCCTTGAAGATGGCCTACGTCGTGCAGAACAGGATGAAAAAATTGGCGCATTGATAAAAGAAAAAATTTCCCTCGCCTGCGGGGAGAGTCACCAAGAATTACGCAACATCCCATTTGAGCCTGAAGTCATTTATCTCGACCCCATGTTTCCCCACAAAGAAAAATCGGCGTTAGTGAAGAAAGAGATGCGAATATTACAAGAGGTCGTAGGGCAAGACGATGACGCCGATGAGTTACTGAATGTATCGCTAACGATTGCCACAAAGCGTGTGGTCGTGAAGCGCCCGACCTATGCTGACTTTCTGGCTAAGGTCAAACCTCAGACATCGATCAAAACCAAAAAACACCGCTTTGATATTTATCTCACGAATGCATAAGTTTTCTAATTCCCATTTGCAAGGTTTCTATCGGGTATCCCTTTCCCCAATTCGTCATTCCCGACATTTTTAATCGGGAATCCAAACCTTAGTTTTTCAAACCTTCGCCTCACGTAAGCGGAAGCAGCTAAATCAAACAGGGTATTGATATTTTTCAAGGAAAGCGGTTCACTTATCCAAATAGTGCATCCAATCAGACAAGATATTATTTCATTTTTGGGAAAACTCCCTCGCCCCCATGGGGAGAGGGTTGGGGTGAGGGGCATCTCACAAAGTTACACCACGATAGAATGAAATAGGGCTAGGCAAGTGACATGAAAAGAACCTACAAATTTCCTCTAAGAACAGCGTCGGCACCCACACAGGTTCCGGTTAAACTCACCACGCCATTAATAATTCTATGTCTCGCGCTCATATTCCTCGCAGGGATCACAACCTGCACAGACATCAAACGATGGGCCTACGAAGGGTTTGACCGCGATGAATGGCAACACCCAGAGGAAGTCATTAAGGCCTTGAAGATCCAGGCAGGAGACCAGGTCGCAGACCTCGGGGCGGGAAGTGGCTATTTTACGTTTCGATTGGCGGATGCTGTGGGACCCACCGGAAACGTATACGCCGTGGATATCGATGCGGAGATGAATGCCTACCTCGCCAAGCAAGTACAGGACAAAGGATACCAGAACATTGAGGTCGTACTGGCGCGCCCGAACAACCCCGGCTTGCCGGACAACAGCATCGACCTCATTTTCACCAGCAATACCTATCATCACCTCGAAGAGAGGGTGACGTACTTTACCAACCTCCAACAAGACCTTCAGCCCGATGGGAGCATTGCCATCATCGACTTCACTGGTGAGGGATGGTTCCAGCAACTTTTTGGCCACTACACCCCAAGCGAGACAATCCAACGCGAATTACAAGAAGCGGGCTACACCCTCGAAGCAGAATTGGCCTTTCTCCCAAACCAAGTATTCCTCTTCTTTGTAAGAAACCAGCCGTAGAAACACGGACGCCGCGTCGTGTTGATGAATCAACCCGATATGAATGAACGAGGATTAGCCAAAGGCGACCTGGTAGACATCACGAGCCACCATGAAGGCCACACGCGCAAAGCCGAACAATTTACCGCAATCCCCTACCCCATTCCCCGCACCTGTGTCGCTACCTATTTCCCAAAGCCAATGTGTTCGTCCCTATCGACAGCGTCACCGACAAGGAACACCCCCACCTCCAAATCCGTAGTCGTCACAGTCCACCTCCTTGTATCATCATAAAGAGAAAAAATTAAGGAAAATGGAAATTTTGCAAAAACATTATATTAAATTTAATTTTTTCGTATAAAATTAAATAAATATTGCATAAAAGTTAAATTAAATGTATCTTTTATGCATGAAGAAGAGAGAGAACCGAAAGGATCAACTATACGCCTTGGCAGAAACTCAGGGCGGCTATTTTACAGCGGCAGACGCAAGGGAACTGGGATATGTCTATCCGCACCAGCATTTCCACGTCAAAAGAGGAAACTGGATCCGAGTAGACCGAGGCATCTTCCGCCTGAAACATTTTCCAACTGCCGTACATGAAGATCTCATTCACTGGTGGCTTTGGAGTCGGAAACAAGGGGTGATCTCTCATGAATCCGCCGCGGCCATTTATGACTTGGGCGATGTGCTTCCACGAAAAACACACCTCACCGTCCCGCAAAGCTTCAGAAAAGTCGCACCACGGTCTGTGATACTCCATAAGGCGCAACTCAAAACCACGGACAAAGAAAAGCGTGAAGGATTTGGCATTACCACCCCACTCCGCACAATCTTGGATTTGGCACTGGGACAGCTAGATCCAGAACGGCTCACACTCGTGACGCAAGATGCCCTCCAAAAAGGCCTCATCACGGGAAAAGAGATAATCAATGTCCTAGCTGAGATGCCCAAGAAAATTGACCCGGCCACTCAAGTCACATTGCAACTGGCAGTGAGGAAAGCAGGGTGAAATACAACACACCCACAGCCTTTCGTCAGGCATTGGAAGAACGGCTCAAGCAGCACGAGCGGCAAACTGGAGAACCACTGATTCGATTGAGAAAACGCATCACGTTTGAACGGATCATGGTGAGACTTCAAGAAAAGCAGGACAGCCCTTGGGTATTAAAAGGAGGATTCGCACTAGAGCTTCGACTCGGTGAACGCGCCCGTATGACCAAAGACCTCGATTTAGGAGTGACCCTTGGATATTTTCAAACGACAGAAGTTTCCGCAACGGCAATAGCAGGCAAACTGAGAGAAGACCTATCCGTTCTCAACATGGATCACTTTACCTTCGTCGTCCCTGAAATCGGAGAGCCAGACCTGAGCATCCCAGGAATAAAGGCCTTTCGATATACCGTAGAAGCTAGGCTGGATGGCCGCAGATTTGAAACGAACAGGATCGATGTAGGACTCGGAGATCCACTCATCCCTCCGTTCGACATACTAGAAAGTAGCGATCTCCTCGCATTCGCCAATATTCCACCAGCAACCATTCGAACCACATCGCGAGCACAGCATGTAGCCGAAAAAATTCATGCTCTCACACGACCGTATGAGGATCGGATCAACACGCGAGTCAAAGACCTTGCCGATATTATCCTGCTCCTGAATCTCGGCCTGCCAAAAACGCAAGTGGTGAAAAAGGTGGTCACCGAAATTTTTGCAGTCAGAAAAACTCACGAGATTCCGAATGTCATCAAACCACCACCTACAACCTGGGCGTCATCCTATTCGGCCATGGCAAAAGAATTGGAAATCGCTGAGACCAGCTTGGATGACGCGACGGCTCGGATCAACGAATACTGGAAAAAACTTTTTCCTTAACGTGTTTTTATAAAGGTAAAGGGGTCGAGTCTTTTGTTGACTAATACTTCGAACCTCGTTCTTACCCTGACTAAATGAGGTCAGACTCGAATTAATAGAGAACTGCTCCGCCGTTTCCTAGCTGATCCAGCCCTTGCTCTCGGCATGCTTCGCATACCAGATCAAAAACGCCGCCATCACCAGCGGCATCAGAATAATCCCCAAGATCTCGCCGAGACCGAAGTCGATACCGACGCCAAGGGTATGGATCATTGACACAATCACGCCGAGTAACGACGCAATAAACACATAGTACGCAGCCGACTTCCTGAGCAGTAGCAGAAGGCAGCCAAGCGCGCCTCCGAACACGGCGATCGCAAAACCTCCGGTGGCCCATGCGGGTCGGCCTTCGATGATCGCGCGCTCGGACTCGCGATAGGCATCGAGCGCATCTGGATTCATCTGCACGAAGAAATTGATGCCGCCCATCACGTTCCAGATCAGCGCGATCGCACCGATGACCCAGAAACTCCAGTGAACACCAATAACGGTCTTATTGCTCATCATATCCCCTATAGTATTTTAACTTCCTGATGAGAAAACCCCTCACCCCGTCCCTCTCCCCACAGGGGCGAGGGAGATTTGGAATGTACTAGTTAAAAGTTAAAATACTATAACATGTGTTAATCTTTTGCCCTGCAGGTTTGAGACGCATTTGGGGGCTTTGATTAACATCCTTTTCCTTCCCCACCTATCTCTTCTCGGCTGGTTCCGGAAAGTTGGGCTAATTTTAACACAACATATCCCATGCATTCACGAAGTTCCTTTGCCCATTCGATGGCCTCCTCTTTGGAATCGACACTGATGACGGTAAACCCTGGGATCAGTTCTTTTCCTTCAATGAAGGGACCATCTTTAAAAGGGTCGAGTCTTTTGTTGAATAATTAGTATCTCCGCCTGCGTTACCCTCAATTTCCTTTCTTCATGGTTTCATGCAAAAATATGGGTGAACATAGCAGGAGAACTCCACACAACATGAATCCCGATGATTATATGCGGCTGGCTATTGCTATGGCGCAGAAGGTACCTCAGTTTCCGTTCGGTGCTGTGATCGTTCGACGGACAACAGGCGAGATCCTCGCACAAGGATTTAACCGTTCTTCTCACAATCCGACCTTCCATGGCGAGATGGACGTGATTAATCGTTGTGCAGCCGCCCATTCACCAATCGATTGGACCGAACTCGATTTGTATACGACGGCTGAACCATGTCCCATGTGTCAGAGTGCCATCGAGTGGGCCGGAATTTCTACCGTGTACTTTGGGACTTCGATCCCTTTTCTGCAACGTCACGGGTGGCGGCAAATCGATATCCGGGCCGAAGAGGTGGCTCGCCGCACCCCATTTCGGCAAACCACAGTCATTGGCGGTATTCTGGAATTCGAGTGCAATGCGTTGTTTGAAGCTGCCCACAACAGTGTCTTTAAGAACTAAGTCCCTAGATAATCAATAGGAGAAAAATTAAAAGGGGTCAGACTCG
>Ga0209980_10000889_pt1 | contig 16337 bp, 20 predicted proteins | sample CR02metaG_FD_183611 | JGI IMG/M metagenome (GOLD analysis project Ga0209980, IMG submission 183611) | Deep subsurface microbial communities from Mariana Trench to uncover new lineages of life (NeLLi) - CR02 metaG (SPAdes) (version 2) | ecosystem: Environmental > Aquatic > Marine > Ocean trench...
AGGTGTACGCCGGCATTGCCATTGCGCTGGTCTGAACAGGGACAGCGCTCTCTTCGGGCAGTCCGAGGCTCGTCAGTTCCGCATTTCCTGCAGATACCGCCGCGCCTTCTGAACCTTGAGTACGCAATTCTGGTATTCTTCAAACTGTTCCTGGATCTTCGCCGCGCTGAGCAGGCTCGCGGCCTTGCTCCACGTTAGTGCTCCGCTGAAGCCATCGGCTTCTGCCCGGGTCAATTCCCGATACCCGGCTTCAAGCCCGGCTGAACACTGGCCTCTGAGGCCAACATCCCCTCGATCCTGAGAGCATCCCGCCAGAAGTAAGATCATCAACGTGTAGGTATGAATGACTCTCTTGCAAGGCATGTCGGCATCCTGAGCTGTGAGAGGTAGATCGGTGATTGCACGGAAGTCTAACGCGCTCCTCGGCGGATTCGAACGGCCCGTATGGACGCAGGCCCGCAGCGTGGCACATCCATTGGCCCCGTTTTCACGAGCCGCGCAATGCCTGATCCATCAGGGCGTCCTTCTCGCGGTTGAGCAAACGCTCGATCTGGTCCGTGACGGCCTTGGGGTCCATGCCGGGCTCGACCGGCGGATAGAACCGCAGCGTTATCAGGCCAGGGGTCTTTGTCGCAATACCTCCGGGCCAGAACAGCCCTGCATTGTGGGCGAAAGGCACAATGGCCACGTTGCACTTCGCGTAGAGGAGTTCCAGACTGCGCTGGTATGTGCGTGTGTGGCCCGGTTTCACCCGCCCTCCCTCGGGAAAGATGAGGATACTCCGGCCCTCGGTGACGCTCTTCCGGGCCTCGCGAATAATGCGCCGCAGATTGCTGCCGCGACGATCGCGGTTGACGGGGATCATTGGCGCGTGGCGCAGGCCCCATCCGAAGACCGGGATATCCATGGACTGGGCCTTCGTGATGATGTTGATGTGCGGGATCAGTGCGGTGAAGGCAATCGACTCCCAGTAGGACTGGTGGTTGCCAACGAATATGACGGGGTTTTCGGGGACATTCTCCCGGCCCTCGATGGTGTAGCGCACACCGACAATCCAGCGCGCGGCGGAAATGAAACCTTTCGACCAGAATCGGACCGTCCAACGAACATGCACAGGCGAACGACGGATTTGGAAAAAGGTGATTATCGCGAGGCCGAACAGCAGGCTCCAGATAAGCATCACAAGTTCGAACAGGCGCGTCCTCAGCCATCGAAACATGATTACCGGTGGCGTCAGCGATTGCGCGTCCCGATCGCTTGCAAAATTGGTCATCGGCCGGTTTTTCGTCGATTCATGAGTGTCGCCATGATGAAGATGTTGTTGTCCGATCGATTTGTGCTCCAACCTGCTGGTGTTCCGGTCCGGAGTGCAACTCATGATTCCTAGATAACGGAAGAGCGCTCCAAAAGCACGCCATGTCGGCGGCGATGCGTCGTCGGACTTCGCCAACTTCCGGCCGCGCGGTTTTCGCGCTTGCTCCGGCGGCGCTATCCATGCTCTGTTCCGGCCTCAACTTGATCTGCCGTCGTGCGCGGCAGGGGCGCGTTGATCGGCAACACACTTGCGCTTGGAATTGAGGTGAAATCCATGGTGGACAGTCGCAGGCCGTTCGTTGTCGGAGATTATTATTCGACTCCCGACGAAAAGCAGCAATTCCTGCGGGGTATCTTTGATCAAACGGCACCCTACTACGAGGGTATCGCCGTATGGGGCTGGTTCGGCACCGGCGGAATCTATCGCCGAAACGTGCTCAGGCGCACGGGACTCAAGGCGCATATGCGGGCGATCGACGTCGCCTCAGGAACCGGGCCGGTGGCGCGGGCGCTGGTGCAACTCCTCGATAGCCCGGATCAGGTCGTCTGCGTCGAGCCCTCGGCGGGAATGATCGCCGAGTCGCGCAAGACCGTTCCGTGCATCCATTATCAATCGACGGCCGAGAAGCTGCCGGTGGAGGGCAAGAGTTTCGACTTTCTCACCATGGGCTTCGCCCTTCGCCATGTCGACGATCTCGACGCCACATTCCGTGAATTTCGCAGGGTCCTCAAGGACGGCGGCAAAGCCCTGGTGCTGGATATCACAATTCCGGACGGCCAGCTCGGGCGCTTCTTCTTCAAAGCCTACTTCAAACATATCCTCCCGGCACTGACTCTGGTCTTCAGCCGAAACCGGGAGGCCTACCGGCTGATGAAGTATTATTGGGAAACGATGGAGCATATGACCGGCCATGACGAAGTGGCCGAGATCATGCGGGAGGCGGGTTTCCGCACGGTCGCGCATCGGGTGCTGCTCGGCTGTTTCTCGGAATATGAGGCCGTCCGCTGATGAATTCAGGCGAGCGGCGCGAAGACGCGTGTACCGTGCTGATCCCGGCTCACAACGAGGAGAAGACGATCCGCGCTATCGTCGAAGGAGCACTGGCGCATGTCGATCATGTGTTGGTCGTCAACGACGGCTCGACCGATGGCACGGTTGCCGCGCTCGAGGGATTGCCGGTCGAGATCGTCGACCATGACGATAACCGCGGCAAGGGGCGGCGCCTCGCGGAAGGGCTCGACCATGCGATCGCCCTGGGTGCCGAGGCGGTGCTGACGCTCGACGCCGATGGCCAGCATGATCCGGAGGACATCCCGGCCTTCATTGCCGCCGCGCGAAAGGCTCCCGGCAGCCTCGTCATCGGAGACCGCTTCGAGGATCGGGCATCCATGCCGAAGAGCCGGGCCTTTTCGATTGGATTTGGCGACTTCTTCATCAGTTGGGCGACCGGACGCAGGTTCCGGGACGGGCAATGTGGCATGCGGCTCTATCCAGCCGTGCTCTGGCATCAAACCGGCGTGCCGGAGGCCGAACGGTCACATTTCGTTTTCGAGACGGCCATCCTTCTATGCGCCGCCGACGCAGGTTTCGATTTTGTCCGCGTGCCGATAAAGGCGCGCTACCAAGGGTTTGTCCAGCGTCCGAGCCATTTCAGACCGGTCATTGACACGCTTCGGATCATTCGAACCATATCCGGGTTCCTGGTGAGGCGGGGCCTGAAGCCGCGAGGATTGTTGATCGCACTCGGCGTGCTGCGCTAAGGTCGGCTAGAATTTTCCTTTTTCCAAGATCAAGGAGAGACAAATGCCTAGATTGATCGCTGGCCTGACCCTGATCGCCGCGCTTGCCCTGGCTGGATGTCGTGCTGCCCCGCTCTACAGCCCCTCCGATATCGCGTTCGCGGAGCCCCCGACGACCGTCACGAAAGTGCTGACCACGGAGGACTACAAGAATGCTATCATCCGGGGTGGCGCCAAGCGCGGCTGGACCTTCCAGGAGGAGGAGCCCGGTCATCTGATCGGCGATTTGGCCGTGCGGAACAAGCATTTCGCCACGGTCGACATCTATTTCGACACGGAAAGCTTTTCGATCTCGTACAAGTCGTCGCAAAACCTGAACTACAATGCGGGGCGCAACAAGATCCACCCGAACTACAACTCGTGGATTCAGAACCTGCAGGGCGAGATCCAGGCCGAGATCACCCAGATGAACGCCAATTGACGGAGGCCGTGGAGTTGGACGCAGTCGATCACCGCTTCTCTCTCCCCGACGGGTTTCCGGAAGACAGCCGCTTTCTGGACGGGCACTTTCCGGGAAACCCGATCGTTCCGGGAGCGGTGATCCTGGGCTATCTGGCGGCGCGGCTGGCGGCGGTGGATCTCGCGATCGTCAAGGTGACCCGGATGAAGTTTATCCGGCTCCTGCGCCCGGATGTGCCAATGGAGATCACCGTCGTCTCCAAGGGGCGTGGGGTCCAGGCAGAAGCCTGGCCAGAATTCCGGGCAGAGTTTCGGGACGGGGAAGGGGTCGTTGCAACCGCCAGCCTCGTGCTCCGGGGGCGTGATGACTGATGCGGCGCCTGAATGGATCCGGGAGAGCGAGCGCGGTAGCCCGCTTCTGCTGAGATCGATGAGCCGGGTTGCCAGGGTCGCGCCCGGTTTCGTGACGGAGCCGCTGATCTGGCTGATCTCGTTCTACTTCACCCTGTTCCCCAGCCGTGCCTCGGCAGCCGGATCTTCCGCCTATCTGGAAAAGGTCCTGGGCCGGCGTCCGGGGTTCGCCGAGCGGCACCGCCATGTGCGCATGTTCGCCCATGTGCTCCTGGACCGGGTGAACCTGCTCGGTTCGGGCATCGAACGTTTCGACATCCGGTCAAGACATCACGAGGTGATCGCGAAGCGTCATGCGGAGGGGCGCGGCGGGGTTCTGGTGAGCGCCCATTTCGGCAGCTTCGAAGTCCTGCGGACGTTCGAAAAGACCCTGCCAGGACTGTCCGTGCGCTATCTGATGTTCCCGGACAACGCGCAGAAGACATCGCGGATACTCGACCGGCTGAACCCTGACGTCGCGGCGCAGGTGATTTCGCTGAGTGATGGTATCGCTGCGATGCTGGCGGTTCGTGAAGCATTGGACGAGGGCAGTTTCGTCGGCTTTCTCGGCGACCGGATGCCGGTCAGGAACCCGCGCGCCGAGGTGACGGTTCCATTCTTCGCAAGCCCCTTGCCCGTGCCACGGTCGCCTTATCTCTGCGCGATTCTGGCCGGCGTGCCACTGATCCTCTGCTTTGCCCCTCGCGTCGGGAGGAAGACCTATGAAATCGAAATGTTCGAGATCTATGACGGCGCGCCGGTGCCGCGCGGGCAACGCGATGCGAAGTGCCGCGAGCTGGCTGAACGCTATGCTGCCAGGCTGGAGGAGATGTGCCGCCGCTATCCTTATAACTGGTTCAATTTCTTCGATATCTGGGGCGAATACCCCCATTCGTGAATGCACGGCTGAGCGCCCCGTGAGCGCACGGTCCGCAATCGCCGGCCTCAAAATCGGGCCAGCCGACAAGGTGGATTATCGCGAAGAGGTTCACCATCCGGCCCTGCCTCGACCCGAGATCGCGCGCGGCGTGCTCTGGGTCACGGCCGACGGGCACCTGCTCAAGGATCAGCACATGCCGCGACGCGAGATCAGCGAGATCGGGGAGGCATTCATCTCGGTGAGAGCGACACCGGAAGGGCCGGCCAATCTGCTCCCGATCCCTGCGGAGGTCCGGCCAATGCTCGATGCAATACGCCTCGTGATCGCCGGGGACACTGAGGCGACCGCGGATGAGTTCGTGCTCGACCTTCTGCCTGGCGGACCCGGCTGGCGCGTCAGGCTTGTCTCCAGGGATCCGGAGGCGCCGGAGATGCAGATTGCGCTGATCGGCTGCGGGACTGTGCTGCAGGCGATCGAAATCGAGCAGGCGCGCGGGGTCCGCCGCATCATGACATTTGAACGCCAGCCATGACGCCGGTCCGCGCCGCGCTCGCACTGGCCGTCTTGCTGGGCATGCTGGCCGCCGCCCTTCTGGAAATCGACACCGACGCGCGCGGCCTGCTGGGCGACGATAGCGGGGTGACCGCGGCGCTCGACACCCCTGAAGGCCGGTCGCTGACGTTGGCGATCATCGACCCCGATCCCGACAAGCGGACCCTGCTTGCATCGCGGATAGCGGCGGATCTGTCGGATCATCCTCTAGTTCATCGCGTGACGACCGCGCCCGGGGCGCCATCGCCCGAGCTGCTGGACTGGCTTTGGCGGCATCGCTTCGTGTTGGCCCCACCCGCGCAGGCGGCATTCACGCCGGACAGCCTGGTGTCCGAGATGCGCCGGGCCCGGGCCGCGCTCGTCAGCGCATCCGGCGGCGCACTCGCCGACCGGTATCTGCGCGATCCGACGGGAAGCTTCCGGCGGATCGTGACCGCGCTGACCGAAGCATCGGAGACGGCGCTGCCGGTCCACCGCGCGGTTCTCCAGGCGCGTGACGACAGCGCCGCCCTGATCTTCATCGAGCTGCAGGACACACCGTTCGATGTCGCCACCCAGGCCGCCTTCGACGCGGATCTGCGACAGCGGGTCAGCGCCGGGGGCGCGGACGCGTTGCTGATCGGGCCACGCGCGATCAGCGCCGAGATCAGCAATCGCATCGCCACGCGCTCGAAACTGGCCGCCGCGGTCGCCAGCGCGCTCCTGCTTCTCTGGCTCGTCTGCGTAGTTCGCGCGGCCTCGGCGGTGCTCACCTGCCTGTTGCCCCTGGCGCTTGGCTTCGGGGCGGCGGCGCTGTTGGTGCAGGTCAGCTTCGGCAGCGTCCACGTCATCGCGCTCGGCTTCGGCGGCGCACTTCTGGGGCTGGCGATGGACTACCCGTTGCACCTGTTGGCCCATCGGGCGGAGCCGGAGCAAAGCAACCGCGCCCGGCGCTATGTCGCCATCGGCGCAGCAACCACCGCGATCGCCTTCCTCGCGCTTCTCGGGTCGGGCATTCCCGCTATCGCGCAGATTGGTCTCTTCGGCGCGTCGGGTCTCATTGTCGCGGCGGCTTGCGCCGCTTGGCTGGCCGGTGGCAACCGGCCTGCCGGTCTGAGATCCTTCGCGCCATTGAAGCGCCCGCTTGTCATTCCGCACAAGCTGCCGGTCCTGGCGGCGTTCGCGCTGACCTGTGCGGTCGTTCTCTGGCAGTTGCCAGGCCAGACGTCGCGGCGGCTGGTGGAAGTGGCGCCCCGGATCGTCGACTCGATCGAGCGACTCGACAGGATGGTCGGCCTGCCCTCGGGCCGGTACCGCATCGAGGTCACGGGCACAACGCTGGCCGAGATCCTCGTGCGTCAGGCGCGCCTCGCCGGCACATTGCAAGCGGCCCGGCGCGAGGGGCTCATCACCCGGTCTGAAATGCTCGGCAGTCACCTGCCCGAACGGCCGGCCACGTCCGGCTTTCCGAGCCCCGAAACCCTGTCCGATACGCTCTCCGGGCTTCTGGCCGAGGCCGGTCTCGAACCGGACTTCAAGGACGCGATCATTGCCGCCTACCGGGCGGCCCGCGACACCCCGCCGACGGGGCCGGATGCGCTCCGGCCTTTAAATCGCTTTGCCGCGATCTCCGGCCTGATCCGGGCCGACGGGGATATCCTGCGCGCGCCCGTGCGGCTCTGGAACATCGAAGCGCCGGAGCGGCTCGCCAAGGCGGTTGCGGATCTCGGCCTGGACGACATCGCGTTCATCGATCAGGAAAAATCGATCGCGTCGGGCCTCGATGAGCTGAGCGCGCGGGTGACGCTGTGGCTGGCGGCCGGTGCGATGGCGGGTCTTGTCTTTCTGTCCCTCGCCGTGCGGCGGCCGGCGGCCGTGGCCGAGATCGCCCTCGGCTGCCTGGCCGCGGGGCTCCTCACCGCCCTGCTCGCGAGCCTCCTGACCGGCGGTCTCGGGGTGTTCCATATCGTGGCCCTCACGCTTGTGATCGGGATCGGGATTGACTATGGAATCTTTCTGACGCTGAGTGAAAACGATGAGCAATACGCAGCCGCGGTGCGGTCGGTGCTGCTGTGCGCCGCGACGACGCTGATAGCCTTCCTCACGATGGCGCTTTTCGGGGTGAGTGTGCTTGCGGACATTGGAATGACGGTGTCCATCGGCGTGGTCGCGATGGTGGGCGTGAACCTCGCGCGACGCACGATCTCGTTGCCTGCGAAGAAGAAATGACCGGCATCACCCCCGTTCCGCTCGACAGGATCGCCATCACCGGCAAGATCGCGGTAACGTGTCTCGGCCGGGGCAGGAGGGCGCACGCACTTGCCATGACGCAAGGCCGGTCGGGTCTGACCCGGTGCGATTTTCCCGATGTCGAGATTTCGTGCTTCATCGGCCGAGTCGAAGGCATCGAGGAGGATCCGTTCCCGGACGACTTCGCGGCCTACGACAACCGGGCGACCCGGCTCGCAATGGCCGCCCTGACGGCCGATGGCTTCTGCGAACGCGTCGCCAGTGCCCTGGCCCGTTGGGGCGCCGGGCGGGTGGGAATCGTGCTGGGCACATCGACATCCGGCGTCGAGCGTCTCGAAAGGGTCTATCGCGCCCGCACCGAGGACGAGCCGCTGGCCACGGAATATTCGCTCCGCCACCACAGCGACCATCACGCGGTCACCAGCTTTCTGATCGATTACCTCGGGCTCGCCGGCCCCGGATACACGATCTCGACCGCCTGTTCGTCGTCAGCCAAGGCGATGGTGGACGGTACGCAACTGATCCAGACAGGTATCTGCGACGCCGTGCTGGCGGGGGGTGTCGACAGCCTATGCATGACATCGCTCTGCGGGTTCGATGCGCTCGAACTGTTGTCGCAGGCACCCTGCCGCCCCTGCGATGCGGCGCGGGACGGCCTCTCGATCGGAGAAGGCGCCGGGTTCGTGCTGCTCGAACGCGATGGCGAGGGCGCGCGGCTCTCGGGTTATGGCGAGACCTCGGACGCGGTCAACATGTCGACCCCGCCGGCGGACGGCGCCGGCGCCGCCGCCGCCATGCGCCGGGCGATGCGTGGCGCGGGTCTCGCGCCCGATCAGATCGGTTTCATCAAGCTCCACGGCACGGCAACGCCGGCGAACGACGCCGCCGAGACCGCCGCCGTCGCCCAGGTCTTCGGATCCTCGGTTCCGGCGGCGTCGCTCAAGGGCCTCATCGGACATACGTTGGGAGCGGCAGGCGCCGTCGAGGCGGTGATGTGCCTTCACGCCATGGACGAAGGTATCCTGCCCGGGACGGCGGGCCTTCGATCCACCGACCCCGAAATCACCGTCCAGATCCGGAAACGCGCCAGGCCGGGTGCCGCCCGTCATATGCTGAGCAACGCCTTCGGCTTTGGCGGCAACAACAGCACGCTCATCCTCAGCCAAGCATGACCTGGCGTCTCCATGTCAACGCGATCGGTTTTGCGGCCCCAGGGCTCGACTCGTCCGCCGGGCTGTTCGCCCATTTTCACGGGGCGGACTGGTCCGGCCCCGCGGACTGGAAACCGGCACCGGCCAGCCTGTCGCGGCGTCAGGCGCTGCGGCTGAGCGACAGCACGCGGCTGGCAATCATGGCCGCGGAGCAGATCGGGCAGGCCGTCCCGGAACAGGCGGCATGGGTCTTCGCAAGCTCGACAGGCGAGAGCCGGACGTTGAACGAGATCCTGGCGGCGCTCAGCCAGCCCGAGATCCTGATCCAGCCGCTGCGGTTCCAGAACTCCGTTCATAACGCGGCCCAGGGGCAATGGTCCATCGTCGCCCATGCGACCGGGCCGGCCACCAGCATCGCCGCCTATGACGACTCGGTCGGGGCCGGCCTCCTCAAGGCGATGATGCAGGCGGCTCTCGAGAAGACGGCGGTCGGCCTTGTCGTGTTCGACGCGCCGTTTCCGCCGCCGCTGCATGAAAAGAGGCGGTTCGATCTGCCGATGGCGGCGGCGCTGGCGCTAAGCCCCGAACCGACGCCGGGGAGCCGCTGTGTGCTCGATCTCGAGATCATCGCACGAGCCGCGCCGTCGGGCCTGGACGGGACCAACGCTGCCGCCGGGCTGCTCGACAGCGGCAACCCGGTGCGGTTCATCCTGCCGCTTCTGGAGCGGATGCACCGCCTTGACCCGCGAGCGGTCGTTCTGGGACTACCCGGAGGCGCCGGCCTGAAGGTCACCGTGAGCGAGGTGCCCCATGCTGCATGAAGCGCTGAAGAGGATGCCCCATGCCGGCCCGATGCGGCTGATCGAGGAGATCGTGTCGGCCGACGCCGGTGAAATCCTGTGCATCGCGCGGGATCACCGTGCGGACTCCTATCCGCTGCGCCTCGACGGAGCGCTCCATGGCTGCACCCTTGTGGAACTCGGCGCGCAGGCGGCGGCGGCGCATACGTCGCTGTTCGGGGTCGGCGGGGCGCACACGGGCCTTGTTCTTGCGTTCAGCAATGTGGAGGTCTTCCGGGACCGGATCGCGGGTGACGGGCCGCTGACGGTACGGGCCGAGCAGCGCCAGTCGCTCGAAGACGCGGCGCGTTATCGCTTCGAGGTGATGGACCGGGCCGGAACGGTGGTCGCCGGCGATATTCTTCTCAGCCTGCAGCGGAGGACGCAATGAGACGCGCGCTTGTCACCGGCGGCTCCAGCCCGATCGGCGCCGCGATCGCCCGGCAACTCGCGGCGCAGGATCTGCATGTGATCGTTCACGCCAATCGAAACGTCGTCGGGGCGGAGGCAACCGCCGCCGCCATTCGCGAGCAAGGCGGCAGCGCGGAGACCCTACGCCTGGACCTGACCGATCTCGACCAGGCGCGGTCCGTGCTCGGCGCCATGGCCGAGCTCGCGCCGATCCAGGTCCTGGTCCACAATGCCGGGCTGCATCGCGACGTACCTTTCGCCGCGATGGAGCCGGACGACTGGCGCGAGGTGATCGACGTGAACCTGAACGGCTTCTACGCGGCCCTGCGCCCACTGATCATGCCGATGATGCGCGGACGCTGGGGGCGGATCGTCGCCATTTCCTCGCTGGCGGCGATCACGGGCAACCGCGGTCAGACGAATTACGCGGCCGCCAAGGGTGGTCTGCTGGCGCTTGCCAAATCCATCACCCGCGAATACGCAAGCCGCGGCATTACCGCCAATGTCGTGGCGCCCGGGCTGATCGCGACGCCCGAGACCGAGCGGCTCGAGAACTTCGATGCACTGCTGCAGCTTTGCCCGACGCGCCGGGCGGGGACACCCGAGGACGTCGCTGCGATTGTGGGCTTTCTCGCGTCCGACTCCGCCTGCTATATTTCAGGTCAGTTGATCGCCGTTGACGGGGGGACGAGCTGAATGGAGGCGCCGAACCCGACACCTGCCGCCGTGCCGGGCGAGACCCGAAACTGCGATGCCCTGGTGATCGGTGGCGGTCCCGGCGGCGCCGCGACGGCGATCTTCCTCGCGCGCCAGGGCGTCGACGTCGTCATCGTCGAGAAGGACGTCCATCCGCGCTTTCATATCGGGGAATCCCTGCTGCCCTATAGCTTGCCCATCCTCGAGGAGCTTGGCACCCTTGACCAGGTCCGCGAGATCGGAGTCGAAAAGGCCGGTGCCGAGTTCATCAGCGAGGACGGTCAGACGGAAGCCATCTTCGAGTTCCGCCGCGCGCTGCTGGACGGACCGTCACATGCCTTTCAGGTGCGCCGCTCCGAGTTCGACAGGATCCTTTTTGATCAGGCCGCCGCGACGGGTGCGGTCGCCCTCGACAATACCACCGCCACGATCCTGTCACTCGATGAAGACGGCGCGGTGGTGCAGACGCGAGGCAGCGACGGGCGCGTCATCGACTGGCGAACGCGGTTCCTCGTCGATGCCTCGGGCCGCTCGGCGCTCACCTCCAGGATGCTCGCCCAGAAGCGCCCGGACCCGCACTGTACGTCGGCCGCGATCTTCGGTCATTTCCGGGGCGTTCCGCGTGCGGAGGGGGAACGCGGCGGGAATATCCGCATTTATCTGACCGATCCCGGATGGGTGTGGCAGATACCTCTGCGCGATGACATCACCTCGATCGGCCTTGTGGCTCCGGTCGACTATCTGCAGCGGCGAAGCGGCGGGATCGAGGCGTTCTTCGCGGCGCATTGCGGGCGTCATGCGCATATCGCGCGCATGATCGCCGATGTGGAAAGGGTCGGCCGGCTGCGCTCGACCGGCAATTATTCCTATCGCGCGACCAGGTCCTCGGGTGCGAGTCACATCAAGGTGGGCGACGCCTATGGCTTCATCGATCCGATCTTCTCGACCGGAGTCCACATCGCGCTCCTGAGCGCCCGGGAAGCGGCAAACGCGGTCGGTGCGATACTTGCTAAACCTCGAACGAGGGCAGCGCGGCTCGCCACATATCATCGCGAGATCGAGCGGCGCCTCGGCTATATCTCGTGGCTCATCTATCAGATCGATGATCCGGCCTTCAGACATTTGATGGTCAACCCGCGAAATATTTTAGGCATCGAACAGGCCATGATATCATTGCTGGCAGGGGATTTCCGCCGGGATCCCCGGATCAGGATGCGCGTTGCGCTTTTCAGACTGATCCGCTACATTGTCACGCTGTCAACTCCGGCAAGAGAAACCAGAAATGGTGGTTGAAACAGGCGCCCAGGCGGCCGATCAGGCGTTCCGCATCGAGTTCGCAAACATGATCATCGAGACGCTGGTACTCGAGGACGTCACCGCCGAAGACATCGATCCGAAGGCCCCGCTCTTCGGCGACGGGCTGGGGCTCGATTCCATCGACGCGCTGGAACTCTCCTTTGCCATCGCCCAGCGCTATGGCGTGAAGCTGCGCTCGGGCGACGAACGCAATCAGGAGTTATTCTCGTCGCTGGAAGCGCTCAGCCGTCATATCGGCGAGAACCGGACCAGATGAGCCTGCGCCGGCCTCCCCTGGGTTTCGCGGTGATCGCGGCCCTGATCGTCGCGACGATCCTGACGGCCCTGGGCGCGATCTCGCAGCAGGCTCTCGATTACGTCTTCCTGTGCTCGGTCGCGTGGGCGCTGTTCAACACCATCCGGAAGGCGGCGCTACGCCCGCTCCCGGCCGCGGGCATCGCGACCGGAATTGCCGGGTCTCTTGCCGGCCTTCAGGTCTGGCAGCCGTCGTTGCAGTACATGCCCTATCTGGTGATCGCCCCGGCAAACCTGGTGATGGCCTATTTCTTCGCGCGCGGTCTTTTACCGGGGCGCGAGCCGGTGCTGCTGCAACTGATCCGGGCGATGGGGAAAGGTCCCGTTGACGATCCCAGGTTCCGGCAATTCGTGATCTCGCAATGCGTGCTCTGGAGCCTGATGACCTTCGCCACGGCCTGTCTTGCCTTCGTGGCGATGGTTTCGGAATCCGCCTGGCCGTGGGTATCCGGCGTGCTCACGAACCTGATCGTGATCCAGATCGCGTGGTTCGTGCTGTCCCATTATTACGCCTCGCTGCGCTACAACAGGCCCGAGACTTGGCGCAATACTCTGGTTGCGATGACCCGGCCGGGCATCTGGTCGAGCCTGAGGGCCTGATGACGGGAGGGCGCGGAGCGGATACGCGCGCCGCCCGGTTCTGCATCACCTCGACCGAGTGCAAGCTCAGACGGGACTTCCTGGCGGATGTCGCCTCGGCGCGACTTGCACTCATGCCCCATGATGCGGTCTGCAACATGTCCGGGCGACGCTACGATTTCATGGTGCTGCTGAGCGCCGCCCTGCTCAACGGCCAGACCACCGTCCTGCCTTCGTCGCGCGCGCCCCGCGCCGTCGAGGCGGCGGTCGCGGGTTGGTCTTCGGTGCTGTTCGCGGAGAGCCTCGCCGACCTTCCCCTTCCCGACCCCGCAACCGTCCCGGCGGCCGGCATCGACGCCCTGGCCGGGCAGTTGCCGCTTGCCCCGGGCAAGGTGCATGTTTTCACCTCCGGCTCGACCGGCGCATCGGTTAGGCACGTCAAGACATGGGATATCCTGGCCGGTGGGGCAAAGCTCACCGCCGAAGTGATCGAGCGCGCCGGCCTGAACCCCAACCGAACCGCGATCGTGGGCACGACGCCGCATCAGCATATGTACGGGCTTGAGGCCGCAGTCTTCACCGGTCTCGCCCATGGTTACTGCCTCCATGATGCCCCGGTTTTCTATCCGGCCGATCTGGAGAGCCTCGTTGCCCGGACCGAGGCGCTGGGCATCCGCGACCTGGTGCTGGTGACCAGCCCGCCGCATCTGAGGTTTCTCCAGGAGGTCCTGCTACAGACCCCGCAGGTGCGCTGCATCATCTCGGCCACAGCGCCCCTGCATCGCGACATTGCCGTCCGCCTCGAAGCCGATGGCGATCGGCAGGTCTTCGAGATCTATGGCAGCACGGAGACCGGTTCGCTCGCCTGGCGGCGGACCGCGGCCAGTGAGATGTGGACTCCACTGGAAGGGTTCCGGCTGACACAAGGCGGTGATGGCTGGTTCGCCGACGCGCCGCATCTGGCGGCCGGGGCTGTCCTTGGCGACGATATCGAGCTTTGCGACGACGGGCGGTTCCGCCTGCTTGGCCGCCGTGGCGATATGGTACTCATCGCCGGCAAGCGCCAGAGCCTCGGCGCGCTCAACGCGGCGCTGAGCGCGATGCCCAGGATCCGCGATGGCGTGGTGATCCGCGAGACGGTCGACGGCGAGGACCGGCTGCGCGTTCTCGTCGTCCTCGACCCGTCCGGCGCAATGGATGCCAGGGCGCTGCGCCAGGCCGTTCGCGCGCATATGCGAGAGCATTTCGACCCGGTCTTCGTGCCGCGCCGGATCCACATCGTCGACCGGCTTCCGCGGGGCGGGACCGGGAAGATCTCGGCCAGTGATCTTGCGGCCCTGGTCGATGCCGAACTGAAACCCGCCGCACAGCGTGCGGCGCGGCCGGATTGACCGGGTTCAAGGCTCTGCCTTCGCCTGCTGCTGCTTCAGGTCGGCGATCAGGCTGTCCACGTCGCCGCCTCTCGCGTCGAGCATGGCGCTGATGATCTCGCGTTGAGTGATCGCCAGCGAGATGCCTTCGATCCGCAGATCCGAGATGGCGATCTTGCCGGAGCGGTCCGAGATCAGCCAGTCGATCGATATCCCCAACTGACGGATCGGGCGGATCTCGGTGTGCACGAGCACGCCCTTTCGGCCCACGTCCTCGCTGCCCAGGATGTTCACGACGGCGCGCAGATCCTCAATATCGCCCTCGAACTTGCGAAAAAAGCCCGCGTAAAGGAATGCCACATAGTTCGAGAAGGTTTCGGTAAAGCGCGCGCGCTCGTTGGTCGACATCTGGCCCCAGTGGCGCCCTAACGTAAACCGTGCGAGTTGCTCAAGCGCGGTCCTCTCCTCGAAGATCTCTCTCAGTACCTTGGCCGTCTCGGCGCGTGGCTGGTTCGCTCTGATGAGCTGAAGGATCTGCTCGATCGTCGCTTCAACATGTCTTCTCGCCGCTTCGACATCAAGGGCGCGCGCAGGCCATGCCCCCACCCAGCCAATGGCAGCGAGGAGGTAAAGCACCATTGCTCTGCGGCAAAGCTTCTGTATGAGCACCATCGATATTGAGCCACCCGTGATCTTGCCCGATCCTCACCGAGTTAACACATGCCGCGACGCCTCGCCAACTCCCGCGCTCAGTAATGCGCTGTCGCGCAGGCCTCAATGCCGACCAGACCAGGCGGCAGCTTGCCGAACAAGGCCAACACCTGACGACGCCTCACCTGTCGGCGTATCACGACCGCGCCGGTTTGATCGACGCCATGCACCTGAAAGATATTCTTCTCTTTATCCAGACCGATTGCGCAAACCTGATCCCTGGGGTGGCTCCTCTCCTGCGGTTCCTCGTTCCCGCATCATGGCACCCGGGGGTGCCGGTGGAGGAGCCGTCCACAGCATCAGGAACGGACATTTAATTGCCGAGGGCGGTTACGTGCCCGCCATCAGGATTTCGTTGAATTGCGGGTCGTCCAGCGCTTGGTCGACCGCCTCCTGCAGCGCTTGGTTGGCGAGCTTCCTCAAGTCTTCGACCGCCGCGAATATGCCAGCGTCGAAGGTGATTATGCTGCCCGTGACCCTGTCGACTCGGATATCATTGGCATAGATCTGTCGGCCCGAGGCCAGCTCCACCAAGGAGACTTGGAGGCGGACGTGAGCCTCGCGGCGAGCGATCTGGTTGCAGTCGAATTGGTTGATGACCACCTGCATGCCATAAACGCCGCCGGTCGACGCCAGGAGACCGCGGGCCTTCAGCGCGTCGGTGAAGGCATTCTCGACCACGTTGCTCACCGGCACATCCGTGGTGAGTGTCTTCAGCGGGTTGCCGAAACCGCCGCGAATGGCGCCTAGCCAATAGGGGTCGTGTTTCCGGCGGTCGCTGACCGACAATATCTCGACCGAACTGGTGGCGGCCGCAGGCCGGCTCGCGGCCGCAGAGGTGTCATAGGTGAGCTGGACCGTGTTGGTGCTGCACCCGCTCAGAAACAGAACCACCAAGGTGGCCAGAACGGGCCTAATGGAACCGCGATGATTTCCAACTGCCATGATCACTCCTTGGGTCGGTCGTCGAGAGAGTATACACCGCCCACGCGTTTTTACACAGGCTGGGTCATGAAGCGACCTTCGGCACCCTTCGGAGCTAGGTCGGGTAAGTGGCGGTCGAGGGCATTGACGGCGACCACGCCGAACAGCACCGCCAGTGCGACCAGCGCGATGGCGTCGCAGAGGCACAGCAGCGGTTTTACCAGGGCGCCCATCTTGGTGAGGTTCCTTTGCGGGAGCCCGCCCACTCCCTGTCCCTCCCTCCGGCGGGGAAAGGGACAGGAGCGGTAGGTTGGCGTGCTGATTGGGCTTAGCCCTTCAACTCGGCGCGGCACTCGGCGACGTAGCCCTTGACGTTCTCGTAGGTCTCTGTGCCCGGCAGGCCCTGGGCATCGAGCTCGGCCAGATAGCCCGCCGTGGTGCGGTCGGCGGCGGCCTGCCATTGGGCCAGTTCCGAGCTCTC
>Ga0209980_10000890_pt1 | contig 16327 bp, 13 predicted proteins | sample CR02metaG_FD_183611 | JGI IMG/M metagenome (GOLD analysis project Ga0209980, IMG submission 183611) | Deep subsurface microbial communities from Mariana Trench to uncover new lineages of life (NeLLi) - CR02 metaG (SPAdes) (version 2) | ecosystem: Environmental > Aquatic > Marine > Ocean trench...
CCGTCAAGCACCCGAAGCGACCGCTCGACCTCCACGGTAAAGTCCACGTGGCCCGGAGTGTCGATGATGTTGATCTGGTACGCCTCGCCGAAACGCTCCCACTCGCAAAATGTGGCAGCGGACGTGATCGTAATTCCACGTTCCTGCTCCTGCTCCATCCAGTCCATGGTCGCCGTGCCATCGTGCACCTCGCCGAGCTTGTACGTGCGTCCGGTGTAATAGAGAATACGCTCGGTCGTCGTGGTCTTCCCGGCGTCAATGTGCGCCATGATCCCGATGTTGCGGAGCCTTTTTAGTGATCTAATTTCTGTCGACGATGCCATCTCGCTATGGACTATCCCTTCAGCGCCTCCCAGCGGCGCCCGTCTTTCTAACCCGGTTACAACCAGCAGAAAAGCGGGGCGACCATCATCCGTCTTGCGGACAGGTATCGCACCGCAGTCGTCCGGGTCTCACCCTGCGACGAGGGACCGCTACGGCCCCCTGTGTATTTGCCCTACCCTACCAACGATAATGCGCAAACGCCCGGTTGGCTGCCGCCATCCGGTGCGTGTCTTCTTTCTTCTTGACTGAGTTGCCTTCGCCCTTGGACGCCATGATCAACTCGCCCGCCAAACGTTCCGCCATCGATTTCTCACTACGAGCCCGTACACTGGTCAAAATCCATCGCGTCGCGAGAGCCGCCCGGCGATCCAGCCGAACCTCTATTGGCACCTGATATGTGGCACCACCCACCCGCCGGCTCTTTACCTCCACCGAAGGCTTCACGTTGCTCAGACCCTGCTTGAAGACGTTCACGCCGGGTTGGCCGGTCCGCTGCTCAATGATGTCCATCGCCTGGTAGAAGATCCGCTCGCTGAGGGATTTCTTCCCCTTGGACATCAGATTGTTGATGAACTTCGATACCGTCTGGCTGTCGTACCGCGGATCCGGCGGAACCGAACGCTTTGCAGCCCGCTGCCGCCGGCTCACTTAGGCCTCTTGGTGCCGTACTTGGAACGGCTCTGCTTGCGATCAGCCACACCCGATGCGTCCAGAGTACCCCGAATGATGTGGTAACGCACACCAGGCAAGTCCTTCACACGACCTCCACGAATCAACACAATGCTGTGCTCCTGAAGGTTGTGTCCCTCTCCGGGTATGTAGCTCGTGACTTCAAACCCGTTCGTGAGGCGCACGCGAGCCACCTTCCGCAACGCCGAGTTGGGCTTTTTCGGCGTCGTTGTGTACACACGCGTGCACACGCCGCGCTTCTGGGGGCTCCCCTTGAGCGCCGGCGTCTTGTCCTTTTTGAGAACATTCTTCCGCCCTTTACGGACGAGTTGGTTGATCGTGGGCATATGCCTCAAAGACGAAAAACGACCGGTGATCCACAGATTGTGTACAGACCTTCAAAAGTAGACGAGCTACAGACTTCGGTCAAGTCGGTTCTTTACACCAAACCAACCACCGCAACTCGGGCGCCTACCCACCATCATCTCCCATCATCTCCATCCCTCACCATCACAAAGGTCACCGATCGTACCACTCCTGCCCACCAGCTTCTACCATGCAAATTTCAGCAACATCTCGCTAGGAACGCAAACGCTTCAAACCGAGCCAGGGTACGGCACCGTCGCCGGCATGGATTTATCGTAAGTCATTGTAGAACAATAACTTCCGTGTCAAGAGGTGGCACTTCCGGACCCACCTACCCAACATTCCGGACTGGAATCACATAATCTAGGTCAAGGGCCGACCTCTCCCCCAACGCTCACGCAAGGAGACGAACCGTGAATTTACTCCGTACGACAGCCCTCGGCGCCATCGCTATCATCCTCCCCTCGGCGCCGGCTGTCGCACAGCGGTACGACGACGCCTACACCGCCAAGATCCTCGAATACACCACAGAACCGTTCTTCCTGACACCTTACGTCGACCATCTTCCGGCATCCGAAACGGTCCCGACCCCCCTCGATGTGCTGGGTCACATCGTGGGCGCACCCGATATCCTCAGCTACCCGGCGGAAGTCCACCAATACATGCGGGCCCTGGCCGACGCGTCGCCCAGGGTCAAGGTCTTCTCCATGGGCGAGACGGAAGAGGGCCGGGAGATGATCCTCGTCGTGATCTCCCATGAGGACACGATCGAAAGGCTCGACGAATACAAGGCTATCCTCGCCCGGCTGGGAGATCCGCGTACCACGCCCGAGGCAGAAGCCGATAGCCTCATTCGCACGGGGAAGCCCATCTATTGGGCCACTGGGGCGATCCACTCGCCCGAGACCGGCTCGCCCGAGATGCTCATGGAGCTGGCCTACCGGCTGGCGGTGAGCGACGATGAGTTCATAAAGACGATTCGGGACAGCGCGATCGTCATGATCACACCGATCATCGAGGTGGATGGACGAGCCAAGATGGTGGATCTCCATATGGCCCGGCATCGCGATCCCGATTTCCCAGGCCCCAGCCGGCCGCTGTACTGGGGTAAGTACGTGGCCCACGACAACAACCGCGATGGCATCGGCCTCTCGCTCAAGCTCTCGCAGCACGTCACACGCACCTTCCTGGAATACCGACCGCAGATCCTGCACGACCTGCATGAATCCGCGTCGCACCTGTACACCTCTACCGGACGAGGCCCGTACAACGCGTGGCTGGACCCCATCACGATCAACGAGTGGAACAACCTGGCCTACAAGGAAGTGAAGGAAATGACGGCGCTCGGGGTGCCTGGCGTGTACACCCATGATTTCTACGATGGCTGGGCCCCCAACTACATGTTCTGGATCGCCCAATCGCACAACGCCATCGGACGGTTCTATGAGACACAGGGAGCCGGCAACGCCTCCACCCGTGTGCTGCGCACCAACGTTCAGCGGCAATGGCACCGGCCCAACACACCGCTGCCGGAAGTCATGTGGTCCATCCGCAACAACGTCAACCTGCAGCAGAGCGCGATCCTAATCGCGATGAACCACGTCGCCAATAACAAGGCGGAGTTCCTACAGAATTTTTACCGCAAGAGCCAAAGGTCTATAGCCAAGGCAACCGCGGAAGGACCCGCCGCCTACGTGTTCCCTGCGGATGATTCGCGACTCAGCCATCAGGCTCGGCTCCTCAGGCTCATGCAGGCGCGTGGCGTCGAGGTACATCGCGCGAACCAGTCGTTCACCATCGACGAGACGGAGTATTCAGCGGGCAGCTACGTCATCCGGATGGATCAGCCCTTCTCGCGAAGCGCTGACATGTTGCTCGACAAGCAATACTACAACCCCGACGATCCGCGCCCATACGACGACGTGGGATGGACCCTCGGACCGTTGTACAATCTCACAACGGTTCGGATCGAGGAACCCGAAATTCTCTCGGTACCGATGACCTTGATGCGCGACTCCGTCCGTGCCCCGGGTGGCGTCGAGCGGATTTCCGGTAACCCTAGGGCCTACATCATCAACTACAAAGCCGCAAACAGCCTAGCGGCCTTCCGTTTCGCACACGAAAACCTGAGAATCGAAGCAGCGGAGGAGTCGTTCGAAATCGACGACTTGTCGTTCGGAACTGGGACATTCATCATCCCCACATCTGGCAACGGCGGGAATCTAGAACGGGTCCTTGCGACCGCCGGATCCGAATATGGCTTCACCGCGTACGGGGTGTCATCCCTGCCCAGCGTTCCCACTCACCCCGTCGAGACGCCCCGCGTGGCGATAGTGCACACGTGGTCGTCGACACAGTCGGAGGGCTGGGTTCGTCTAGCCTTCGACATGTACGGAATTCCGTACGACTACATCTCGATCCACGAGATTCGCGACAACGAGAACCTGAAGGGCAAGTACGACGTACTCGTCATGGGCCCATCGTCGCTGGACGCGCTCAGTACACTGCGAGGCGTCACGGGGACGGATCCGATTCCATGGAAGCCCACGGACCTCACTCCGAACATCGGGGCGCAGGATCAGACCGACGACATGAGGGGAGGGCTGGAGCTCAGCGGCGTGATAAACCTCTCCAGATTCGTGAAGGAGGGAGGCACGTTCGTCGCGATCACCAGCAGTGCGTCACTCCCGCTGCACTTCGGGCTAGTCACAGGGCTTCGAATCAAGCAAACGTCCAACCTCTGGGCGCGCGGCGGCGTGTTCCGCACGCAGCTGGCTGCCGACGACAGCCCCATCGCTTACGGATTCGGGGAAGAACTCGCCGTGTATTTCAACTCGTCCCCAGTGTTCGCCACCGGTGGAGGACGCGGCCGCTTCGGGCGTTCCGGCCGACAGGCACCTCGAACCTCCGCTGCCCCAGATCCCGGCAGCACGCTCGCACGGCGAACCGGCCGGGGCGGAAGAGACGAAGAGGACGTCATCCAGGGACGGGCGCGCGATCTCGGCCGCGCTGGTGTGGAAGCATTCGAGGAACGCCAGGACGAGGACGAGGCGGAGGCGGATCAACAGGGTTCCCGCGCCACACCTCCACCCAACGACAACCGCATCATTTTCCGCTTTGCCCCAGCGGAAGACCTCTTGATCAGCGGTGGGCTCAAGAACGGCGCGGAAATGGCCGGCGCCCCGGCGCTGGTCGATGCGCCACTCGGTGACGGACACATCGTACTGTTTAGCTTCAATCCGTTCTGGCGGGGCGAGACGGTGGGCTCCTACGCGTTGGTGTTCAATACACTGTTACACCACGGGCACCTGGATGCTGGCCAAGAAGATGAGCGACCCACGACGGATCAGGACGGGGACGAGCGGTGAGCGGGGAGGCGGCCACCCCGCTCTCTCCCAATGGTGGGTGGGCAATCCGTTCCCGTTCTCCGCGGTCCTCTAGCCTAACCATCTCAACACCAGATGGAGAGCGCCTCCTCCGGCGTATGGTAAACCGCCGTGTGCACCGGGGTGTCCCCGAGAGTGAAGCGGCGAGCTTCGGTCATCCGCAGATCGTTGACCAACTGTGAGAAGACCGCCAGATCGTCGGTCTCGTACACCACAACGAATTCCTGGTCCTGCAGACCAAAACTATAAAGCAATAGTTGCTTGATGGATTCGTATCGCTTGCCGATACGAATGTGGTCATTCATCATCTTTTGCCGGGTCTCTTGATCCATCATGTACCAATCCGCCGTCTTGGTGAATGGGTAGATGATGAGGTAAGGCGAGCGTTTCTCGCCGAAGGGATCGACCTCTTGACGCGACCGGGACTTGCTGTATTGAGAGCCTCTCGTCAGACCCCACAGCGAGATCCTCGGCTCGACGTACCTCCGGTGAGGCACCGTAGCCTTGGCAAACCCCTCGAAGAACCTGGCCGGAGCCTCGTTCGAGTCGACCTTGACGGCGCACCACAACATGAGGTCAGACAGTGGCTCAGTTGGAAAAAGCTGGTAACGATGGACCGCCCCCAGCCCAGACACTTCCTGGAGACCAGCGAACCACGATTGATGAATTTCACGACGGTCGTCCGACCCAAGCCGCCAGTATTCCTCCGTGAAGCGAAAGATCGAAAAGTGATTCAGGGATTTCAATGCTCTATCTTCCATACTGTCCCATCGAGAACTTCCAAAGAGGTTGGCACCCGGCAGTAGTGTATTCCTGCGCGGCAATAGGCGCAAGCAAAGGCTGTCTCCAGCTCGAGCACCGCGGACGCCCCCGGGCTTGCGGGCAGCTCTTGCCCACCACGGGATCATTACCAGGATATCTGACAGCGCCCAATCCCCATGTGGCGGCGCGTCACATCTCCACCCCTTGACCAACCGTGGGCGGAGACGTTAATTGGACGGTCCTATGAAGCGCGCGGCCCCGAACCTCGTCCTCAACGCCCACACCTGGTGGTGGTGGGATGGCGTGCGTGCGGAGGTGGGTTCGGCCAAGTAGCTTTTGCTGAGTTACAGATATCACGACCCACTTCCGACCGTTCGGGGGTGGGTTTTTCGCGCCTGGCATTTCTCCCACACCACACGGTGCTCGGAGGTCAACACGGAGGCACATGCAATCGGCGTTTGACATAGCAGCAGATCTCGACACACCGGTTTCGGCGTATCTCAAGCTGGGACCGTTCCAGCCTCGGTTCCTCCTCGAAAGCGTCGAGGGTGGTGAGCGGCTTGGTCGCTACTCCTTCATCGGGTTTGGCGAATCTGTCGAGTTCCGCCTCGCTGGCGACCATTACTCCATCGACGGCGAGTCGTGTCCTGTACCGTCGTCGTGCGAGGGACTGCTGGACGTCCTCCGCGGTGCGCTAAAGCGAGCACCCCAACTGCAGCCCGAGATTCCCGGAGTGCCGTTTGTAGGGGGGTTGGTTGGTTTCACCAGCTTCGAGATGAACAAGAGGTTCGAGCACACCGGGTACGGTACCGATCTGGACGCGGTGTACCTGGCGCCGAAATCGGTGCTCGTTTTCGACCACGTCACGCGACGTGCGGCATTGCTCTACGATGGATCGGACGAAGACCGTGCTGCACTGCGACGGGCTGTGATTGATGCGTTGCACGGACCGATTCCTACACGCCCTTCGATAACACCGCACACCAAACCCACACCGAGCTTCAGACGAGACGAATTCCTCTCGTCCGTGGACCGGGTGAAGGAACACATCAGAGCAGGAGACGTGTATCAACTCGTTCTCTCGATCAGCTTTAAGGGGACATGCGACGTTCCACCGTTCGAGGTCTATCGTGCGCTTCGGCTGCTCAATCCGTCACCGTACATGTATTTCTGCGAGTTCGGCGATCTCGCGATCGTAGGATCCTCTCCCGAAGCGCTGGTTCGCCTGACCGGCCGCGAGGCTTCGTTGCGGCCTATCGCAGGCACTCGACCGCGCGGCACGAACGCAGAGAATGACGCGTCTCTTGCAGCAGAACTCCTCGCCGACCCGAAGGAGAACGCCGAACACGTGATGTTGGTGGACCTTGCACGCAACGACCTGGGGCGGGTGGCGATTCCCGGGTCCATTCACGTCGAGCCGTACCGGACAATCGAGCGATACAGCCACGTGATGCACATGGTGAGCGGAGTGCACGGGATATTGCCGCCCGAGACGGACGCCTTCGATCTCTTCGCCGCGTCGTTTCCAGCCGGCACCGTGGTGGGAGCTCCCAAGATCCGTGCAATGGAGATCATCGAAGGGTTCGAGCCGCACCCGAGAGGTGTGTACGCCGGCACGGTGGGATACTTCGGTCACGGCGGCGCCATGGATCAGGCAATCGCCATTCGCACCCTCGTGTTCCGCAACGGAACCTACACCTACCAAGCCGGCGCAGGCATCGTGGCCGACAGCGTGCCGGAACGCGAGCACGCCGAAGTGCTGGCCAAGAGTGCAGCGCTGGAGTCGGCGCTCTCGCTGGCCGAGGAGGGCCTATGACGCGGCACGTCCTGCTCATCGATAACTACGACTCTTTCACCTACAATTTGGTGCAAGCACTAGCCGTCTTGGGAGCACGGGTCACGGTAAAGCGGCATGACAAGATCACCGTCGGGGAAGCGAGAGATCTCGGGCCTACACACTTGATGATTTCCCCCGGCCCTGGAAGGCCTGAAAATGCCGGCGTATCCATCGCCGTCGTCAGCGAGATGATGGGACGGGTTCCCGTGCTGGGAGTTTGCCTCGGGCATCAGGCAATCGCGCAAGCGCTCGGCGGCAAGATCGAGAACGCTCAGAACCTCATGCATGGCAAAGCATCCCCCGTGTACCACGACGGCCGTACCATTTACGAAGGCCTCCCGAATCCGTTCAGCGCAGGGCGCTACCACTCACTCGCCGTTTCCGAACAACAGCTTCCGGACGAACTCACCGTTTCGGCCTACACGTCTGACGGAGAAATCATGGGCGTGCGCCACCGTACCCTTCCAACCGAGGGAGTGCAGTTTCATCCGGAGAGTGTCCTCACCCCGGAAGGGGATCGCCTGCTGCGCAACTTCTTGGATCTCGAAGCCTCCGACCGGATGTCGTCATGAACGAGACACTCGAGCGCTTGGTGAGCGGCACCCACCTGAGCGAGCAGGAAGCGACCGACTTGTTGATCGCACTGACCGACGAGTCGCTTCCCAGCCCGATGGCGGGGGCCCTGTTGACGGCTCTCCGCACCAAGGGAGAAACGGCCGCCGAAGTGCGCGGTTTTGCCACGGCCATGCGAAAGCTGGCGAAACGTCCCACCATTCCAGACGGCGTCCGCGGCGTCGATGTGGTGGGAACCGGTGGCGACGGATCCGGAAGTCTCAATCTGTCCACCGGTGCCGCGCTCATCACCGCCGCCTGCGGCCAGCCGGTCATCAAGCACGGTAACAGGTCGATCTCGAGCAAATCCGGCAGCGCCGACGTCCTCGAATGTCTCGGCCTGACCCTGCCGCCGGATCCAGACGCTGCCGGAGCGTGCCTCGAGACGCTGGGTTTCACGTTCCTCTTTGCTCCCTACTTCCACCCGGCCATGAAAGTCATAGCACCGGTGCGGCGAGCGCTCGGCATACGGACGATATTCAATATTCTGGGTCCGCTCACAAATCCGGCCGAACCGCCGTTCTGCATGATCGGTGCGTTCAGCACCGACGTGGCGGCGCTGATGGCCGACGCATTGTCCGGACTGCCGATCGAACGCGCCTTCGTCGTGCACGGTCCGCCATCGTGGGACGAGGCCACCCCCATCGGGCCGTTCGATTTATTCGACGTCAGACCTGGATCCGTGTCCCGGACGAAGAGAGATCCGGAGGCGTACGGCATTCCGCGATGCAGCCCCGAAGATCTCGCCGGCGGAAGTGCTACCGAGAATGCCGACAGGCTCCGCAACGCCCTCCAGGGAGAGACAGGCCCACACCGAGACGCGCTCACCCTTGGCGCCGGACTGGCGCTCGAGGTGTCCGGCGCCGTCGATTCGCTGGAGGGGGGAATCACGACCGCCTGCCAAGCTATCGACAGCGGGTCTACCGCCGAACTCCTCAACCGGTTGAGTACATTCCCCTCTACGCAGGAACCAGTTGATGTCTGACTTTCTGGCTTTGATGGCCCGAAACAGCGAGGGGAGAGCCGCCGAAGCGAGACAAAGAGAAAATCTGAGCGCTCTCCGAAGGCGAGCCCTCGCAATGCCGAACTGTCCGCAATTGGAGCTGCACCGTGGCTGCTTCGATATCATTGCGGAAGTGAAACGACATGCACCGTCGGTCGGCGCACTTCGCCCTGCCGCCGCAGGCGATCCGGATTTTGTCGGCCGGCAAGCGGAGGCTTACGTGCTGGGTGGGGCCGTCGCAATATCAGTACTCACTGAGCCAGAGGCGTTTCACGGAGCGCTCGAGGATATCACGGCCGCCGCACGTGCCGTTCCTATCCCGATCATGCGAAAAGATTTCCTTGTGGATCCGTATCAGGTCATCGAAGCCCGGGCCGCTGGAGCTGCCGGGGTGCTCCTCATTCTCCGAATGCTCGACGACGCGCATCTGGGAGAAATGCTGGATGCTGCCGGGGAGTTGGGATTGTTCGTCATTCTGGAAGCCTTCGACCAGGACGATTTGGCCCGCGCCCGCCAGGTCACATCCGCTACGGACGACGAAGTGCGAGTACTCGTGGGTCTCAACTCGCGTAACCTGGCCACTTTGGAAGTTGACGACGAGCGATTGGCTCGGTTGGCGAAAGCCTTTCCCGACGGACTGCCCCGTGTGGCGGAAAGTGGCCTCGAAACCCCTGCGGACGTTGCCCGGGTAGCTGCCTTGGGATACAGCCTGGCGCTCGTCGGAACCGCTCTCATGAAGGCATCCAACCCTACCAAGCTCACGGCAGACATGATTGAGGCCGGCCGTATCGCCACGATGAAACAATGCGCGTCCGCATAAAGGTGTGCGGCATCACGACCCCGGAGGCGGCCGTCGCCGCCTGTGAGTTGGGTGTTGACGCTGTCGGGTTCGTGTTCTTTGCCGAGTCTCCGCGACACCTCGCAGCAGAGCGGGCGATGGAACTCGCCAGCTATCTGTCACCTCTGGTGACGCGAGTGGCTGTCTTTCGCCGTCCTCGAAGCAGCGAGATCGCGGAAGTCGTTTCTCGCTTCAACCCACAGGTGATTCAGGCCGAACCAGCGGCTGAGGTGTCGGCGGCGATCCCGAGTCACATCCTACATCTTCCCGTATTTCACGACGGCTCCGACCTCGGGGAGCGCGTAGCAAAGTTTGCCGCACACGCGGGAAATGATGCCACGGTCGTCCTGGAGGCCTCGGGAAGAGGGGGTCGGGGTCTGGCACCGAATTGGACGAGAGCAGCCGAGATGGCCCGTTCCGTTCGACTCGTGTTGGCCGGAGGCCTCACCCCGGACAACGTGGCCGAAGCCATCCGTTCGGTGCGCCCGTACGCTGTCGATGTGAGCAGTGGAGTCGAAACAAGACCCGGCGTGAAAGACCCCAAACTCATCGAGAAGTTCGTGACCGCGGTCCGTGACGCGCAAGATCATCCGGCAGCAACAGCGGAGACCTCGCCATGAGCACCGCATCCTCTGGGCCGTGGGCAGCAAGCGACGCCACGCTCGACGATCTCGTGGCCGGCCGGCTTCCCGACGACAACGGCCGCTACGGAGTTTTTGGCGGCCGGTTCGTACCTGAAACACTAGTGCAGGCATTGTCGCGCTTGGAGAATGGGGCCCGTGAGGCATTTCGCGACCCGACTTTCAGGCAGGCCCTCGACAACGAACTCAGCGATTGGGTCGGCCGACCGACCCCCCTGACACGTGCCAACCGCCTAGGGGAAGCGTGGGGGGCGACTGTTTATCTCAAACGAGAGGACCTCACCCACACCGGCGCCCACAAAATCAACAATGCCATTGGTCAGGCCCTTCTGGCCCGTCGGCTCGGCGCCGCTCGTGTGGTTGCCGAGACCGGGGCCGGACAACACGGCGTCGCCGCCGCGGCAGCGTGTGCGCGGTTGGGTCTCCCATGTACCGTCTACATGGGAGCAATCGATGCGAAACGTCAGGCTCCCAATGTCGATCGCATTAGGCGTCTCGGTGCCGAACTGCTTCAGGTTACCAAGGGGGACCAGACGCTTCGCTCCGCCATCGACGAAGCCTTGCGCGACTGGGTATCGGACCCCGAGTCCACACACTACATGCTAGGGTCGGCTGTCGGCCCGCACCCGTATCCCTGGCTTGTCTGCCAGTTGCAGAGTGTGATCGGACGAGAGGCGCGGGCGCAAATTCTGGAGCAAGAGGGGCGGCTGCCCGACGTCGCCGTGGCTTGCGTCGGTGGCGGGTCCAACGCAATCGGGCTCTTTCACCCTCTCCTGGAGGACCCGCAAATAGAGATGCTAGGGATCGAGGCCGGTGGAACCGGTGAGGCTCACGGGTTGAACGCCGCAACCTTGCGTTTCGGCACAGCCGGAGTGTTGCACGGCTCCTATTCCACATTGCTGCAGGACGAACACGGGCAAATCCAAGAAACCCATTCCGTGTCGGCCGGCCTCGATTATCCGGGCGTCGGTCCGGAGCACGCGTTTCTCAACTCCATAGGGCGGGTGAAATACGAGACCATTTCAGATGACGAGGCCGTCGCGGCGGTAGACGAGTGTTGCGCCCTCGAGGGAATCCTGCCGGCCTTGGAGTCCGCCCATGCTTTGGCAGGAGCCAAACGCTGGGCCGCCGGTCGTCAGGATTCGTGCATACTCATCGGCCTTTCCGGCCGCGGTGACAAGGACCTCACGACATTGATGGCTTATCATCGGGGCGACGAATCATGAACGGCGCGGCGCTCTTAGAGCACTCGATCCGAGCCGCGGCGATCCGCCGACCCGCGCTTGCAGCATTTCTCACCGGCGGGTTCCCCGAAATGGGCGCTTTCGGCTCGTTGCTTTGCAGTGTGGCGGCCGAAGCCGACATCGTCGAGATCGGTATTCCCTTCACCGACCCCATGGCAGACGGTGTCACGATCCAAGAGTCCAGCCGCAAGGCACTCGAATCAGGCGTCACGCTTTCATGGATACTGGAGACCGTGGAACGAGCCGAATGCGAGGCTCCGATCGTGCTGATGAGTTATCTCAATCCCGTGCTCGCCATGGGTTTGACAACGTTCGCCCGGCGGGCGGCTGAAGCGGGTGTCGCAGGGCTCATAGTTCCCGACCTACCACTCGAAGAGTGCGAGCCGATCAAGAGTGCGCTGGACGACACAGGTTTAGCGCTGGTGCAACTTGTGACGCCGGTGACACCCCCCCAACGCTTGCAGCGGCTGTGCCGGCTCTCCCAGGGTTTCGTGTATGCGGTAACGGTGACAGGTACGACCGGCGGGGACGTGGGGCACAGCGTCGCGATGTTGGATTACTTGGATCGTGTTTGCGAAGCATCACCAGTACCGGTGTTAGCCGGATTCGGCATACGCGACGCAGCCCAGGTTCGCGCGGTCGCGACCCACGCTGACGGAGTAATTGTGGGAAGTGCGCTGATCGAGGTACTAGAGCGGGGCGACGACCCGATCGCTTTCCTCCGCAAGCTCACTGACGAAGGCAAAATTGAGGTAGAAACATGATTGCCGTATTGGAAAAAGCGTGTCCGCTCAAGCAAAAGGCAAAAATAGTCAGCTTTGTTGAGAGCGCTGGTTTTCGTGTGCAGGTCAGCGAACACAACGATCAAAGCCTGATCGGAGTGATTGGACCAGGTGCGGAAAAGCTCGCGGAAGCACTGGCAGCGATGCCCGGCGTGCAGGAGATCCGGCCAGTCGCGCCGCCCTATCCCTTAGTTTCCCGCGAGCACCATCCTGAATCGACTCGTGTGAAAGTTGAGGGTGTGACCGTGGGCGGCACCGAACTAGTCGTGATTGCCGGCCCATGTGCGGTGGAATCACGCGAACAGATCTTGGCCGTCGCCAAGGCCGTAGCCGCCGCCGGTGCGTCGATGCTTCGGGGCGGAGCGTTCAAGCCACGCTCATCTCCGTATTCGTTTCAAGGCATGGGCAGGGAAGGACTCGAATTACTCGCTGAGGCACGCGATGCCACCGGCCTCAAAGTCGTCACTGAGGTCGTTGCTCTCGACGACATCGATCTAGTAACACAATACGCCGACATGCTCCAAGTGGGAGCTCGCAACATGCAAAACTTCCGCCTCCTCTCAGCTTTGGGCGAACAACCGAAGCCGGTCCTGCTCAAACGCGGGATGATGGCGACGGTCGAGGAGCTGCTCCTGGCTGCAGAGTACATCGCTGCGGCTGGCAATCAACGCCTTATCTTATGCGAGCGAGGCATCCGCACGTTTGAGCGCTCCACACGCAACACTCTCGACATCTGCGCCGTCCCGGTCCTCAAGGAGAGGACACACCTGCCTGTCATTATAGACCCGAGTCACGCTGCGGGCAGGCGCGAACTCGTGCCTGCCCTCTCGCGGGCCGGCATCGCGGTTGGCGCTGACGGGCTGATCGTAGAGGTACACCCCGACCCCGACTCGGCCGTCAGTGACGGCCGTCAGAGCATGACGCACGATGCATTCGCAGACATGATGAATGAGCTGCGGACAGTCGCCGAAGCCGTTGGGCGGGTGCTCGTCTGAAGGGATAGGAGGACAGGTAGGGAAAGCAGACTATGGGACATGTGAAAGGGCAGGAGCTCCATGATCGGACCTCCTGCCCTTCCGTACTTCTCCCATCTCCCTTGCTTGCGCCTAAACCGCTTTCGCCCCTTCCACGCGATGTGGCGTCATGAACGGGGAAGGAGCCGACTTTTCCTCTCCGAAATCCGGCGGTTGAGGCGGCTCGAAGCCCTCGGGCGGCTCGACCTCGATGTCGGAGTAACGGTAGATCCCGGTCCCGGCCGGAATGAGGTGGCCGATAATGATGTTTTCCTTCAGCCCCAGGAGATCGTCTTTCGCCCCTCGGATAGCCGCGTCGGTGAGAACGCGTGTGGTTTCCTGGAAGGAGGCGGCCGAAATAAACGATTGGGTCGTCAAGGACGCTTTCGTTATGCCGAGCAGCAATGGCTCACTCGTCGCCGGTCTCCCTCCCTTGTCAACGGTAACCCCGTTCCGATCCCGGAAGGTCGCCTTGTCGACGCTCTCGCCTTCGAGCATATCTGTGTCGCCAGGGTCGACCACCTTCACCTTTTGCAGCATCTGGCGCACGATCACGCCGATGTGTTTGTCGTTGATCTTCACACCCTGCAGACGGTACACCTCCTGCACCTCGTTGAGGAGATACTCCTGTACTGCGCGGGGGCCTCTGACCTGAAGAATGTCGTGAGGGTTGACCGGTCCCTCGGTGAGGCGATCTCCAGCGAGTACCTTGTCACCTTCGTGAACGCGGAGGTGTTTACCGGCCGGCACGTCGTATGTCTGCGGCTCTCCGGACTCCGGCGTCACGATGATTTCACGCTTACCGCGCTTGATTCCACCGAATTGCACCGTCCCGTCGATCTCCGAAATAGTGGCCGGATCTTTCGGCCGACGCGCTTCGAAGAGTTCCGCGACGCGGGGAAGGCCACCCGTGATGTCGCGGGTCTTGTACGCCTCGCGTGAGATTTTCGCGAGGGTCTGACCTGCCGCAACTTCTTTGCCGTCTTCCACCGTAAGCTGAGCGCCCTCCGGGAGGACGTAGTTACGCACCCGCCGCTGCTTGCCACCCTTGATCTTTTGCACTATCTCGATGTGCGGATGCAATTTTTTCTCGCGGTCATCGATGATGACGCGCTGGCGCAGCCCCGTTATCTCGTCGAGTTCTTCTCTGACTGTTTCGTCCTCGATGATATCCGCGAATCGCACTATCCCGGCCACATCAGTGATGATTGGGTTGGTGTACGGATCCCAGGCAAACAACAGATCACCGCGTTTCAGTTCCTCGCCTTCGGTGACATTTAGGGTCGCGCCGAGAGGTACCTGGAACCGCGAGCGGACCTGGCCGTCCTCATCGTACAGGATGAGTTCGCCCTCGTAGGCGGTAACGATCCTCTGACCGCTCTCCGTCTCGACCAACTGGAGCCGATCTCCAAAGCCGATCTTGCCTGGCAATTTCGTCTTCCGGAAGGTCTGCTCCGCTATGCGCGCAGCGGTGCCACCGATGTGGAAGGTCCGCAGCGTTAGCTGTGTTCCTGGCTCGCCGATCGACTGGGCAGCGAGAATACCTACAGCCTCACCGAGATCGACCATCCCCATCGTCGCAAGGTTTCTCCCATAGCACATGCGACAGATACCACGCCGCAATTCGCATGTGAGCACTGAGCGGATCTTGACCGCCTCGATTCCGCCATCCTCGATGCTCTGGGCCAACTCCTCATCGATCAATGAGCCGGCCGGACACAGCAGCTTGGGATTCCCGTGCTCGTCCAGTTCGTGTAAGTCGAATACGTCATCTGCAGCCACGTTGCCCGCAATGCGCTCGGCGAGTGGTTCGATGATGTCTTCGCCCTCCTTGAGCGCTGATATCTCGAGACCGAGGATGGTACCACAGTCCTCTTCGCTCACCGTAACGTCTTGCGCGACATCAACCAAACGCCTGGTCAGGTAACCGGCGTCGGCGGTCTTGAGCGCCGTATCTGCGAGTCCCTTCCGCGCCCCGTGCGTCGAAATAAAGTATTCGAGAACCGTGAGGCCCTCTCGGAAATTCGACTTAATCGGGCTCTCGATGACCTCGCCGATGCCACCCGTGAGCTTCTTTTGCGGCTTCGCCATCAACCCACGCATGCCAGCCAACTGCCTGATCTGGTCACGGCTACCCCGGCTGCCTGAATCGTACATCAACCAGACGGAGTTGAAACCACCCTTAACCAGGGCCAGGTTGTTCACCATGGCCTCGGCAATGTCGTTGTTGGCGTGGGTCCAAGCGTCGATCACCTTGTTGTACCGTTCCCCGAAAGTGATTTGTCCCGTGGCATACGCCTTCTGGAAGCGCTCGACTCGTTTTGTGGCTGCGTCGATAATCGCGCCCTTTTCGTGCGGTACTTGGAGGTCTTCTACGCCAATAGAAACGCCCCCCATCGTGGCATGCAGGAAGCCGAAGTCCTTCAGTCGATCAAGGAACTGCACCGTCTCCGGCAGACCGGCACGACGATAAGACTCGAACACGAGGTCGGACAACACCCGCTTCCGCATCACCTCGTTTGCGAAGCCGAGATCTGCGATGACCTTCCGGGGAAGAATGTTATTGAACAACACTCGGCCAGCAGTCGTGGGAATCCACCTCGGCGTTTCATCGCTGGCGCCCTCCGGGGGCTCGTGCCAGTAGTGCACCGCCGACTGGTGCCCAAACTTCCCTGTTGCGATGCCCATCTCCACTTCCGCCAAGGTGCCGACATAACAAGCCGTCTCGAGCTGCTTCTCGAAATCCGCCGGCTCCTTGGTCACGACATAGCAGCCGAGCACCATATCCTGCGATGGTTCTGCGACCGGCCTACCATCCGACGGCTTCAACACGTTATTACTGGAAAGCAT